>ERZ1292623.3648-Hain-H51-01um-R1-3648-length-13023-cov-7_pt1 | contig 13023 bp, 12 predicted proteins | sample MGYA00564398_ERZ1292623 | MGnify/ENA primary metagenome ERZ1292623 (study PRJEB36523, sample SAMEA6512633) | groundwater metagenome | collected 2019-01-07 | study: AquaDiva: Metagenomics assemblies of 32 groundwater samples | reverse complement strand
TGACCTTGTAGCCCTTGGGATACGCGTAGCTCGACTCGACTTCCTCGTCGGCGAAGTCGAGCCCGGCTTCTGCCAAGGCCTTGTCCGCGGCGTCTTCGACGAACCGCTTGTACTGCTTCCGTTGTCCATCCGTGATGGACGTGATCGACTGTGTCGTCATCGTCAATCTCCTATGGTTTTCGAACTTACCTGAATCGCTCAGGCCAGCGTCTGCCTCAATAGCGAGGCGAGCGCATTGGGTATAAAATCTTTACGCCCAGTGCGCTCGCCTCATAAATAAGGCTGATTCAAAGAACTAATTTCAGTGTCTAAGTATAGCAAATATTAGGGGTTTTGTCAAGAATATGTACTAGAAGAGTACATCCGCTAGCCCTTTTATTCTAATCGTGTTATAATAAACCCTCACATGAACCAAATTCGTAATGTCGCTATTATCGCCCATGTTGACCACGGAAAGACCACTTTAGTGGATGCTTTATTGCGCCAATCCAAAACAAAACTGAATAAAGAGGAATCCGCCGCCGATTGTATTATGGATAGCAATGAACTGGAACGGGAGCGCGGCATTACCATTTTTTCTAAAAACGCCTCTGTCCAATGGGGTGAGACAAAAATAAATATCATTGATACTCCCGGGCACGCCGATTTCGGCGGTGAAGTGGAGCGCGTATTAACGATGGCAGATGGCTGTTTGCTTTTAGTTGACGCCAAAGAAGGACCAATGCCCCAAACCCGTTTCGTTTTAAAGAAAGCGTTGGAGACAAACCATAAAGTTATCGTCGTTATAAATAAAATTGATAAAGCCGATGCCCGCCCATCCTACGCTTTAGATAAGGTCTTTGATTTATTTATGGAACTGGGCGCCCATGATCAGGCCTTAGATTTTCCGGTAATTTATGCCGCCGCCCGCAATGGCAGGGCTGGACTCACACCAGATTTAAATGCCATGCAAGATATCACTCCAATTTTTGAGGCAATTATTAAACACATTCCCGCCCCAAGCGGAGACGCTAACAAGCCATTTCAATTTTTGGCAACCATGATAAATGCCGATAGTTTTAAGGGGAGAATTGCCACCGGCCGAATTTATAACGGTAAAATTTCTGCCGGACAAGAGGTGATGCATATCAATGCGGCAGGACAGATAAAAAAATATCGCCCAACTTCAATGATGGCTTTTGTCGGCTTGAGAAGGCAGGAAGTGAAAGAGGCCTTTGCCGGAGATATTATTGCTATTTCCGGCATTCCGGACATTTCTATCGGTGAGACATTGGCTTCTGTGGAAAATCCAATCGCCCTTCCCCTCCTTATAATAGAGGAGCCAACTGTGAAAATGACTTTTGCCGTTAATGACTCGCCTTTTGCCGGTAAAGAAGGACAGTTTTGCACCTCCCGTCAAATCCGAGAACGGCTATATAAAGAATTAGAGACGGATATGGCTTTGAAAGTGGAAGAAGATCATCCCGCCGAAGGCGAGGCTCGCCAAAGGCGGCAGGGCAAGTGGATCGTTTCCGGGAGAGGCGAGCTTCACCTGGCAATTTTAATTGAACGACTTCGTCGAGAAGGATATGAATTTCAGGTCTCTCGCCCACAGGTTATTCCTAAAGAAATTAACGGCAAAAAACTCGTGCCGTATGAAAAAATTTTTATAGAAGCGCCGGAAATTTATTCCGGAACTATTATTCAAATTTTAGGGAGTCGCCACGGAGAGTTGTCAGATATGAAAGTGGAAAATGGCACTGCCTTTTTAGAATTTTCTATTCCGACGCAAGGGCTTTTTGGCTTTAGAAATATATTCTTAACCAATACTAAAGGCGCTGGAATTATGAATAGCGTTTTTGATAAATATGAAACCGACCCGGACGACTGGAATAAAAAAGAACAGGGCTCCTTAGTGGCTCACGAAACGGGTGAAACCCGTTTGTATGGATTATTAAATGTGCAAGATAGAGGCGTGCTTTTCTTCGGCCCGGGAGAAAAAGTTTATAAAGGACAGGTGGTCGGACAAAATGCCCGACCGCAGGATATGCAAGTGAATGTTTGCCGAGAAAAAGAGCTTTCTAATATGCGATCGAAAAATGACGGCTCCGCCGAGCATTTTAATGCGCCGAAGAAAATGGAATTGGAAGAGGCCTTGGAATATATTGGGGATGATGAATTGGTGGAAGTAACGCCAAAAAATGTCCGCATCCGAAAAATGATTTTAGATGAAGCTGACTTGCGCAGAAAAGTGATGGGAATTAAAGTTTAGAGATGGATTATCAATTGATTGTTTTTGATTTAGACAAAACGCTTACGGAAAGCAGGGGTGGTTTAGATAAGGAAATGTCTGATTTACTTTGCCAACTGATAGCTAAAAAATATGTTGCGGTAATTTCGGGAGCCGCTTTTGCGCAATTTCAAAAACAGCTGCTTGATTTTCTGCCTTGCTCTCAATGTTTTGATAATTTATACATTGCTCCATTGAGCGGGGGGGGTTTATATTCTTTTCAAAATGGAGGATGGAAAAAATTGTATGAAATAATGCTAGATCAAACAGAAAAACAAAAAATAATGGATGCCTTTAGTAAGGCCTTTGAAGAAACTGAATTTCGTCCACCCCAAAAAATTTATGGCGTTTTGATTGAGGATCGCGGAGGGCAAATTACCTTTTCGGCTTTGGGAAATGAAGCGCCGAGAGAATTAAAAGAACAGTGGGACCCCAATCATCAAAAAAGAGCTAAAATAAAACAATCGCTGGAAAAATATCTGCCCGATTGCGCAATTGAAATTGGCGGATTAACATCAATAGATGTTCGTCCAAAAGGAATTGATAAGGGTTATGAAATAAAAAAAGTCGCCGACCATCTCTCTATTCCACTAAACAAGATTTTATTTGTTGGAGACGCGGTTTATGCGGGCGGGAATGATTATTCAGCCACGCAATTAAAAGAAATAACAATAAAAAATGTTTCCGGCCCCGCAGAAACAAAAAAAATAATATATGGAATTTTATACTGAAAATAGACCTTGGGGATCTTTCAAGCAGTTTATTAAAAACGAAAAGTCCACTGTCAAAATTCTTTTTGTGAATCCAAACGAACGGTTGAGTTTGCAATATCACCACCACAGGAAAGAGTTCTGGAGGGTTATTACCGGCAATCCTCAAATACAGATTGGCGATAAAATAATAACAGCCAAAATAGGAGATGAATTTGAAATTCTAGAAAAAACCAATCATCGTATCATTGGCGGAAAGGAAAAAGCGGAAATTTTGGAAATTTCTTTAGGAAAATTTGACGAAAATGATATCGTCAGATTAGAAGACCAATACGGCCGTCCCGTTCATCAATAAGCCGCTGGACAAGATCGGAAATTTTAGTCGTGGCGACACAAATAACCTTATCAGCGCCACCATAATAAACAAATAGCCGGCCATCTTTAACCACCATGCCATTAGAAAAAACAACATTGGGCACCAGCCCCTGTTTTTCGAAGCTTGTTTCCGGTTCTAAAATTGTTTCTCGCGTTCTGGCAACAACATGAGTTGGATCTTCTAAATCCAAAAGGGCGGCCCGGAGGTGATAATGATTATCGGCCTTTTTAGAAATGCCGTGATAAATCAACAGCCAGCCCTCGCTGGTTTCAATTGGCGGTCCGGCAATGCCAATTTTTTTACTGTCTTTATGACCTAATCGAGGGATCATTAAAACGAATCCTTCCAACCATTTTCCATTTCCCAGATTTAAATCATCAACAAAATCAATCCAAATATTTGGTTCTAAACGGTGGAGGATTGCGTATTTGCCTTTTATTTTTTTAGGAAATAAAGCCGCATTTTTATCAGCCACATCGGGCGGAGAAATTAAAACCGGTTTAGCCCAATTCCATTTATGTTTAATAAAATCATTACAGGCGATGGATGTCAGCGCCACTCTGGGCATATTTTTCCCATCATATGCCGTGTAAAACATATAAATAATATCCCCCATCCTGGTTAATCTTGGATCTTCGCAGCCTTTTTTCTCAAAATCCTCCCGTGGAACATAAATTGGTTTTGACAGTCGTTCATCAAGAGTGAAACCGTCTCTCGTGGAAGCGTAACCAAGCACTGATGTATTATCTTCCGACATCGCTCTATATACTAAATGAATTTTTTCGTTTTCATATAAAGCCCCTGTATTAAAAACGGCCTTGGATTCCCAAGAATTTTCCGGCAAAGGCTTCATAATTGGATTTCCGGAAAATTTTTCCAGCCGGAATAACGGCGATTTAAGCAATTCTTTTAATAATTCATCAATTTCTCCGATCGCCAAAGCGCAAACGGTATCGGCGGCGCCGTAATATAAATATATTTTCCCATCCCTTACAAAAGCGCCGGAGGGAAAAACTATGTTTGGCGCAACGCCATATTTTTCATATTCTTCCCGAACGGTCAAAATTGGCTTTTCCGTGCGAGCAATAATTTTTCTAGGATTGTCTAAATCAAGTAAAACAGCTTCAATTCCAAAACTGGCGGGAGGAGAAAAATAATTTTGAATATAAGAATATATTAAAAGCCACCCATGTTCGGTTTTAATTGGAGGAGCGCCGACTTCAATGTGGTCTTGGGGTGAGCGAGCAAGAGAAAGCATTTGTTTATCCAAAGATTTATGCCATTCTTTCCAATAATCAGGCGACCAGATTTGGTCTTCGTGATCAAAAGAGGCAATGCAAATTTTTACCGGCGGCCGATCAGTATCAACGGATAAAACCGCCGTCATTAACCCGTTAATTTTCTCGGGAAAAAGAGCCATTGCTTTGGCATTGAATGGCGTGACGAGGTGTTTCTCATCTATTGTTTTAAAATCTTTTGTAACAGCAACACCAACTTTAATACCATCGGCGTTAAAAGGAAAAGTGGAAAGGGCGGTGTAAAAAATATAATATTTATCTTCAAATTTTGTTACTCGCGGATCTTCACAGCCAAACCGTTCCCAACCATATTCCGGTTTTATGAATTGTCGACGATTTTTGAAATGCGCTCCATCATTGCTGGAAGCGTAACCAATGGACGAGGCGTGGCTGGAAGAAACTGCCCGATACAAAAAATTTATCATCCCCTTGTCATCAATAACGGGACAGCCATTAAACACCGCTTCCGCCTCCCAGTCATTAATATATTTGGGAATTAAAATTGGATTTTCTTCCGATCGTTTAAATTCAAACATTTTAACTTTTTTTAATAAGTTCTTTTAGAAAATTATTTAAGTCAGCCGTGGCAACGCAAGTTACTTTATCGGCTCCGCCATAATAAATAAAAAGTTTCTTATCTTTTACCACTGCGCCGCAACAATAAACAACGCCGGCCTTAAATCCTTCATTCTCATAATATTCTTTCGGTTCCAATACTGGTTGTTTGGAGCGATATAAAATTTTAGCCGGATCTTTTTCGTCTAAAATCATAGCGCCCAGTTTATACTTATTAGGATCGCGATTGCTCATGGCGTGATATAAAAGCAACCAACCATAATCTGTTTTAATCGGCGGAGCGGCCGCTCCCCTTATCCAATTATCCCAGCCCCTTTTCCGCATTATATTATTGTAATAAGTTTTCACATGCTCATCATCGTCAAATTCATTCAGATTATCAAAATAATTTATTAAAATTTTAGGAGAGATGCTGTGTAAGATAGCGAATTGACCATTTATTTTTTCCGGAAAAATCACCCAATTTTTATGAATTTCTCCGGGCGGAGAAATTAAAACAGGTTTTTTCCAACGCCATTCCTTGTTTAAAAAATCACCCAAACCGATTGATGTCAATGCTATTCTTAAAGACCCCCATCCATCAAAGGCCGTATATAATAGGTAAACAACATTATTAATGAGCGTGAGGCGCGGATCTTCACAGCCGCCGTTCCATCCCCCGCCAGAACTATAAGGAATCTTGTAAACAGATATATCTCCCGAATTCTTTTTTTGAAAAAATGCCGGTTGGGCCAGCCGTTCATGTATATTTAAACCGTCGTTGCTTAAGGCATAGCCAAACACAGAAGCGTCGTCATCGCCAATGGCTCGATATAATAAATGAACTTTGCCGTCTTTTTCAATCGCCCCGGGATTAAATGTCGCTTTTGATTCCCAGGTATTTTTTACACTCGGTTCAATAATTGGATTTTTTTTAAATTTCTTCGCATTAAGAGGTGTTTTTTTTATTTTCTTTACAACAGCTATCTTCTTCGCCATTTTATTATTTTACCCCCACACCTAATAAAAATCTAGCTAAAGCTGTAATCACAATCTTTATTAGGTGAGGGGGTTTATAATTCTTTCTCAATACCATCAAGAACTTTTCTCAAGTAGTCCATTTTTTCTTTGTTATGGATTGAAATTAGGATGATCCGTCTCTTGTCAGATGAAAAGATTTTTTTAATTTCCTCAATGCGATCCTCTTCCACCAAATCCGTGCGAGAAATAATAATAAATTCCCTTTTCTCTAAAAGAAGTGGGTTGTAGGCGCCTAGTTCTTGGCGAATTATTTTATAATCTTTTTCTGGATCGGCGCTGACGGCGTCAATGAAATGAAATAAAATTTCAGTGCGTTCAATATGTCTTAAAAATTTGATTCCTAATCCCCGTCCGCTGGAAGCGCCCTCAATCAAGCCGGGAATGTCAGCCAAAATTAATGTATGATAAACACCAAGATTTGGCTCTAAGGTGGTAAAAGCATAATTGGCAACTTTTCCCTGCGATTTAGTAAGCGCATTTAACAAGCTGGTTTTTCCGATATTTGGCAAACCGATTAGCCCGATATCGGCAATCAGTTTTAGTTCCAATCGTAATTTTTGTTCTTCGCCCGAAAGTCCGGGTTGGGATTCTTTTGGCGAAGTATTAGTTGGCGAACGATAAAGAAAATTTCCCTTTCCGCCTTTGCCACCCCTAGCCACTAAAATTTTCTGCCCGACACCAGTTAATTCACCTTGAATATTAGATGTTAAATTATGAACAACTGTCCCCCGAGGCACTGGCAAAATTAAATCTTTTCCGGTATGGCCGTCTCGAAAAGCGCCTCGCCCCGCTTCTCCATTCCCCGCTTTAAATTCTTTTTGAGAACGATAACGATTTAAGGCCGAAAGATCAGAGACCGCCTCCAAATAAACATCTCCTCCCTTGCCGCCACTGCCGCCGGTCGGCCCCAAACTCATTTTTACCTTGCTAAAAGCCACCGCTCCCTTACCTCCCTTCCCCGCCTGAATTTTTATTGTTACATCATCTATCAACATATAATATATATAATATAAATGTGGGATTATCGCCGCTATGAGGAGCATAACCACACTTTTTGATATTCTAACAAAATAAATAATATTCACCAAAAGTGCAGTTATCCCTGCTATAGCGGACATTACTGCACATTTATAAATTAAACTTTCTTCTTAAAACACTATCTGCATCAATTTCTTTAGTAACTATAAAACACACATACTTTCTAACACTAAAAAAATCTGCAATCGATTGAACTTCTTTTCTAAATTCATAAGGATAAACAAAAACGCTTTTTTGCAGAGCGTAAAAACCTAATTTTTTAAGCTTACCGGCTAAGGCGTCTCTTCCTTTCTTTTTATCCTCAGGAATGTCAAAAATAACTATTCTCCAATAGCCGTCCCATCTCTGGGGTTTAGGAATTGATATTCTTTCTAAATTGCCTTTTGTAGCCAAAAACTTTCCATTCTTACTTAAAAATACAGAAACTGTTCCGTCTGGATTTTTCTTATAATCGAGGGCCTTTGATTGATATAATCTTCTCACCGCATTATTTAAACTGCGACGATTAATTTCTTTCCATGTTTTAACAGTAGAATCTATAATACGAAAATAATAATCAGGTCTTTTGGTTAAACAAAGAGCAACTCCAGCAAAAAGTAGCAATACTATTTTTTGTTCCACTGACCCAAATTTTACTTTATACATTTAGTAACATTAGAAAACTTTTAAAAATCAATCAATAGGATGTGCAGTCATCGCCGCTATAGCAGGGATAACTGCACTTTTAAAGTGTGACTTATTCCAATATTCTTGTTAATCTAAATCAAATGGGATCACTTTTAATAATTTCCTCTTTCCTCGCTTCCGCCACATCCAGCATTGCCCAGCCGGTAACTTTTCAATGGGAGGCGAATGAAGGAGTGACGGCCAGTATTTCTATTGAATGCGAGGATAAAAAAATTAGTTTTTGGAATAGCCAGTCTTGGAAATTTTTCCGGTGCGGCGAAAAAATAGATTCTATGCCAATAATCCATCACATTAATTTGCGGCCTCAAGATGTGGATTTTAGAACCAGAGTTTTATTTATATTAAGAATCCAAAAAGATTACAGAAACTTGCCTGAAGAACGATCTTTAATCGTGGACTTTTATCCTTACGGTTTTGATCCGTCTTTAATGGGAATTTTTACCAGAGATTTATTTTATGGTTTGGAAAATAATCCTGAAGTAAAAGAGTTGCAATCGGTTCTTCAAACATTAAAATTATTTAATGGAAAAATTACCGGCAATTTTTACGATCTAACGAAAAAAGCCGTTAAGGCCTTTCAGAAAAAATATAAATTAAAGCAAACTGGCGGCGTCAATAAAGAAACAAGAGAAAAACTGAATAAGCTGGCAAAATAATAATTAGTTTATTAATTCATTATTGCAATAAACATCCATTTTTCGTTTTCGCAGTTCGGAAAAAAATAATTGTGAAGGCACCACTGGACCCGGCGGAAAACTTCCCCGTTCGGTAATAACACCATCTTTAACCATTTGGGCAATTATGGAAGCGGGCATTCCCGTATCAATATTACAACCAGCATCTTCCCAGCCAGGCAAAGTATTCACAATGCACTCCATGTGAATCTGGTCTGGTTTGCCATTGCGAATTCCGCTTACTTTTACCCAAAGATTTTCTTTTTCTGTATATCCTTCCGGAGGTTCAATTGTCCGAAGGGATTGCGTAAGAACATTTATCGGTAAAACCTCTCCGCCTTCAATTTTAATAGGCTTCTTACTAGCCAAACCACAATCAATAAACATTTTTATTGTTTTATACGAATGTTCAGGAAAACCGGCATAGAATTTGATGTTTTTTAAGCCATCTGGACGATTTCTAAGATAAAAAGTATAAGTTTCCGGGTGCCTGACTAAAAAACATTTCTGTTTGCCAATCTCCCGAAATTCCATATCCACCAAAGTATCTTGTGGGATAGCCTCTTTCCAGACATCATTTTCTATATAAGGCGCTGGATCGGTAAATTCTTCTATTATAGATGGTATGGAAAAAGGCACGACAAATTTTTCTATATTGGAATTCCAGGCAAATCCAACATCCACATTTTCTAAACTATCAAACATCTGATGCGCATGGTGAAGCATCACATTATTAATACCCGGAGTGGAACCGCAACCAGTAATTCCAATAATCCCCGCTTCTTTAAAATCCTTATCCATGGCTATTTGTTCTTTGGTTATTGGAATATCCGATCCAAGATCTATAACATGCTTTTTGGTCCGTAAACATGCCTCATAAACATTTAAATTCCAATCACCTTCGGCGCAATTAACAACCACCGCCGGATCCACTTCTTTAATTAAGGCGGTTATTTCATTAACATTTCGCAAGTCAATCTTTTTTACCGGTGTTCCCGGAAAACGATCTATAATTCTTTGGGCGCCTTCGGGATATAAATCAGCTAAAAAAACTGTTCGGCCGCTCTCTAATAAATCTCTAGCAACAATTTTGCCCTGCATACCGCCACCCCCTAATATTAAAAAATCTTTCATAATTTAATTATACATAGTAGTATAAAAACATGAAACACGAAGTTTTTTGGAAAAATCCGGACTATATAATTAGACCAGAATTAAAGGAAAATATAGAATGTAATTATTTAATTGTCGGCGGCGGCATAACCGGCATTTCTGCGGCTTATTTTTTGGCCAAAAAAGGGACTAAAAATATTGTTCTGGTGGAAAAAAACTATATTGCCAGTGGCGCTACGGGACAGGCCGCCGGAACACTCGTTTTGCGGGGAGAAACAGACTTATTAGATCTCATAAAAGAGCATGGCAAAGAAAAAGCCGAACGACTCTGGAAAGAAATTAAAGAAGAATTAGAATTGATAAAAAAAGTTATCAAAGAAGAAGAGATAGAATGCGAAGCAGAAGAGCAGGATACCCTATACTGTGGTGCAAAGCGGCCCGAAGATGATTATCTTCAAAAAGAATATGGGGCAGAAAAAAATCTTGAGCCAACCACCAAGTTTATTGAAGGAGAAGATTTTAAAAAAGAATTAAATACTGATATTTTTCATCGAGGGTTCGTGTCTGCTGGCCATGGTCTATCAGTTAATCCATTAAAACTAACTCAAAATCTATCTAAAATAGTAGAAAAAAAATACGGCGTTAAAATATATGAAAACACTTCCTTTTTAGAAGCTAAAGATAATAAAGCTAAAACCCAATATGGAATTATCAGTTATAAAAAACTCATTTTGGCTATAGATGCCGATCACCCATCGGAACAGGTGCAAAAAAATAAATCAACGATTATCATTACCCGACAATTGACTAAAGATGAATTAAAAAAAACGGGCATGGAAAAAAGAAAAATAGTTTTTGATGATGAACAGGAAAATAACTACTTTTATTTTAAAGTAACGAAAGAGGAAAGAATGCTTTTTGGTTTTGGTAATTTTATCGTGGATAAAAATCATAAAGAAATCAACCCCCATCTTCCCCATTTTCAAGAATTAGAAAATTTTATAAAAAAAATATTTCCTTATTTAGACCTTCAAATAGAATACGCCTGGTCTGGATCTTTCGGCGTCACTAAAAATTACGAACCATTAATAGAATTTAAAGATAATATGGTTTCAATTTCCGGCGCCGGCACTCAAATCGCCTGTTTTATGGCGGCCAAGAAAGTGGTGGATAAAATTACGAAAGAATAAATCCTGTATAAGCTAAGTAGATTCCAACTAATAAGAAAATAAAACAAACTACGGGAACGGCTTTTATAAATCTCATTGCCAATGGTTTTATTTTTTCCGGAAAGAAAAGGCGTAAGCAGGCTTTAACTAATGTTAGCCAGCCCAAAATAGTAATTAAAACTGGCCAATCGGCAACCCAAATATTATGACTTATCACCACAGCCAATCCCAAAATTAAAAAAATAACACCAGAAACAAAAAGCAATGGGATATTTTCAGAAGCAGAATCAATAAAACTCTGAATTTTCTTTCTATTAACAAGCGCCGCCAAAGAAACAATTATTAAATATAATCCAAATAATTTAGCGAGAAAAATAGATAATTCCATAACTTTCATGTTAACACTCAAATAGTTTTTCTACTAATTAAAATAGCCAATGCGGCAATAGCAATATTTTTTATAATATATTGTCCCTCCAGCGTGGGAATAAGAAATAATTGCCAGGTGATGTCGGGCAATAAAAACAAAGGCAGAGCGACGATAATAAGATGCGCGCTTATTAAATAAATAGCCGGACGCTCCATTCCTCTAATAAGAAAAAGGACACCGATAATCATTTCAAAAATAGCAAAAAATGAATAAAAAACCGAAAACGGCATAAAACTAATCGTCTTTTCAAAAAGAGTGGCTACCAGCGGAGTGGCGGGACTGACACCTAAAAGTTTTAAAATGCCAAACCAAAAATAAATAACAAAAATAGAAATCTTTGCCGCTAATAATTCGTAATTCTTCATATAATTTAATTTAAATCTAAATCCAATACTTGGTCAATTTTAATTTGCCGGACAAAGTCAGGAACATGGCTTACTAAAATCATCGCCCCCTCATAGCGATCTAACGCTTTTGCGATAATTGGAATATGACGAAAGTTGATGTGATTGGTTGGCTCATCCAAAATAAGCAGGCCGGGCTTTTCTAGAGAAAGTTTCGCAAAAGCAACTAACCCTTTTTGGCCTTCAGATAAAGAACCGATTTTTGTTTTTAAAATTTCTGCGTCGAGCAGGAAGCCAGCGGCGCAAGAACGAAGTTCTTGTTCCGTGCCCTCTTTCATTGCGTCGGCAAGAGCGCGATACGCCGTTTCATCGAAATCAAGCGTAGAAAAATCCTGGCGGTAGTAGCCGATATGAATACCTTCTGCCACATGCTCTCCTTTGGCGTGTCCACTGGCCAACTTTTCCAAAAGCGTCGTCTTACCAATACCATTAGGTCCAGATATAAGAAGTCGTTCCTTCTTTTTGAGAACTATATTAAAATTTTTTAATTCTAAAATTTTTCCACTGATATCTTGCTGACAAGGAATTATAAAATTTCTGATTGTTTTATCCTCCCGTCGAACTTCAACGATATCTTCCTGCAATTCTTCAATTTTTTCTTTCATTTTTCTAGCCACATCGCGCATGTGTCCGCCTTTTTGGGCGAAAAATCCGACTTGTTCTTTGCGGTGCTGAATATCTTTTTCCAGACGGACATTTTTCATTCGTTCTCGTTCCAGCCGGGCTTTTATTTCTTCCACTACCGTAAAATAATCGCCAACATACTGTTCTATTTTTTTCGTAAAAACATCAAGATATAAAACGCCTTGTGTAAATGAATTTAAAAAATCGGCGTCGTGGGAAATGACAATACAGGTTTTTTTATAATCAATCAAAAATTGGGTGAGGTGCTCGATCCCCTGTTTATCTAAATTATTTGTCGGCTCGTCTAATAAAAGAATATCCGGATCCTGAATTAACGCCTGCGCCAACAAAACCCGCGCCTGTTGGCCACCAGATAAAGTTTTTAAAATTTTATCGTGAGGCGCAGACAAGTGGACGACATCTAAAATTTTATTAATTCTCGGTTCAATATCATAAATTTTTTCCGAAAACGCTTTTTCAAAAAATTCCTTGACCGTGAGATCGGCCTCATCTCGGGTAATCACTTGATGGGCGGTCGCCATTGTAAGATTTTTGGTAACCAAAACAGCGCCCGATTCCGGTTTTAAATCCCCCACAATCAGTTGAAAGATCGTGCTTTTCCCCGCGCCATTTTG
>ERZ1292623.3646-Hain-H51-01um-R1-3646-length-13023-cov-14_pt1 | contig 13023 bp, 8 predicted proteins | sample MGYA00564398_ERZ1292623 | MGnify/ENA primary metagenome ERZ1292623 (study PRJEB36523, sample SAMEA6512633) | groundwater metagenome | collected 2019-01-07 | study: AquaDiva: Metagenomics assemblies of 32 groundwater samples | reverse complement strand
GCCCGTCAGGACAATATTGGAATGGATCCGCGTGCGTAACGACTACGACTACAACCACGACTACTTGTCCATCTGGCCAACATTTAGAAGGGTCATCATGCGTAAATGATGCCACTACAACTACCACTACGCCAACTACTTGCCCATCAGGACAGCATTTGGAGGGATCGTCATGCGTAAACGATGCTACTACTTCGTCAACATCAACAACCACCACTTGTCCATCCGGCCAATCCTGGAACGGCACTGCTTGTGTCACTTCAACTACTCCAACGTCGTTTAATCCAAACTGCCCCTCTAATCATTACTGGAATTCTGGCAGTCAGACTTGCGCGATTAGCGTCCAATACGGCCGCCACTTTATTGCAGAGCTTAGAACAACGCTTAGAGGTTTCACGAATTTTATTGTAAATATCTTTAGATAAATTTTGCCACTGTCACGTTGCTTGTCAGCCAGTTCTTTTTCATAAGGAGAATTTATTTGTAGTTGGTAAAATTAGTCTGTATCTTATTTCTAGGTGAAACTACAAGATTATCCCAGCAGTTTTATTAATTATATGAACTATACTACCGAAGCTATTTGGAACAAGATACAAAACGGTGTCTTTGTTATAGCCGAAGCCGGTAAGAATTTTATTCATACGGAAAAAGAACAGTCAGTCAAGGTTTATTTAAAAAACGCGATGGAACTGGCGCGACTGGCGAAAGAAGCTGGCGCCGATGCGATTAAATTCCAGACTCATGTGGCCGAAGACGAGATTTTGAATATTCATGTTGATTCACCCCATTTTCCTAACTGGAAAAGTGGCAGACGAGCCTGGATTACTCGTAATGAAATGGCAACGCCTATAAAAGAATTTTGGAAGCCGCTTAAGAAGTATTGCGAGAAAATTAACATTGCTTTTTTCTCTACCCCGATGAGTCGAGCTGCCGCTTTTAAGTTAGCCAAGATAGGCATGCCGATTTGGAAGATTGGTTCTGGCGATATACTGGATTTTACAGCCATGGACTATATGCGCAACACCGATTTGCCGATTATTATGTCTTCTGGTATGAGTACCGTTGACGAGGTAGAAAAAGGTTTAAGATTTTTACGTTCCAATAATAAGCGAGTGGCGCTAATGCATTGTCTTTCTAAATATCCTGGTTTGCCGAAGGAAGCCAATCTTGGAACCATGTTGTTTTATCAAGAAAAATGGCCAGATATTCCTATTGGTTTTTCCGAAAATTCCATTGGTTATGAACCATCAGTGATTGCTGTTGCCTTAGGGGCGAAAATGGTTGAGAAGCATTTTACTTTGCGTCGCGATTTGTGGGGTCCGGATCACAAGGTTTCTTCCACCCCGAAAGAACTGCGGGAATTTGTTACTGCAGTTCGTAAAGTGGAAGCCGATCCGAGAGAAAAAGAAAAATGGCTTAGCCATCCGAATTTTAAGATGATTTTAGGCAAGAAAGAAAAAAAGTTACAAGAGGACGAAAAAGTATTTCGACCTCTATTTAGAAAAGCGCTGATGGCGGGTCAGGATATTTCTGCTGGTACGATTTTACGTCCGGAAATGATTTACGCGATGCGTCCACAGCAATATGCTGGTGGTTTACCATCAGAGAAATATGAGGAAGTTATTGGCAAGCGGATTGTGGCGAGTCTAAAAAAATATGACCCAATTACGCCAGATATTTTAGCTATCTAATTTTAAGATTTATTGATATACTGTAAATTCATTATGCAGACTCCTAAAATAGGGATTGTAGGCGTGGGGTGGGTAGGATCCCAATTGAAAAAGTATTTTGAAGAATTGAAAGGCTATAAGTCGGGAAAAGATTTAATGCTTTTTGATATTGATAAAAAGAAATGTATTGGCGACATTAATAAAGCGGAAATTATTTTTGTCAGCTTGCCAACGCCGCGAAATCCTAAAAATGGTTCTTGCGATGTCTCAATCGTGGCGGACGCGGTTGGGAAAATTAAGGGGCAAAAAATTGTGGTTATAAAATCCACGGTTACGCCGGGCACAACCGAATCATTGCAAAAAAAATATCCCAATCATAAATTTTTATTCAATCCGGAATTTTTAAGCGAAAAGACCGCTTGGCACGATATGTTGCGCCCCGATCGCCAGATTGTCGGATTTACGACAAAAAGTTTGGATGCCGCTCATTTGGTTTTATCTCTTTTGCCAAAAGCGCCATTTATGTCTCCCTGGGGCATTGGCACTTATAATCAAGTGCGGATTACCGCCACCGAAGCCGAAATTATTAAATACGCCGGCAATGTTTATTTTGCCCAAAAAGTTAATTGGGCTAACGCTTTAGCAAAAGTTTCGGAGAAAATGAACGCGGATTATGAAAATGTGAGGATGGGTATGTCCGCGGATCACCGCATTGGCGATTCTCACCTTGATGTTAATCATGGCGGCTATCGCGGTTTTGGGGGCTATTGTTTCCCAAAAGATTTATCTGCTTTCATGAGCTTCGCAAAAGAACAGGGAATCCATGGCGTTTACAATCTTTTGCTGGGAGCTTGGAAATTTAACGAAGATTTACTGGCCGAACAAGGACTAACCTACGATGATGTTAGCAGGCACATTAGCGAATTAAAAATTATTGGCAAGAAGAAAAAAGCAAAACGATGAATGTTAGGAATTTAAATAATTATTATATTTGGGGCATGAAAGCCCTAATTTTTGTAATCCCATTTCTTTCTTTTTGGATTGCTAAGTCAATGTTTTTTCCATACATTACGGCAAGAAATTTTGCTTTTAGGATATTAGTAGAAATTGCGCTAGCGTTGTGGATCGGGTTGATAATTTTAAATAAAGAATATCGCCCGCGTTTTAGTCCAATAGTAATTGCTATTTTGGTTTTTGCGGGCGTCATTGGCTTGGCAAATTTCTTTGGCGTTGATCCGTATCATAGTTTTTGGTCTAGATTAGAGCGCATGGAAGGTTACTTAATGATTCTTCATCTTGCTGCTTATTTTTTGATTTTGATAACAGTTTTTCGGACCAAGAAAGAATGGCTGGCATTTTTTAACGCTGTTTTATTGGCGGGAATTTTAGTTGGAGGATATGGCGTTCTTCAGGTTCTTGGCTTAAAAGAAGCCATTCAAGGCGGAGATGTTCGCATTGACGGAACGATCGGCAATCCTACTTATTTAGCTATTTATTTGACATTGGTTATCGCCATAACGTTAATTTTATTGTTCAACGCCGTAAAATCCGGATGGCGCTGGTTTTATGGAGCGGCGGCGGCGTTTTTCTTTTTCGTTTTGTTTTTTACCGCGAGCAGAGGCGCGACCCTTTCTTTAATTATTTCTACTCCTTTATTTTTGGTTTTGTATTTAATGTTTTCCGGAAAATATAAAAAGTTGGCAATTTTTTCGCTAGTTTTGATTTTTGCTTTGCCGCTGATTTTTTGGACTTTGAAAGATACCAAGTTTGTTCAGAATAGCGAAGTCTTATCAAGGTTTGCGTCAATTTCTCTAGGGGAAAAAACTATCAAGGCCCGATTCATTATTTGGAACATGGCTCTGCGGGCTTTCAAAGAAAATCCGGTCTTGGGTTGGGGGCAGGAAAATTTTTTGTACGCTTTTTCTAAATATTACGATCCGCGAATGTATGATCAAGAGCCATGGTTTGACAGGCCGCATAATATAATTTTTGAATGGCTGATTAACGGCGGGATATTAGGTTTGGCGTCGTATTTAGGAATTTTTGCCGCGTTGTTTTGGGGCATTAGAAAAATAGCGGTTCGTAAATTAGCGCCGACAAACGAAAACATTGTTTTAATTGTGGCCCCCGTGGCTTATTTTTTGCAGAATATTTTTGTTTTTGATAATTTTAATACTTACATTTTGTTTTTTGCTCTATTGGGCTACGCGCACAGTTTAGTTCAACAAGATCAATCCGTGTCCGTTGCGCCGAATACAGTGATTCAGGAAAAAAGCGCCTCCCGTTCTTTGGCTGGTTTGCTGGCGGCGTCACTGATTATGTTGCCAATAATTTATTTCGTAAATTACAAACCTTCCTTGGCGGCCAAAGGAATCATTGAAGGACTGCAAAGCACCGCTAGCAGTGTTGACCCAGTTGAGAAAACCTTGAAAAGATTTAAGACGACTATTGAACTGAATACTTTTGCGGATAACGAAGTTTTGGAACAATTGGCTCGCGTGGCGGATTTATTGATTAGCCAAGAATCCATCGCTGATAATTTAAAAGCGCCATTTTTGCAGTATTCTATCACGCAAATGGAGAATTATTTGAAAAAATTCCCTGGCGCAATTCGTTTGCATTTGATGATAGCCGCCTTATATCAGGAAGCCAGCAGATTTAGTCCGAATTTTATTTTTAAAGCACGCGATCATCTAAAAATCGCGCTAAGCTTGAGCCCTAAAAAACAGCAGATTTTATTCGTAGTGGCCGACAATTATTTGAAAACCGCAGAATTAAACAAAGCAATTGAACTTTTGGAAGAAGCGGTGGAGCTTGAATTTACCTATCGAGACGCCCATATCAATTTAGCAACCGTTGGCATTTACAGCGGGCAAGAAAATGTTGTAAGGCAGTCAATCAAAAATTTAGATGAAGTCCGGAAATTGAAATTTGATAAAAATCATCCAGACCATTCTCTTTGGGATTATATCGTTGATTTATCAAAAATAGGCGACGCTTATTTGAGAATTGAAAACAGAGAAGGGGCGCGGTCTATTTACAATCGTATTTTGGCTTTAGAGCCTGAGGTTGCAAAATATGGAGTAGGTTTGGATTCCTATCAAAACTTGTTAAAAAAGTTTGATTAGGAATTAGAGTTGATTTTTTAAGATTTTTTTGATTTGCGGCAAAATAGATAAGTTGTTTATTCTTTTCATCTTTAACCAAATTAAAGAATTCGTTATTAATTGCACTAAAATTGTTGAAATCGCCGCCCCCTCTATTCCAAACCGTGGAATTAAAAGCAAGTTAAAACCTACATTGCCAAAAGCGGCTACCAAAACATAAAGAATAAAACTTTTTTGCTGATCATAGGCGAAAATCGCATTACCAATCAAAGTTGAAGGATAGATGATCAAGATTGTAGCCATGAGGATCTGAAAAGTTAAAATTGATTGGGCGTAAGCCGATCCGAAAAGTAAATTAATAATTGGACCGGCGAATAATATGCCAATGACGGTTACGGGTATTGAAACTAGTATCACAAAGGCCGTTGTTTTTTCTAACATTGTTTTAACAAAAATAGCGTTGAGTTTCGCCATCCTGGCCATGATGGGGAATATGCTGGTAGCGATAAGCGCGGGTAAAACATAAAGCAGTTGGATGACTTTTTGGGCGGCGGAATAATAGCCAACTTCTTCACTGCTTCTCATCCAGCCGAGCATTATAATGTCGGTGTTGAGCATGATGACGCCCATTAAGCCCATCAATCCAAACGGCCAGGCGGTTAAAATAATCTGCTTAATCAATCGCCAATTAAAGTGTTTTAGTAAATTTCTAAAGTGATGGCGCAGGATGTAAAAAATGGCGACTAATCCTAGTCCGCTTCCAACGGCGTAAGCAAACGAAAGCGCTTCGCTGGTTTTGCTGAATTTTAAAAGAATAAACCCCAGCACGACTATGGCTAAATTGGTGAAAATTTGCACTCCCGCCTCTATCTGCATTTTTTCCAAAGCTCGGCTGATGGCAGATCCGAGATCGCGCAAAGTGTCAAAAGCAAAAACGAAGATTAAGATCGGCATAATCGCGGCCGCCTCTTCTATCTTTACTAGTTTCGGGAAATAGATTATCAATCCAACTACTAAAATAATCACCAATCCAATTTTTATAAAAAACGCCGTAGACAGATATTGGTCTTTCAATTGGGGATTTCGCGACGATTCTTTAGTAATTAAAGCGTTGATGCCGATGTCCGAAAAAGTGGTGAGAAAAGTGGCGATGCCAAGAGCGTAGGAAAACGCGCCCCAGCTGGCCGCGCCCAAAATTCTAGCGGCGTAGATAACAATTGCCGCTCTTAATAAGCGGCTGGCAATCTGGCCGAAAAACAGCCAGAAAGTATTTTTGGCGATTGTTTGGGTAACACCAGTGTTGCTGAAAAGCAAACCCCGAAAAATATTTAAATATTTAAACATTTAAAAATTCCGCAGTTTTGTTATTTAATCGTTGTAAAGAAATACTTTACGGTTCGTAGCAAGATTAAGAAGTCAAAAAGCAAAGATTTGTTTTTAAGATAATATAAATCATATTGGATTTTTTCATAAGTTTCTTCAATAGAAGCTCCGTATTTATAGTTAATTTGCGCCCAGCCGGTGATGCCCGGTTTTACCAGCAGCCTCAATTCGTAAAATGGAACCTCCTTTTTTAATTGTTCCACAAATTCCGGTCTTTCTGGGCGAGGCCCAACAAAAGACAAGTCTCCTTGAAGTATATTGATCAGCTGGGGAAGCTCATCAAGATGGGTTTTTCGCAGGATTTTTCCGATCGCAGTACTGCGATTATCATCAACGCTAGCCCACTTTGGCCCGTCTTTTTCGGCGTCGGCGCGCATCGTGCGGAATTTATAAATCGTAAACGGAGAGCCATTTTTTCCAAGACGCTCTTGTTGGAATATAACCGGCCCCCTTGAAGAAACGGCTACTAGAAAAGCAATTATAAGGATTATTGGCGATAACAGTATCAGCAAGATTCCCGCCAAAGCGATTCCCAGCGCGCGATTGAAAAGTTCATATAACTCATTAGTTTTAGAAAGGTTTTCCAAAAACCAGACTTCTTCCAGTTCGGCTAACGGTATTTTTTTGAAAATTAATTCGTAAAGGCGGGAAAGATCCCAAATATCAATTCCTAAAGCAAGATTTTTATAGATTAATTTGGCTGATTTAGAGCTTTTTTTAACATGAGCCGGAACAGTAATGATATTGATTTTATTTTCTGTGATAATTTGCGCGAGATGCTTGAACTCCTTATCTTGAAGGCCCTCCTTCATCCAAAATTTAATTTCAAACCCCAATTGAGGATTATCTTGCAAATGTTTTGCCAGCTCTTCCGCGACTTGATTGTAGCCAATAAGCAAAATTTTATTTTTCGGCGGTTCGGCGCTTAAGATTGTATTATAATAAGTTCGCCAAATATAAGCGCCCAATCCGAAGATTAATATAAAAATAAAAAGGTTGGCTCTGGGAGTGATTACAAATGCCGGTATGAAAAAGTAGAAGATAACGATGGCCAGGAGGCCGTTGACCAAAATCGCGCTAATAATTTTCTTCGCGAAATTAATGTCATTCTTCAGAATTCTTAGATCGTATAGACCGGTGATGTACCAAATAATCAGCCAGACCATAAAGACGAAAGTAAACGGTATTAAATGACTGCTTAAGATTTTTCCGGAAATTCCGCCGTATCTTATGAATAAAGTCAGCAACAAAGACACATATAAAATCAAAACATCTCCCAAAAGGAGGGTTATTTGATTAATTCTATTAACAGAATCCATCTCTTCTATTCTATCGCAAACTTGACCCCGTTAGAAGTCCGTCAGCTGTCTCTCTTAAACTAATCAAACTGACATATTATCAATATTTTAAAAACGCAATAATGTGAAAGCGGGGTTGACTCGCAGATAAAGCGGCCTTAAAATTTATCTTAATGGCGCTAAATTCCAAGATGATTGCCGAGTTAAAGGCAAAATTATTAAAAACTTTAAAAGACTTAGACGCGGAGATTAATCAATTAGGAGAAGTTCCGGAAATGGGAACAGATATTGACCATTTTGATACGGAAACCGATGAAGCGGAAGAATACAGCACTAACTTAGGAATCAAACAATCTTTGAAAGAGCGGCGCGAAAATGTTCGGCAAGCGTTAAGCGATATGGAAATAGGAGCTTACGGAAAATGCGTTAATTGTAAAAAGGAAATTGATATTAAAATTTTGAAAGTTAACCCGGAAGCCAGGTATTGCAAAAGCTGTAAGCAGTAACTACTATTACGGAGATGTCTAACATCTCCAAAGTTTTTTCCGCCGAATTGGAAGGTATTGACGCCAAACTTATTGAAGTTGAGACCGACCTGAATGTCGGTCTTCATAGTTTTAATATCGTTGGTTTAGCGGACAAAGCGCTTTCAGAGGCAAAGGAACGAGTAAATTCCGCGCTGAAAAACATTGGGGTAAAAGCGCCGAATAAAGAAAACAGAAAGATCGTTGTTAATCTTGCTCCGGCGGACGTAAAGAAAACCGGATCGCAATATGATCTAGCCATTGCCTTGGGTTATTTATTGGCCGGCAAACAGATTAAAGAATTTGACGCTAGCGATAAGATTTTTGTCGGCGAACTTTCTTTGGCAGGAAAACTTCGCTCCATTAACGGGGCATTAAATATCGCTCGGATGGCGCAGAAAGCCGGTTTCAATTATTTATTTCTGCCAATCAAAAATGCCGAGGAAGCGGCGATGATTCCGGGATTGAAAGTTATGCCGGTAAATAATCTTCAGGAATTGATGGATCATCTGGAAGAACGATCGTCAATTTCCATCCAGCCGGAAACCAAGATCAATTTTTCTCCAGCTGTTAATTTTCCAGAAATTGCCGAGATTAAAGGGCAAGAACACGCGAAGCGCGCCTTAACTATCGCGGCGGCGGGAGGGCACAATATGATAATGATCGGTCCGCCGGGAACCGGCAAAACTATGCTGGCGCAGTCGCTAAATTCTATTTTGCCGCCGCCAACTTTGGAAGAAATTATTGAGATGACCCAAATTTATAGCGCGGCCGGAGTTTTGGCAAACAATTCGTTTATCAATTATCGGCCGTTTCGGGCGCCGCATCATACAGCTTCGCCGGTGGCGGTTGCGGGCGGCGGGCAGAATCCAAAGCCGGGAGAAATCAGTTTGGCGCATCGCGGAGTTTTATTTCTGGATGAACTCCCGGAGTTCCGGCGCGATCTTTTAGAGGGTTTGCGGCAGCCGCTAGAAAGCGGCAAGGCGGTGGTATCGCGCGCGAAAAATAATTTAACCTTTCCGGCAAAATTTACTTTGATTGCCGCGATGAATCCTTGTCCGTGCGGTTATTATGAAGATCCGGAAAAAGATTGCCGATGCGGCGCGCACGAAGTTTTCCGCTATCAAAAAAAAGTTTCCGGGCCATTACTGGATAGAGTTGATATTCAAATTAACGTGCCTCGAGTCAAGATTGAAAATTTACGGAAGAAGAATTTTGACCCGAAGGAAACAGAAAAAATCCGAAAATTGGTTTTGCGGACGCGGGATGTTCAATTAGCAAGATTTAAAGATTTAAAAAAGAAAAATATTTTCACCAATTCCGAGCTGTCTTCTAAAGAATGCGATGAAGTGATTAATCTTGATAAGAGCGGGGAGAAGTTTGTGGAAACGGCTTTTGACAAGTCGTTTTTATCCGCTCGGGGTTATTATCGGGTTTTGAAAGTCGCGCGCACGATCGCGGATTTGGAAAATTCCGAAAAAGTTACGGAAAATCATCTGGCAGAAGCGTTTAGCTATAAGGTGAAATCTTACACTTAGCGTGCTACGCGGTAAGGGAACTTGACTTCGTTACTAATTCCGCAGTTAAGCAGTTAATTCCTGAATACTTAAACATGGTATAATATATATGCTATAGCATTTATAATATACCTTAAAGACCAAAGTGTTCTTTGAGATCCTCTACGCCATCAAATATTTTTGCTTCAATTAATCTGACATACGGGCTAACACGGAAAATCTCTGACACAAAGTCAATTTCATCGCGACATTTATATGGCGTCACAAAAATGCTTTTCTGTAAGGGGTAGCAACCCCATAATTTAAGTTTAGATCTTAGAGCTTCGCGCGTTTTCTTCATTTTTTCCGGCACATCAAAAATGACAATATGCCAGACACCATCCCATTTTTCCATGGGTTGGATTTTTATATCGTCCAGTTTATATTCCAAAACACGTCGTTGGCCTGCTTCGGATAAAACGATGGTTGTTTTGCCGTTGATTTCACGCTCTTCTATTAATCTTTGGCGGCGAAGCTGTTTAAAAGTTTTGCGGATTTGCTGGCGGCGGCTTTTGTTTTGCGCCCGATACCAATTAACAAATGCCTTGGACACAGTTGCGGCCATATTCGGCGCGGCCAAAGCAAAAACCACAAATGCCGTTACGCCAGCCGTTACCGCAACCCCTTTTAGAATTTCTTTTACCAACTCCCCTCTTTTTATTCTATTTATTCTATCCATAATATTTTGTAATATTAGGTATAATATATCAGCGATAGCAATTATAACATACCCTGATATATTCGGATGTACGCGGACAGGATAGTATTTTCCAATCCAAGAATGACAGAATGACACTGAACTAACACAGCATTATGAGAGCGAGTTGAGACACTGTTTCACATACCGGTGGATTGTCTCTGCGTGACGTTTGGGTATGTGTCCGCGCGTGCGATACTCATAAAGCAGTTTCTTGAACCAGTACACGGGGTTGACAGATTTTTCCTGGGTATATATACTTACTTTTACGAATGCATATTCTGAAACATATTACGCGGCTCGCCGAATAGGCGAATTTTTCCGGTTAACGATGGAAGGCCGCGCGCGACGCGGTTTTTTCGTAGAAGACTGATGTTTGAAAAATAAATCCCGCGCATAACTTCTAATGGAAATTATGTATGGGATAAATAACAACAATGTATTTTTTGTTAATCGCATTTTCAAAAATACGTTGTTAGGTAAGTCACATAAAATTTTGGTCAAGCACCCGGAAGGGTGTAGCACTTGCTGTAATACAGTGGGTGCGTTTAAGGGCGTATGGTGGATGCCTTGACACAAAGTGGCGACGAAGGACGTAGCGTAGCTGCGATAAGTTTCGGGGAGGTGCCTAGCAACCTTTGATCCGGAAATTTCCGAATGGGGAAACCCATGAGCGCAAACCGCTCATACTTCGCGTTTTGCTTAAAGCACAAATTTCAAAGCTCAAATGTCAAATCAAGCTCAAATGACCGAATATCAAAACAATTCAATTATTTGATATTGGGATTTTGTCATTTGGATTTTAAGCAGAATGCGAAGAGCATACCCGCTGAAGCGAAACTTCATAGTAAGCGGAGGAAAATAAAAAAAAGCGCGCAAGCGCAGATTGCCCAAGTAGCGGCGAGCGAAAAGGCAAGAGCCTAAACCCAGTGCTTCGCACACAGTTTGTTAGTTACTTAGTTAGTTGGTTACTTAGTCGATTCGAAGACTAATTAACCAAGCAACTTATTACTAATTAACTAATTGTGCGCGGAGCGTTGGGGGTTGTAAGGTAAGAACATTTTAGAGATATGAAACAGGGTTCAATATAGTATCCTGTTTCGTGTTTCTAAAAAAGAGTTAAAAATTTGCTAGTTAGCTGAATCCGCTGGAAAGCGGACCCAAAGACGGTGATAGGCCGGTAAGCGAAAATTAGCAAACTCTTGTTCTTATGTCCTGTATGCAACATATCGCATCAATTTGGCGGAGCGAATTTTGAGAAAAATTCGCGACGCGAGGGCGAAGAGATAGACTTTATCTCAAGCCAGAGCAACAAAGAATTTTTTCAAAATTAGCCCGCCCCTTCGGGGAAGCTAAAAAATGGCCAATTTCTTTGTTCGCTCGCCTTGCTTTACATTTGTAAAGCTTCGGCTCGCTTCGCGAACTTATCTCATTTTTTAGCTTCCAAATTGACGGGATATGTTGCATACAGGACTTCTTGAGTACCTCGAGGCAACTAAACCTTGAGGGAATCTGCCAGTACTATCTGGCAAGGCTAAATACACTTTGTGATCGATAGTGAACTAGTACCGCGAGGGAAAGGTGAAAAGCAGGCCGGGAGGCCGGTGAAATAGTATCTGAAACCATATGCCTACAAGGACGCGAAGCTTTATCGCTATCGCTCAAAGCTTCTATCAACGAAAAACGAATAAAAAACGAATTTACGAATGAAACTCATTCGTTTATTCGCAACAGATTCGATATTCGTTGATGGGAACTCCGAGCGGTAGCGAGGAGTGACGCGGTGCCTATTGAAGAATGAGCCGACGACTTTACGTAAGCGGCTGGGTAAGTCCGTTTAGGATGGACCCATAGGGAAACCGAGTCTGAATAAGGCGATGCCCGCAAGGGCAAGTCGTTTGCGTAAGACCCGAAGCCAAGGCGAGCTTACCCTGATCAGGATGAACTCCGAGTAAAATCGGGGGGAGGTCCGAACCGGTGGGTTGTGCAAAACCTTCGGATGAATTGGGGTAAGAAGTGAAAAGCTAATCGAGCTTGGTAATAGCTGGTTCTCTCCGAAATAGTTTTTGGACTAGCGATTGGAGATCTGCATATAGGGGTAGAGCACTAGTTGGGATTGATAGGGAGAAATCTCGCGATCCCAGTTAAACTCCGAATACTATATGTATTGTCCAATTAGTCAGAATATGGGGGCAAAGCTCCATGTTCGCGAGGGATAAAGCCCAGATCGTCGTCTAAGGTCCCTAAATTTCCCGCATAACCTGCGGGACCCCGCTTTCATAATTTATTTTATGGTGGCGGTGGCTTGCTAAGTGTTAAAGGTAGTCGTTTGCCATAGACAGGCAGGAGGTTGGCTTAGAGGTAGCCATCCTTTAAAGAGTGTGTAACAACTCACTGCTCGATGGCCGACGGCGCCGAAAATGTACCGGGGCTAAGCAAGATACCGAAGACACGGATGCCAGTGCGCAGCACTGGAATGACAAATTTCAAAGCTCAAATGTCAAATCAAGCTCAAATGACCAAATATCAAAACAATTTAAGTATTTGATATTGGGATTTTGGATTTTATTTGTCATTGGGATTTTGTCATTTGGATTTCCACTGTTGTGCAGTGGCGTGGTAGGAGAGCATTTCAAACGCAGCGAAGGTTGACCCGCGAGGGCGACTGGAGCGTTTGGAAGAGATAATGTCGGCATGAGTAATCGTATAATTCGATGAGAAATCGAATCCCCAAAAATCCTAGGTTTCCGTGGCAATGGCAATCAACCACGGGTTAGGCGATCCTAAG
>ERZ1292623.2921-Hain-H51-01um-R1-2921-length-14921-cov-4_pt1 | contig 13023 bp, 18 predicted proteins | sample MGYA00564398_ERZ1292623 | MGnify/ENA primary metagenome ERZ1292623 (study PRJEB36523, sample SAMEA6512633) | groundwater metagenome | collected 2019-01-07 | study: AquaDiva: Metagenomics assemblies of 32 groundwater samples | reverse complement strand
ATCGTTGCCTGGAGTCCTGCCTCCGTGCCGATGAAGCGCATCGTGCCTTCGTAGGCGGGAACGGAGACACCTGGTGTCGGGGCGGCCCCCTCCGCCGCGTAGACCTCCCACAGATCCGCAGGGTTCGCGTCCTCTGTGTTCCCATACTTGGCGAGAACACGGACGTAGCCCGGTGCGTCGTCGTAGACCGCGACGTCGAAGGGATCCGAGACGGTGCTCAGTTGCTCAGCCCCGGCCGTGTCGATGATCCGGATGGTCTCGTAGACGTTGAATGACTGAAGGTCATACTTGTTACGACGCCGGACCACGATGTGCAACGTCAGTGTCCCCGCACCAGGAGGTGTGGGAGACCAGACGATCGGGAGCGTGGCACTTGTGGCCGTGGGTGGGGCGGCGAAGTTTGGCGGAACATTCTCGCCCACGTAGAGCTCGTAGAGTGCCAGGCTGTCGTTTGCTACGCGGAAGCCTTGCTCGTAGGTCTGTGCGAACTGCGTCCAGGGAAGATGAGGAGGGCCCCGACGGCTGGTCGCACCAGCGAAGATCTCCCCCTCGGGAATCGCGGCGTGTCGACGTGCCCTAAAATGAACCCGCCGGGTAGGTCGAGGAGTCCTTCTTCGGGTAGTGTGCCCGAAGAAGTCCTCGTTCACCGGCGTCTTTGTCGTCCGGTGAGCCACGCGTTACTCCTCGTAACGGATGCGCGAGACGCAGTTGACCGAAACACCAGCCGTCACCGCGATGCCGAGGGCTGTGCCTCCCTTGACAACGATCGCCTTCCCGTTGGGTGCCTGCCACGTGAAACCGGTCTGCGGATGGACATACTCCGTGAGAAGAGACCCCGTCGCGACGCCGGTGGGCTCACCCGTGTCGATGTCCTTCAGGATCGTGGACTGCGGGGTCTCGTCATCGCCCGCATACTCCTTCTGCGGGGTGAGGGCGTCGCCACCGGTGCCCGCCGTGCTCTGCGGAAGCACCTGCACGAGGATGGGTGCGTCCGTGTTGACGATGCCGGCGAAGGAGACACTGATCTCCCTCACGAGAAGTCGCTGATTCGCCGGCGCCGTGATCTGAAGGACCGTCTTCTTCGCCGTGGTGGTCGCGACCGCCTCGGTCTGTGCGACGAGTGCCAAGCCTGCCATGTCTACACTCCCTTATACGTCATTGCCAGTTGGAAACCCTCCCGTGCGGCGACAGTGCCAGCAGCGGGGAAGACTCGCCGGATCCAGAGACCCTTGAAGTTGTTAGGACTGATTGCATCGATCCGCAGCGCGACCCCCTCTGTAGTCGGGCTCGACCACGAGACGCCCGAGGGCGCGGTGGTCTCATTGGCAATGGTCTGGACGGCACCTGCGACGGGGTCTTCCACAGCCAGCGAGAACGCAGCCTGCGCCCCCGAGACCGCAGGCGTCCAGAGGAGGATGGTGGTCACACCATACAAGGTGTCAAGCGCACGGAGCGCGAGACAACGGTAAGTCGTCCGCCCCGCCACCCGTTGTGCAGAGGTCAGATTGCTCTGACCAAACACCCCGTTCATGGCGTTGACGAAGAGCAGGTTCATCGTGCGGCCCACTTCGTAGTTCCCGCCCGCGACACGGTAGACCCGGATCGCCTGGTCTACGTCGAGACCAGCCACGATCTTGCTCGTGCCCTCGGCGATTGCTACAGGCGTCCCCGCGCTCCCCCCGGGGGGCGTGAACACGAGACTCTCGTTGGCATCGATCGTGAGAGTTCCGTCGCCCTCTCCGCACGCGGGATAGACGTTGTCCACGCGGATGGCCTGGATGGGGTTGGTGATCTGCACCCCCATTCCCCTGACGCGCACGGAAGACGGGATTCCTCCCAGACTGAGAGCGGGGTCGGTGTTGCTCGCGCCCCCCGTGAGGAAGAGCGTGAGACCGTCAACGAGCCTGTCCGCGCTTGCCATTCTATGCCTCGCTCACAACGATGTCACCAGTCGAATTAAAGTCGACCCCGATCGCGGGGGACTGGGGGTTCCTGCAGACCACCACCGAAAACGCGAGCGGGGTCCCGCCGTTCCCTTGCACGTCGACGGCAAGGACTCGATACTGAACCGTCGCCCCGTCGACCTTCGCAGGCGACAGCCAGTTGTAATAACCTTCACCCGTCTCCATCACGGTGATCAGATCGTCCCAGGCTGCCCCGTCATACTCCTGGAGAACGTAGGCGACCGCGTTGACGAGCCCGCGCCACTGGATCAGGTAGCGCGGGGGATAGAGGGAGTTTTCCGCCACCTCTCCACTGTTGATGATCTCCAGGTCAGGGGGCACCGTCTCGTAGCCAGGAAGGACGCACTCATACGCCTCGACCGCTACCGTGGTGAGAAGAAGACCGTCCAGCCAGATCTGGTAGTTGGGTGTGCCCACAGCCCAGGTGTAGCTCCACCCCCCATTCGCCATTCGAGAGACCGTTACGTTGATCATGGCCCACCCTTCAACTTGTAGGTGACGAACAAGCTGTCTCCGATCTCAAGCGGAACGATGGCCGAGAACGGCGCCGTGGCAGATAAGAACCCTCCGGTGGAACCCTTGGCGCGCGCATCGAGGCTCGACGTGGTCGTGTCCATAACAATGAAGATCCCCTTCACAGTCTTGATTTGCGTCATGACGAACTCGATCTCATGACAAGCCAGCCCACTAGCTGGGATCGGCTCGACTATGGGCGCGCTCATGCTCTTACGCAGGCCGCCGCTGGAGTAGCTTGTAGTCTCATTCCAACCCGGAGTGCTCGCCGCCGTGTCCGCCACGTCGAATGCCGAGAACCCGCTGTTGTTCACCAGCGACATATACTTCGGAGTGGGCTTAGTGCCGCTCGGGTAGCACAGGAGCATTTTGATGAATTGCTCGGCACCCTGCCTAGTGATTGTGTTATGGCCCGTGACGCGCTGTTTGACGCGACCGTCAGGTGACACCGCACGAGCTTCCAGCCTGGCCCTGATTACGATCACGGGTGAATCCGGAGCGTAAGGGTGTAGGCCGTCAGCAGCACCAAGTGGGTATTCACAGCAGGCTCTGGGAATGGGGTGGACAGGGTAACCATGAGAAAGATTCGCTTGTTAGGCTGAGAAGAGATCCACAGCGGATCGAACGTGTAGAGCACAAAACCGAGCGGGTTCACGAGACCGGGCCCGTGGTTCTCGCTCCCCTCCTCGACGAAGGTCACGATCACATCGTTCCCGGCGCCACCGATCGAAGGTGGTGGACTCGGAAGACCAAAGAAACTCCCTGGACGGATGTAGTAGGTCGTGTAATTGGCAGGCAAGCCCGGCGCTGGGGCCTCTGTCCATCCAGCATGGCTTGGGTAGGTGTCGTTTGCATTGTAGGTCCCACCAGCTTCAATCGTGCCCGAGCCCCACGATGAGCTTGAGGTCATAGCACCGGGAGATTTAAACCACCCGTTCAGTAGCGTTTCAATCCCCTCCGTGGCGAAGACGTGGTTCTCCGTGTTATGCACAGTGGTGCCCAGAATGAAGTGATCCGAGTTCCTCCTGTTGTAGGCGGTTATTGTCATGGACGAGTCGACGAGCTCAAACCAACTGCTCGCGTCTCCAAGACTGCCCGGAGCACCGCGCGCCTTGAGCAAGGAACCGCGAAATGCTTTGAGTGGGGAGCCTTCGAACGCTTTGAGTTCGCTCATACGGCGACCACAGTAAACGCACGGCCGCTGTTGTTCGTATCGTAACCCACGAGAACCACGCCAACATCTAGAATCGGCCCGTAGCCGTTCGCCAGCGCCCTGACGACAATCTTCGACACCCCCGCATCGTAGGGTGGAATGATCTCGTGATTTTCGTCGGGACTCGAGCCCGTTGTCGTGCGAGTCTGCGTGCCCGTGTAGTTGTAAGTTCTCGTCCCAATTGTCAGATCGTCAAAGGACGATCGCTTCAGGTCGATGGGCTTGCAGATCACCCCCGTGGTGGGGGTCGCTACCCAGTTGATGTCCAGCAACGTGCAGTAGAGAACGTCCTGACCTACCGTGTCTACCCGCCAGACCGAGTCCTTCTTCACCCAACGAGGCATCTCGCGCGTAGCACGGATCACCAGATCGCGGCCCACAGCCTGGACTCCGATCCCTGGCCCACTCACGACCCGCCCGGGGATCTTGCGGGCGAGCGCGGTGAGATCGTCCGCCCTGAGGATTGCTCCCTTGCGGAAGATCGGCATGTCCTGGCCGGTTTCGTTACCCACCTTGCAACCTCGCTCCGATGATGGCCTCGAAGTCGACCAGCTGGTAGCGGCTGACCGTCTTGTAGCCTGTGCCCTGGACCAACCCCGACGGCGGCTTTCCCGTCCGGTCGTCGAGGAAGACCGCCGTCGGATCCCAGCCGTCGGGGTTGTGCTGGAACTCGATCGAGAACTCGTAACGACCGTTGGTGCCGTCATAGGGACGGTAATTACAAGCGGTGCAGAGCCACTCCCCCGTCGGCCGCCCACCCCAGCTTGTCGAGTTGACGTTCCCCACCAGCGCCCTGGAGACCAGCCAGGGATAGAGAGTGTTCTTGATGCCTTTGTAGACCACGGTGACCTGGGGCTGGGCGAACGTGATCTCGCCACCCTGCACCTTGGTCTGGCCGGCATAGTCCACGTCCGAGGAGGGGTAGGTGTGGGAGAGGACGATCGGGTTCCCGTTCTCGTCGAGGTTGGACCCTACCTGGTTGATGGAGGCGGAGACCTCCCCCACCACAAGCCCGTAATGGGGGGTGTCGATACTTTGCCCCTTGTTTAGGGCATGGTCGTAGACGAGGTCGACATCGACTGCCGTTCGGTCCCCCTCCACCAACTTTGTGATGCGCCTGGTGAGGACAAGTTCGGGCGCCCCCGCGAGAGTAGCGCCTGACACGGGGATCCCTGCGGCAGCGAGAGCGGAGAAGAGCGCCACGTGAGTCGTGTCGGTGAGCCCGACGACTCTGGCTCTCTTCACGAGTCGCACGATCACACCGTCGGCCTCCTCGGCCTCCAGGGTGTCGATGCGATCGATGTAAGCGACGACAGCCATTGTTTCCCCTTACCCCAGGACCGCAGGAACGGTCCCATACCTGTTTGCGAAGGCCTGAAGAACCTTCGTCTGATCGTGGACCGCCTTGACAACGTCCGGCGCGTGAACTTCCTGCTTCTCCTTCTTCCGCACCTGCGAGCCCGCCAGCGGATCGAGCGAGAAGCGCCGGAGGCTGGTGGTGCCGAACTCCTGGTTCTCGTTCCCGCGCTTGGAGTCGATATCCGGAAGTTCCAGCTTGGTCTCCGGGGGGATCACCACTTCGGGGATCGTCGGCAGGACCAGCTCCGGCATGGTCAGAGTGTTCGTCGAGTCGGCTGCGCGCTGCGCTGCACCAGCCTGGGCCCGCGCGTTGGCATCGTCCGCCCCGAAGAGGTCCTCGATTTCCTTGTCGATCGACTTCTTGTATTCCAGATACTCGGCGTCGTTCTTCTTCAACTTGTCGATGTATTCCCGATGGCTCTCGGCCGCCTTGTCGAGACTCGCGTCGATCTCTTCATTGAAGAGCATCTGCACGCCGGCAATGTTGGAAGCGAACTGCGAAGAGAACGCGCCGAAGGTGAGGAAGTCCTGGACCTTGATGAAGGCCACGACGAGTTCACGAAACGCGGCGAGGAACCCCCGGTAGATTGCCCTCCCCGCAAGCTGGGCCCCGTCAGCCATTCGCGTCCAGCCGTGCTCGATTCCCGCCTCCATCCAGGCGAACGCCTTGAAGACTTCCAGCCACGCGCTCGTCATGTAGGTGGAGATCTGGAAGCCTGCCACCTTACTGGACTGGATGAGGTCGATCATCCCCAGGTTCCCCTGCCCCGTCAGCTGGAGGATCCCGTCCAGCGTCAGCGCGAGCGCCGTGATCACCACCAGCCACACCCCCGCGAGGAGCGCAGCGCGCAGCGTGAGGGCCGTTACAACACCGATGAGCGTGCTGACGGCCGTCGTCAGCATGCCCAGGAGGACCAGGACCGGCCCAATTGCCGCAGCCACTACGCCCAGGCTGATGACGAGGCGCTTCGACTCCATGGAGAGGGAACGCCACCAGACGATCCACTCCTGGATCCACTTGCCGGCCATCTTGAGCATGGGCACGAGTTCCTGCCCGATCTCCAGCATCACATCTTGAAGGTTGTTCTTGAGGATGGTGGCCTGAGACGCGAAGGACTTGAGCTGACGCTCCGCCACATCCTGCGTTGCCCCGCCCGCAAGCCGGAGCTCCGCCTCATACGCGCGGACCGCGTCCGTCATGCCGAGGAGCGGACGGATCGCGGAGAACGACTCCGAGCGGAAGCCGAGCATGGCTGTCGTCGCCTGCTTCTGCTCGTCCGTCATCGGCGCGAAGGTCTTCTCCAGTTGGCCCAGGATGTCCACGACGGGGCGGATCTTCCCGTTGGCGTCGTAGACGCTCAGGCCCAGCTTGCTCCAAGCTTCGCTGTTCGTCGAGACCGAGTTCTGAAGCTCGCGCAGAAGGATGTCGAACTTCTCACCAGCCTGCTCACCCTTGACGCCCTGCGCAGCGTAGGCCGCGAGGATCGCCACGCCCTCCTCCACGTCCATGTTGAGGAACCGCATCGCGGGGGCGGCCTTCGTCGTGAGCGACTTCGCCAGCTGCTCCACGCTGGCGTTGGCGATGATCCCGCCCTTCGTGAGGACGTCGGACAGCCGCGTCATGTTGGTGATGTGGACAACCGTGTCCTTGGACGCGAGCCCCAGCGAGCTCTGCGCGTCCGCAAGGAGGTCCGTCGCCGTCGCCATGTCGAACGCGCCTGCCGTAGCGAACGCTTCCACGACAGGAAGAGCGGCCATCGCCTGCGTGGCGGTTAGACCCGCCGACGCCAGAAAGTAATAGGCCTCTGCCAGCTTCGCTGCACCCGTAACGGAGCGCGTGGAGAGCTCTCGCGCGGTCTTCTCCAACTCTCCCCGCATCTCGGCCGAGATGTTCCCCATGATGGCCGTGGACTTGGTCATTGCGTCGTCGAAATCCGAGAAGGTCTTGACGCTGGCGACTCCGAGCGCGAGCAGAGGGAGTGTGACCGCTTGCGTCATCTTCGTGCCGAGTGCCTCGAGACGCGCGCCAGCGGCAGAGATTTTACTCTCTGCCGCTGCCACCATCTTCTCGAAACTCGTCGAGTCTCCCGTGAGTCTGATGAGCATGTCACCAAGCGGGATGCCGAGCATTTAGCCCTCCTTCTTCACACCCAGAGAACCGAGCCAGAAGCTCTTCGACGTTTCGAGGTTGTTAGCGGGCGTCGCCCAACCCGAGCGGAACTTGAACTTGATCAACAGATCTTCCGTTCGCACCCTACTCGGGTCCTTCACCCGACCCCGCCTCACCTCCGCCGCAATCTGTGCCAAGTAATAGTCCTCGCGATGGAAGGCGTTCACATCCATGTCCAAGTATGCGATCCACTCGACAAACTCAGTTGCGGTTGTGAGCTCCTGCACTTCCTGCAAAGTCTTGCCCAGATGGGAGGCGAGACGGAACCAGTGGAGACGATCGCCCTTTAGACGTTTCCCGCAGGGACCGCGGGCGTCTCGTCGACGAGACCGGACAGGACCTGAGCCTTCGCGAACAGGGCCGTCAGCGCCTCTGCGGGCCAGGACAGGATTGTGCTCTCGGGGACCCTCTTGCCGGCGGCATCCGTCAGCGAGAGCGAGATGAGGAGCGACTGCAGACCCTCGGAACTCTTCAGGCCCTGGGGCTTGCCCTCGCTGTTGAAGCGCATCTGGCCCGAGACGCGACCGACGTAGACGTCGCGGTCCTTCCCGTTCATCTCCGAGAGCACGTAACGGTCACCGTCGAGGAGCACCTCGAGGGTCTTCTTCTTCAACGTCAAACGAATCGGCTGGTCATCCACGAGGCACCTTTTCTGTAGGGGAGCACGCTGTTATCGTGCCAGATACGAGGCTGAAGGAGCGCCCCAGGGGCAGTTGAAATGCTGCCCCTGAGGTCTTGCACTACGGGGCCAACGTGTAGTCCGGCGCGACCTCGACGCCCGAGTCGTTCTGGTTGCTCGGAATGATCGTGACCTCGGCCGTGGGCTGCTCGCCCTCGACGATGCGGTTGGGCGTGAACTCGTTGATCCACCCCCAGAACGCCAGCTTGCTCCCGTCGGCGAACGTGATGGTGATCAGCTGGTTGTCGTTGCACATCAACACGATCTCGTCGTAGACCTTCGGATCGTAGGCCGCCACGAAGGACATCTCCGTGAGCGTCTTCAGCTTCTTCGGCGCGAAGGTCCGCCACGCCGTGTTGTTCATCGTCGTGGTGTCGTTCGCACCACCACCGGACACGCCGGGCGGCGTGACCTCCTTCTCCCAGAGCTGAACGTCGCTGTCCGCAGCGAACGTGATCAGCGTCGCGTGACCGTCGTCAATCCTCGCCATCGTTCACATCCTCTCTCATTGAAAGTTCGGTGCCAGTTGTGGCACGTTCCAAAGTTAGTTGAGCACTTGCAGACGCCCGTAGGCCAGAACCGTGATGAAGCCGGCGTCCAAGCGCCAGAGCTTGTAGAGGTTGGTGCCCTCGAGAGTGTTGGTGTTGGTCGGAGACAACGTCACTGTCACGACCCCATTGGAAGGGTCGGAGAGAGCCACCCCGTCACCAATGGTCTTCGTCACCACACCGGCGGAGAACGAGATAACCCACCCGGCGATGTTCACAGGAACATCGGCCGCGTCCAGCACGGTGAACTGGATCTGACGATCCTCGCCTGCGAACAGGCCGAGGAGATGTGTCTCATTCGCCATAGGAAGCCCTCGCGGGGATTGTCGTAGCGAATCGCGCATTGCCCGTCACAGGGGCATACCTAGCATCGATCGCCGATGACGGGGTGTATCTAGCGTTTCCGTGAATCGGCAAGCGCCCTGCGAGCAGCACAGGCGTCCCGATAACCGCGGTGCTCGAGATGCCCGCAGGGGTGAGCAACTGCACCGGGGTCGCGGACGGCTGCCCCAGCACCGCCCCGGAAGGGATTCCGCTCGGAGTGAGCACCGTCGTAGTCGCGACGTTTGGCGCTCCCAGCACGACACCAGAAGGAATCCCAGCCGGTGTGATCACATCTACAAAGGTGAGAATCGGGGATCCCAACGCAGAGCCAGAAGGAATCGATGCCGGAGCCAGAGTGTTGGCAAAGGCGAGAGTCGGGACTCCAACCACCACACCGGAAGAAATCCCAGACGGAGCCAGAGTGTTGGCGAGGGCTAGAGAGGGAGATCCAAGCGCAGAGCCAGAAGCGATCCCCGCCGGTGTGATCACATCTACAAAGGCAAAGGTGGGAGAACCTATCACGGAGCCGGAGGGAATCCCAGACGGAGCTGCAGTGTTGGCAAGGGCTAGGGTCGGCACACCCAGCGCGACACCGGAAGGAATCGACGCCGGAGTGATGACGTCCACAAAGGTGAGAGTCGGCACACCCAGCGCAGAGCCAGAAGGAATCGATGCCGGAGCCAGAGTGTTGGCAAGGGCAAGAGTCGGTGTCCCCAAGGCTGCGGTCGAAGGAATCCCTGCTGGCGCAACAGTGTTGGCAAGAGCAAGAGTCGGCACACCCAGCGCAGAGCCAGAAGGAATCCCTGCTGGCGCAACAGTGTTGGCGAGGGCTAGAGAGGGAACTCCCAGCGCGACACCGGAAGGAATCCCAGCCGGAGTGATCACATCTACAAAGGTGAGAGTCGGGGATCCCACCACCACACCGGAGGGAATCCCCGCCGGCGCAACGGTGTTAGCAAGAGCAAGAGTCGGTGATCCAACCAACGCACCGGAGGGAATCGATGCCGGTGTAATGACGTCCACAAAGGCAAAGGTGGGGGATCCCAGCGCCACACCAGAAGGAATCCCAGACGGAGCCAGAGTGTTGGCGAGGGCTAGGGTGGGAGATCCCAAAGCTGCGGTCGAAGGAATCGACGCCGGAGCCAGAGTGTTGGCAAGGGCCAGGGAGGGAACTCCCAGCGCGACACCAGAAGGAATCCCAGCCGGAGTGATGACGTCCACAAAGGTGAGAGTCGGGACTCCAACCAACGCACCAGAAGGAATCCCAGACGGAGTGATGACGTCCACAAAGGCGAGAGTCGGGACTCCAACCAACGCACCAGAAGGAATCCCTGCTGGCGCAACAGTGTTGGCGAGGGCTAGAGAGGGAGATCCAAGCGCAGAGCCAGAAGCGATCCCCGCCGGTGTGATCACATCTACAAAGGCAAAGGTGGGAGAACCTATCACGGAGCCGGAGGGAATCCCAGACGGAGCTGCAGTGTTGGCAAGGGCTAGGGTCGGCACACCCAGCGCGACACCGGAAGGAATCGACGCCGGAGTGATGACGTCCACAAAGGTGAGAGTCGGCACACCCAGCGCAGAGCCAGAAGGAATCGATGCCGGAGCCAGAGTGTTGGCAAGGGCAAGAGTCGGTGTCCCCAAGGCTGCGGTCGAAGCTCTCCCAGTAGGCGAAACGCTCTGCGGGGCAATCTCAGTGAGTTCAATCCACCCGAGGATTACATCCGAAATAGAGCCGAGCGACGGGTTGTAGGTCTGGGTCGCGGTGGCAGAGACAACCTTGCGCTGGGAGGAGATCGTCTGACCAGCCGCAGACGTGCCAATCTCTGCGGTCTGCTGCGTCGACCAACTACCGTTCGTCGAGTCGCTGTCCTCTGTGACGGTCTGGCCTGTGCCATATTCGTTGAAGAGGGCGCCGATCACCATGTTCCCGCTGGTGATCGACCCGGTCGTGACGGTCGGAGAAGAGGTGGACGCTCCCGTGTTCACGCCGCCCGTGACATAGGCGATCACCGAACCACCGGCGGTGGGCACCACCTCCATGAGGGTCCACACCTTCATTGAAGGTGTGTAGACCGCTCCGTTGATAGTGATGGAGATTGTGGTGGACGTCTGGAGCGTTCCGGCGGCCATGTCCGTCGTGAAGATAGCTCCTTCGACACCAGCGTCGAAGGAGCCCGGATCGCGCAGAGGTGAGATCCGACGAGTCCAGGTGTTGCCCAGACTGTCGGTGACCGTGAACGTGGGGCTGGCGACACCTTTGTCTTCGGAGTTGTCTGCCCCAATACAGATCACCCCCCAAGACCCCGCCGCAAAGTTCCCCGAAGGGGAGAGGGTGAGGGGGTTAGCACCTGCGCTATTGGTCCCCGTGCCGCGGTCAGTTCCGGTGATCGCCATGGATCAGCCTAGAGGGCGAAGATCTTGGCGGCACCAGCGTCCCACTGGATCGTGACCTGGCCACCGTTCGGCGTGAAGCTGATCCCGTCGATGTAGGCAATCAGCGGGCTGGTGGCGTCCACACCCGAGTCCTTGTAGAGCACGATCGCGTTCACCGCCGCGCCCGTCACCGCCGCGAAGACCGTGTCGGCGGCGTCGAGAACGCCGTCGGTCAGAGTCGGGGAAACCAGCACTTCGCCGTTCGCCCGGCCCGTGCCGCCGTCGCCGATCGTGTTCGTGAGATCGGCGAAGAAGTCATGCAACGCGCTGTAGACGTAAGTCGACGTGACGAAGATGCAGCGGACCGTGTCCGCGTCGAAGGCGATCGCGTCGACCTGACTGAGAAGCTTCTGCTTGAAGAGAGGATAGAGAGCGCTGGCCATGGATCAATCTCCTTCCGATTGTGAAATGGTAACAAGCCAATTGGCGGTGAACAGATACCGCCGAATGGGGCCTTCCTCAAGGCCTAGGAAGATTACAGGGGATGTGAGGGAGCAGTTCTGCACCCGATACTTGGTGAGCAGGGGATCATCCCAAACGGTGATCTCCGTCCGCAACATACTGGCGATCTCCTCCTCGATCTCGTGGATCTTGGACCAGCCCGTATCATGGACCGTGCTACGAACGCGCAGCTGAATGCCGGGGTGGACGATGTTGCTCCCACCTCGCATCAGCCGACCGTCCTTGACCCCCTCTGTGTCGTAGAGCGCCGCAGAGTCAGGAGTGGCGTCCTCCTGGTCCGGCATGAAGCCCACGTAGAGAGGGAACGTCGAGGGAACCGCCGTGGCTGCGGTGAAGAGCTCGAGGTCGATGAGGTGCGTGGCAATGATGCGCGCAGCTGAGTGTCTCACTTCTTCCTCTTGTCTGAGCGCTTCTTCGACAGCTCTTGCTTGATGATGTCCCGCAGCTTCCCCTGAAGCTGGCGGAAGGGGACCTCGAGATACTTGGCGATCTTTCCTTTCTTGTGGCGAGACTCCAGGTTCTCATGAACGTAGATCGCGTAAGACTGAGTGTAGCCGACGATCACGGAGACCTTCGCCCCCGAGCCTTGCTTACGGGTGTAGGCTGAGTTCTTCAGCGCACCCGTGTCCACGGGAACAACCTTCTGGCTTGCGCGCTGGAGCGTGAGGCCCGCCTTGACAAGACCGCGTTCCAGCGCCGCCTGCTTATCCGCCGAGACCTTCCTGAGGTTCTTGAGGATCTGCTTGACCCCTTCGACCGCTGCGATACGAGCCATGAGACGCCTCCTAGCTCAAGTAGGCTTGCCGAAGGAACTCGGTTGCACGGATGTTCGGAACTTTGCTGAAGGCCTTGATCTCCTGCGCCCCTACGTTGTCACTGGGCTCGCTGGCAGAGATCGCACTCGTCATGTCTCCTAGCAAGAAGCGGCCGCCGAGGAGGACGTCCTGTCCCACGTAGACGATTGTCGTGTATGACACGAGCTCCCCTTGCGGATCTCGGAACTCTCCTACGCGATCCTCCCACCTGACTGTCAGCTCCACGGGGGCGGCGAACGAAGGCTGACCAAAGCGGTCAAGCCCCGAAGGGGCCCAGTAGACCGCAGCCTGCTTGCGCATCCGCGTGATGAGGCTCATGGGCTGGCAGACCCCTGGTCGCTGGGCAGGCTGCGCCGCCCCGTAGCGGCCGCGCGGACCTCGCGGATGATCTTGGGCATCATCTTCTCCATCTCCTCACCCACCGCCTGCTTGATCTCCAGGGCCTGGCGCCGATCCCACTCCACCCGCCGCTCCGCCGCCTGCTTGTCCCTCCGATCCAGCGCCTCCTCCACCGCCTCCCGGACGCACTCCTGCGTGACCTGC
>ERZ1292623.3643-Hain-H51-01um-R1-3643-length-13026-cov-7_pt1 | contig 13026 bp, 7 predicted proteins | sample MGYA00564398_ERZ1292623 | MGnify/ENA primary metagenome ERZ1292623 (study PRJEB36523, sample SAMEA6512633) | groundwater metagenome | collected 2019-01-07 | study: AquaDiva: Metagenomics assemblies of 32 groundwater samples | reverse complement strand
TATTTTGATTTTGCTAGACTATTCTAGGGTAGGACATATGTCTCCTGCGTGCACAGTGTGGTTTTGAGAGGTGTTTTGGAAAAGTAATTCAAGAAGAGATAATTTTTATTTGTGAGAAATCAATGTTAAAAATTAATAAGGAAATTAATATAGTATTAATGCGAACATATATCTTTTTTTGGTTTTTTTATAGGCTTCCCTATGGTTTCTTATGGAGATTTTGAATTTTGTAGAAGGGTTTAAATACCGACGATAAATTTGTTTCTTTTTAAATTTTGTTTTTAAATATTTATATTATATAATATATATTATCTAATATAATATAATAGAATATTAGAATAAGTTCTTTTAATAAGTTAAGATTTTTCAAATATCTATAACACATAAGAATCAAAAATGCTATTTATTTTATTGGGTGGTTCCTGATAAGAAGAACGTTTGAAAAATTTAAAAATTCGTTTAATTTAATTAAGCTTTGTTGGGTGAAAGAGCAAAGAATTAATTTTTCCATAGGAAATCAAGGGCAGGAGGATTTTCGTTATTTTATAGTTAAGATTATATTTTTAAGAAGGATTTATTGTTGATTCCAGATGAAATAGAGGTTCAAAAACAAATAAGTTTATAAAATTGAAAGGATTTTTAAGCAAGATAAAAGAGTGAAAAATGGATAAGATTGATCAAATATTTGAGAATTATGTTGGAAGCAGCCTATTTTTAAATAAAAAAGTTTTACAAGCTAATTATTCTCCTGAAACAATTCCCCATAGGAAAGAGCAAATAGAGGCTATTGCTGGTATCTTGGCTCCTGCTTTGAAAGGAGAAAGGGTTAGTAATCTGTTTTTATATGGAAACACAGGAACTGGAAAGACTTTAAGTGTTCAACATGTTGGAAATAGAATTAAAGAAAAAATAAATCAAATAGGAGAAGAAAAATTAAAATTTCTCTATGTTAATTGTAAGTTAAGAAAGGTTGCAGATACTGAATATAGAATCATTGCAGAACTTATCAATGCTTTAGGAGAAAAGGTTCCTTCTACAGGACTACCTACAGACGCAGTTTATAATAAGTTTGTTGAAATAATTGATAAAGAAAAGCAGACAATTATTATTGTTCTTGACGAGATTGACCAAGCTGTTAAGAAAATCGGCGATGAATTTATTTACTCTTTAACTAGGATAAATTCAGAATTAAAAAATACCCAAATAAGTTTAATAGGGATTAGCAACAATCTAAATTTTATGGATGACATAGATCCGAGAGTTAGAAGCAGTCTTGGAGAGGAAGAATTAGTGTTTCCCCCATACAATGCTTTGCAATTACAAGATATTTTAAGAGAGAGAGCAAAGCAGAGCTTTAGGGAAGGGATTGTCGAAGATGGAGTGATAGCAAAGTGTGCTGCCTTTGCTGCGAGAGAGCATGGAGACGCGAGGAGGGCCTTGGATTTGCTGAGAGTTGCAGGAGAACTCGCTGAAAGGGCTGGAGAAAAGAAAATTTTGTTAAAACATATAGATGCTGCAAAAGAAAAAATAGAGAAAGACAGAATGTTAGATTTAATTATTAACCAACCAAAGCAGTTTCTTCTGGTTTTAGACAGCATTGTTAAATTAGATGAAAGAAACAAAGGAGGGATTATTTATACAGGCGATGTTTATGATAAATATTTAGAAATATGCCAGAAAACAAAAAATGAAAATTTAACCCAAAGAAGAGTTTCCGATATTCTTGCAGACTTTGATATGTTCGGTCTAATAAATACGAGAGTTATAAGTAAAGGAAGACAAGGGAGAACAAGAGAAATAAAATTAATGTTAGGAGACAATATCAGAGAAAAAACAAAAGAAATTTTGTTAAACTCTATCGGATAAAATAAAAAGAACAAATAAAAAAAGGAACAAATAAAAAATGAAGCAGGGAATATTAAATACAATTAGAGAGAAAGGGTTGTTATTAGATAAGGAAATTTTTGAAATTGTTGAGAGTTTTCAGAAGGAAAAAGACGCAAAAATTTTTCTTGAAAGAATAGAAATGATAACTGGGCAAAAAATAATTACAAAATCCACACTCAATAAGAATTTAGAGTTTGTTAAAAATATTGTACATGATTTTAGCGAGGAAGATAAAGAAATTGTTGAGAGAATTTATGTTAAATTAGGGCTTCACTTAGAAGTTAAGAGAGAAACAGAGTTTATGAAAGATAAAGTAGCTGAAAGAGAGAAAGAAAACTCTGAAAAAAAATCTGAAAACAACTTTAAAGTTTTTTACTCTGAAACAATTCCTGACAAAAAGCTGGAAGTGAAGGATTTCGTAGGAAATCTAAGGGCAAGATATCAGAGTTTGCAAAAGATATTAATGACACATACAGAATTACAGAGTAATTTAATAGGAATTAATAAGATTGGAAACGATAGAAAAAGTTTGAATATTATTGGGATTGTAGTTGAGAAAAGAATTACGAAAAACAAGAATTTAATCATTAAATTTGAAGATTTAACTGGAGAAATAAGTGGAATTGTGAGACACGATAATGAAGAAATTTTTAAGAAAGCTGACGAATTACTTTTAGATGATGTCGTAGGAATTAAGGCTAGTGGAAATAGAGACATGCTTTTTGTACATGACATCGTTTTTCCAGATTCTATTAAATTAGATAAAGTAAAGTTTGATGAAGATGTTTGTGTAGGATTTTTAAGTGATGTGCATTGTGGGAGTGATAAACATTTAGGGAAAGAATTTGAAAAATTCTTAGAATGGATAAATAGTGATGAAGAAATAGCTAAAAAAATTAAGTATTTATTTTTTGTTGGGGACAATGTTGATGGTGTGGGGATTTTTCCTGGACAGGAAAGTTTTTTAGAATTGAAAAGCATGGAAGAGCAGTATGAGCTTTTGGCGAGCTATTTAAGAAAGATACCTAAAAACATAACGATGTTTATGTGTGCTGGACAACATGATGCTGTGAGAGTTGCAGAGCCACAGCCTATCTTAAGCAAGAAATATTCTTCAAGTTTACATAACATAGAAAACTTAGTTCTTGTTACTAATCCAAGTGTTGTTAAACTTTTAGAAGGAAAAAAAGAATTTAAAGTGTTAATGTATCACGGAGCTAGTATTCATAATCTAATTAATGAGATAAACGAGCTTAGAGAAATAAAGGCGCATAAGTGTCCTGCAAAAGCTGTAAGGCATATGTTAAAAAGGAGACATCTAGCTTCAAGTCATGGAGATGTCGTTTATATCCCAAATGCTGAAAAAGACCCTTTAGTGATAGAAGAAGTTCCAGATGTTTTGTGTACCGGAGAAGTTCATAGACTTGATATCGACAGTTATAATGGAACTTTAATCATTACAGGAAGCTGCTGGCAATCACAAACAGCCTTTGAAGAGAAAGTCGGGAATGTTCCAGATCCTTGCAAGTTTCCAGTGTTAAATTTAAAAACAAGAGAAATAAAAATTTATGATTTTATAGATGAAGAAAATGTTGCGATGAGAGGTAAAGAATGAATTCTAGACAATACTTTAACAAATTACAGAAAGATGTAAGAGAAGAGTATAAAATAGCTGAAAAAGCGAGAGAGAAAGGACTTGATCCTGATTTGAAAGTAGAAATTCCTTTAACAGAGACTTTAGCTGAAAAAGTAGTAGGTTTAATCTCAATTGTTTATCCTCAAATAGAAGACGAAAGAATTGTTAAAAGAATATTAGAATTAGAAAAAGAATATGGTCTGCTTGATTTTTGCGTGAGCTTGAAGATTGCTGAAGAAATTGCCAAAGAAAAGTTTTGCAAGTTCAAAACCCAAGAAGAGGCTATTGATGCTGGAATTAGGGTGGGGTTTGCTTACATAACTGTTGGTGTTGTTACCAGTCCTTTGGAGGGATATACCCATTGGGAGAAAAAGAAAAGAAAAGATGGAAAAGATTACATGTGCTTGTATTATTCAGGACCTGTTAGAAGTGCAGGAGGAACAAACGGAACCTTTTCTATTTTGATTGCAGATCATATTAGAGAATCTATGGGATATTTTAAATACGATCCTACTGAAGACGAAGTAAAGAGAACTATCACTGAAATTTTAGATTATCATGAAAGAATTACTAATCTTCAATATGTTCCAAGTGCCAAAGAAATAGAATTTATTGCGAGGAATTTACCAGTACAAATAAATGGGCTTCCTTCTGAAGATAAAGAAGTTTATAATTATAAGGATTTACCGAGGATAGAGACTAACTTTATTAGAAACGGAGTAGCTTTAATTTTAGGAGAAGGGTTAGCTCAAAAAGCACACAAGATTTTGAAAATTTTAACAAATCTAAGGAAAAAAGGTTTTGAATTGCGTGATTGGGATTGGCTCAAAGATTTTGTTGACTTGAAAAATAAGGAGCAACAAAATAAAAAAGTTAGTGAGAGTAGCGCAACTTATATTTCAGATATTGTTGCCGGAAGACCTGTTTTAGGACATCCTGGAAGAGCAGGCGGGTTTAGATTAAGATATGGAAAATGCAGAACGGCTGGGCTTTCTTCAATGGCTATGAATCCTTTAAGTATGTCTGTTTTAAGAAATTATGTTGCTGTTGGGACACAACTTAAGTATGAGGGGCCTGGAAAGAGCAGTGCGATGAGCTTATGCGACGATATTGACGGACCAATTATAAAGTTAAATAATGAAAGTGTTGTAAAGATAGATACAAAAGAGAAAGCTAACAAATATATTAAAGATATGAAAGAAATTCTGTTTTTAGGAGATTTTCTTGTGAATTACGGGGAGTTTTTTAACAGAGGAAAGCATTTTGAAAAACCAGGGTATGTTGAAGAGTGGTATTCTGCGGAATTAGAAGAGAAAATTAAAGGAAAAGACATGGGAAGTTTGAAAAAAATAGTTGAAGAGATTATCAAAGATTGGAGGACTAAAATAGAATTTGATGAAGCAGTTGAAATAAGCAGAAAATTTAATATTCCTCTACATCCTAATTTTATATATTATTGGAAAGAACTTGATTATGTATTTTTTTTGGGTTTGTTAGACTGGGTTGCCCATGGAAAAGTTACTGATGGAAAGTTAATTCTTCCTTTTGAAATAAAAGGTAAAGAAAGATTTGTTAAAGGAAAAAGAGCCTTGGAATTATTGGGAGTTGAGCATGAAGCTACTCTTGAAAATGTAGTTATAGGGAAAAAGAGCGCAAAAAGTTTTTTATTTAATTTTGGAATACATCTGGAAAATTTTGAAGAGGATAAAGAAACGGTTTCTTTAAAAGTTAAGAAAATCGGCGAAAAAAATGTTTTAGAGCTCATTAATGAGCTCTGCGAAATTAAAATAAAAGATAAAGCAGGAACTTATATTGGAAACAGGATGGGAAGGCCCGAAAAGGCGAAGTTAAGAAAACTTACAGGAAGTCCACATGTTTTGTTTCCTGTTGGAGAAGAAGGAGGAAGATTAAGAAGTTTTCAGAGTGCATTGGAAAAAGGGTATGTAACAGCTGAGTTTCCTAATTTTTACTGCGAGTTTTGTGAAAAAGAAAGTGTTTATTTTAAATGTAAAGATTGCGGGAAAGATTGCCAAAGAAAAGTATCTGAAAAGAGTTTTAATAGTTTTGAAAAGAAAATTGATGTCAGAACTTATTTTGATCATGCAAAAAAAGTTGCAGGAGTTAATTTGGATGAAGTAGATATAGTTAAAGGAGTAAGAGGAACGAGCAATAAAGATCACAGTTGTGAACATTTAGCAAAGGGATTTTTAAGAGCAAAATATGGCTTGAATGTTAACAAAGACGGAACAATTAGATATGACATGACTGAGATGCCTTTAACACATTTTAAACCTTTAGAGATTGGCACAAGTATTGAAAAATTAAAAGAACTCGGTTATGAAAAAGACTATCTTGGAAATAAGATAGAGAGAGAAGATCAATTATTAGAAATCTTTCCTCAAGATATTATCTTGCCTGCTTGTCCAGACAGCATGGATGAAAAGGCAGATGATGTTTTTATCAAAGTGAGCAAGTATATTGATGACTTGCTGGAAAGACTTTATGGTCTTGAAAAGTATTATAACATAAAGAAAAGAGAAGATTTGGCAGGACATTTTGTTTTAGGACTTGCACCACATACTTCTGCAGCAATAATTGGAAGAATTATTGGTTTTACAAAAACCCAAGCCTGCATTGCTCATCCGATGTGGCATGCTGCACAAAGAAGGGATTGTTTTAGCTATGATACTAATCTTCCTATTTACGATGGGAAATCTTGGAACAATGTTAAAATTGGAGAGTTTGTTGAAGGATTAAAACCAGATAAAAAAGTTGATAGCTATGGGACTTTGGCGAAGGATGTTAATGATTATAAGACTTTGGCTTATAATACCAAGACTAAAAAAATGGATGTAATGCCAATAAAGTGGTTTACTAAGCATACGCCGACAGATATGTTAAGTATCGAGCTGGAAAACGGGAGGGAATTAAAAGTTACAACAAGCCATAAGTTTTTTGTTGCTAATGAAGGGGGTTTGGAAGAAAAGAGGGCATTTGATTTAGCAAAGAGAGATAAGTTGATTGTGCCTTATAATTATGATGTGAAAGAGAATAATCTTGATTTGATAAGTCTTGAAGAGTATTTTAAAAACAAAGAGTATGTGATGATGGAGCATGTCAAAAATTATGTGAAAGAAAAGATGAAAGGTTTAAGTTTTAGTAAGTTTTGTGAGTTGTTTAATCTTAAAGGAAAAGGAATTTATAACTATCTGAAAAGAGATAGCTTTCCTATAAAACTTATTGATAGTTTATTGAAGCATTATGGGGAGGATTGGGATGATTTGCCTTCTGGAAGAAAGCTACATGTGAAAAGAAATTTTGTTGAATTTCCTGTCAAAGTCAAAGTTGATAATGAATTAATGAAAATTATTGGATTTTATATTGCTGAAGGTTTTTCTAGGAAAAAGCTGGGAGAAAAAGGATATTACCAAGTTGATTTCGCTGTTTATGAGGATGATTTGAGGAAAGATGTTGAAAAAATGATAATTGATAAGTTTGGTTTGAAACCAAGTAAGGTTGGAGGACAGAAAAGGTTAACATACTCAAGCAGGTTGTTTTATGAATTTTTTGTTAATATTTTGAAAACTGGAAAGGGAGCCCATTTTAAGAGAATTCCACACATGTTTTTGAATTTACCAAAAGAAAAACTAGCTTCGCTGCTCTCTGCTTATTTTGAATGTGATGGGAGTGTTAGTGTTAAAGATTTGAGAGTGAGCTGCGATAGTGTTAGTCAAGGTTTGATTTATGATATAGAATTTGTTTTAGCAAGATTTGGAATTTATGTCAGGAAATATGCGTCTGAAAGGACGCCAGGGAGAAAAGTCAGAGAGTTTTATATAAGGAAGGAAAGAGAAATTCCAAAATTTAAATCAACAAAACTTATTATACCTTCTAATTTTAGTAAGAATTTTTATGATAAAATTAATTTTATTTCCGAAAGGAAAAGAGATATTTTAAGGAGTTTGTTAGAGAGAGTAAAACCAAGGGGAATGAAAGTTGAATACGATGATGATTATGCTTATCTAAAGATAAAAAATATAAAAAAGTTAATTGGGGAAAACACATACTGTTTAAATGTTCCAGGACACCACAATGTTATTGCTAATGGTGTTATTGCCAAACAGTGTGAAGGTGATGAAACCTCTGTTATTTTGTTTTTAGACGCATTAATTAATTTTTCTAAGCATTTTTTACCTGCGCATAGAGGAGGAACACAAGATGCTCCTTTAGTTGCAAGCAGTGTTTTAAGCGCATCTGAAATAGATGATATGGCTTTTGATATAGATGTTGTGTGGAAATATCCTTTAGAACTTTACGAAGCTGCAGAGCAAGAAAAAAATCCGTGGGATATTAAGATAGAGCAACTGAAAAGCAGACTTGGAACAGACAAGGCGTATTATGATTTTGGGTTTACACATACTGTTAAAGATATTAATGATGCTGTTTTGTGCAGTGCTTATAAATTGTTGCCTACAATGGGGGAAAAAGTTGAAGGGCAAATGAAAATAGCAGAGATTTTAAGAAGCGTAGACGTAAAAGATGTGGCAAGACTTGTTATTGAAAGGCATTTTATAAGAGATATAAGAGGAAACTTGAGAAAATTTTCACAGCAAGGATTTAGATGTGTTACTTGCAACAGTAAATATAGAAGACCCCCCATTGTTGGAAAATGCACGAAGTGCGGCGGAAGGATTATATTTACTATTTCAGAAGGAAGCATTTTAAAATACATGCAGCCTGCTTTGGATTTGGCTGAGAAATACAATGTTAGTGCTTATCTGAAAGAATCTTTAGAGCTTACAGAAATGTATATTCAGAGCATTTTTGGAAAAGAAAAAGAGAAACAGGAAGCTATTGATAAATGGTTTTAATATTAAAATAAAAATAAAAATTTTTGTTCGTGCAGAGATTTACTCTTCTCCGCTGTCTTTAGGCGCTTCCTCTTTATCTTGAGGTTTTTCTTCTTCGCCTTCCATTTTTTCCTCCATAAAAACAAGAAAAAAACAGGCTATTAAAGGATTGCGAAAGACTTATAAAATGTCTGAAAATCTTTTAGTTTTTAAGCTTTGGGAAAGACTTAAATAAGCTTCATCTTAAAAGTCTAAAGAGAGAATTTTTGAATTTTATCGATGATAAAAGAACATTTTGTTTCAATTATTTACTTTAAATTTATAAAGTTAAATAAAAGATAATGGTCGGCAGAAGCAAACAGCCCATAAGGTTTGTTCTTCTTGAATTTGAAAGAATGCAGAAAATTCCTAAGAATGTTGAAGTTGCCAAAACTAAAAGACCCAGAGGATTTGAAAGAATTGAGTTTATTGCTATCAGAATTAAGATAATAGATATTGATAGATATTTGTAGGGAATTTTTGTTATATTTTGAGAGACAAAGATTGAGAGCTTTATTCCCAAAAAGAAAGCGAGAATTCCAGAGATAAAGATTGTTAAGATCATTAACGATAAGTGAGAAACAGAAATTGTTTCCAGTATTTTTAAAATTGCTGCTGCAGAGCCTGTTCTTGATTTTTGTATGGAGAAAATAGTTATGAATGAAAGAGCCATGACAATTGTATTTATCATTCCAACTAAAAAGAGAAAAGATTCTGGAGAAGAAGATTCATCAGAATTTGAAATTTCAGAAGCAACAATTGCGGCTTGTCCTGAACCGAAGCCGGGAAGGAAAGATGAGAAAGGAGCTGTTAAAGATGCTGCAAGAAATGAAAGAAATATTTGTTTTTTTGATAGAGAAATTTTTGAATCAATAGACTGCTTTGGAAGAGAGATTTTATTTTTTAGAGAGATGAAAAGAGTTGATAAACCGAAGAGTCCTGTCAATAAAGGCAAAAGAGGATTTTTTATCGGAAGATAATTTAAAGTTAGAAATCCTAGAAATCCCGAGAGGATAAAAATTGTTAAGGAGGTAAGAAAAGAGTCTTCTTTAAATATTAAATAAAGAGAAGCGAAAATTAAAACAAAAGGCAAGAGCGGAGCTAAAAAAGACTGGAAAGAAGGCAGGAAAAAAATAAAAATCGGAATAAAAATTGCGACGATTACGAGGGATAGAAGAGAGCCATAAGCAGTTAAGAGAAATGCTTTATGTCCTTGTCCTTTGAGTAAGAGAGAATGTCCTGGAAGAACAGAAAGAAAAGAATCTTCTTCTGGAGCACCGAGATAAATTGAAGGAATGAAATCTATAAAAGTTTGTGTTATTGACATTGAAACTATAAAAATTACTATTGCCATTATTGGGATGTTTGTAAATAAAGGAAGAGTTAGAGATGAAAGAATTAGAGTTGAAACCAGATTTATATGAATTCCTGGAAAGAGACCAGCGATTGTTCCTGCGAAAAGGCCGAGGAGAATTGCCAAAAAGAATATGAGAATTTCAGTTATCATGGATAGGTTTATATATAAATTAAAATTAATTAACTTATGCAAAAGAGAGGTATTTTATTCTTATTAATTTTTGTAGTTTTGTTATTTGGAGTATTTTCTATTGGTGTTTTAGCCGAGCACGAAGAAGGACATGTTGATTCCGTTGATGCGGGTGTTGATTCTGACATAGTTGATGAAGTCAGGCAAGAGGAAATAATCCCTGATGATGAAGATGAATTTGGAGATGCAGAGTTGCAAGTGGAAGCAGGATTAACTCCTGATAGTGTTTTTTATTTTATAGATGAGTTTTTTGATAATTTTGGAAGCGATTTAGAGAATAGAGAAGAAAAAATTGCAGAGATAAAATCAATGATTGAGCAGGGAAAGATAGAAGAGGCAAGAACAGCTCTTGAGAGATATAGTGAGCATGCGGAAACATTTGAGAAAGAAGTTAGTCCTGATGAGAAAGAAGATGCCCTAAGAAGTTCTGACGCAATTAAAAACGCTATAAGTAATTTGGAAAGTGATATTCCAGAAGAAGAAAGAGGAGATTTTGTAGATGATGTTATTGAGAGAGAAGAAAGAATCAGCACGGCTGTTGAAATTGCAAGCAAAATAGAAGAGCTTTGCATTTCTTTATCTGAAATTGATCCATTGGAATATTCTAGAGTTTGCAGAACAGAAGAAGATGCTCCTGGCTGGCAGAAGGATTTGGATAATAAATTAACAAAGGAGCAGAGAGAAGAAGCTAAGAAGTTTGGAGAAATAATGTCTCAGTGTTTTAAGACTGCTGGACAGGATTGTAAGTGCCAAGAAATTCCATTCAAGGATTTTGCAGATATGTGCGCTGTTGCAGCACCTTTAGCAACTGCATGCGAGATAGATGGAGATGAAAGTGCCTGCGAAAAAATGGATAATCTGGAAATGCCAGAGCTTCCAGAGCATTTGCAAGATGTTTTTGACAGACTTGAAAGAGATGTTGGGGAAGAAAGGTTTGATTTGCATATGCCAAGAGAATGTGTTAAAGTAGAAGCAAAGACGCCAAAAGACTGTGCAAAGATTATGATTGAGACTAATGCGCCTGAAGAGTGCAGACAAGCATTGTTAGATTCTGAATGCGAAGGCGAGAGAGAATGTAGGATTATTTGTGAAAAGATTATGTTTGAGCTTAATGCTCCTGAAGAATGTGTTGAAGCAGGAGTTACTGATCCTAAAGAATGTAGTAAATTATCTTTTGAGGCAAGGGCGCCACAAGAGTGCGTTGATGCTGGATTGACTGGGGAAAATAGGGATGATCCAAAGAAGTGCCAGGAAATTATGAAGGGTTTGCGTGGAAAGGAAGGTGAATTTGAAGGACAACACGGATTTGGAGGAAATTGCAGAGAGATGACCGATTCTAATGAAAGACTTGCCTGTTATGACGGAGCGACTTCAAATGTCGGAGAAAGAAAAGAAAAATTTGAAGGTGACAAAAGAGAATATCAAAGGAAGTTTGCAGAAGAATGCAGTGCAAGACAAGGGAGATGGGAGTGTTCTGGCGGAGAAGATTGCAGATGTTTTGTGGATGAATTTAGAAGAGAAGAAAATAGAGATGATTTTAAAGAAGGGGAATTTAATCAAGGAGAGTTTGAGCAAAGAGGTGAAGAAGAATTTAGAGATGGAGAAGGTTTTAATCAAGAAGGATTTGAAGGGCCCACTGTTGAAGAATTTGATAGCTCTGGAAGTTTTGAAAGCGGAGGAGAAGAGAGCAGTGTAACAAACAGCGGAGAAACAAGTTCAGAAAGTTCTGGCCCTCCTGAAAGCTCAACAGATTCTACAAGTTCTGGCGGAGACGCGGGAATTACTGGAGGAGCAATATTTGATTTTAGCGGAAATGGATTTTTGGATTATTTCTTTAGATGATAATTTTTTATTTCCTTATAAATTGGACCAAGAGGTTTTAATTCTGAAGAGAAAAACTTAAATTCTGTAATTGGAAAAACGAGGTTTTTCAGAGGAAGTCTTTTTATATAATTGGAAAGAGAGAGTTTGCTATTTACATGTTTTATTCTCGCGATTGTTAAATGAGACATAAATCTTTCTTCTTTTGGAAATAATAGCGAAAGAGAATTATCTATTTGTTTTTGAAGACGAGAAAGTTCTGGAGAGGAAATTTTAATCCATATTATTTTCGGAGAGTTATTGCGCGAGAATATTCCAATAGATTCTATCTTTGCTTGAAATTCTGAGAAAGATATTTCAGAGAGGACAGAATTTACTTTTTCTAACTTTTCTTGAGATATTTCTCCTAAGAATTTTAAAGTTAAATGAAGATTTTCAAGTTCTGTTGTTTTTCCTATGAATTGTTTTTTATTTATTAGGGATTGGATATGCGAGATTTCTTTTATTATTGCCTCTGGAAAAGTTATGGCAATGAATGCTCTTGTTGGTTTTAAAGAAAGTTTGTTTATATTTCGGTTTCCCATAGGTTTTTTAAAAGAAATAGGTTAAAATAAGTTATGCCAATAAAGCAGATAGGAAGTTCGCTAATTAGCATTTTTGAGAAAAAGGAGAGACAAAAATGCCAATAAATGCAGGACATGAATTTTATGAAGTTGAGAAGAAGTATTTAGAATCAAAAGATGTTGATGAGAAAATATATTGGCTTGAAGAAATGATTAAGAAAGCTCCTAAACATAAATCAAGCGAGCATTTTGTTGCTGAATTGAAGACAAGACTTAAGAAGCTAAGAGAGAAGGCAGAAAGAAGCAAGAAAGCCGGAAGTGGCGGAAAGAAAGGGATTAGAAAAGAAGGATTTCAATTCCTTTTAATTGGGAAGACAAATTCTGGGAAAAGCCTTTTGTTAGGAAAATTGACAAATGCAAAACCTGATGTTGGAGAAGGAATGTTTACAACAAAAGAAGCAAAAGTCGGGACTTTTGAATATGAAGGAGTTAAGGCGCAGATTGTTGATGCTCCTTCACTTGGAAATGAAAGATTTGATAAAAGTTTGGGTTTTTCAGCTGATTGTTTATTAGTCGTTGTTAACTTGGAAAAAGGATTTGATGAATATGAGTTTTTGAGATTAGATGTAGAAAAATATCCATGCAAGAAGATATGGGTTTTTAATAAGGCTGATTTATTGGATA
>ERZ1292623.3640-Hain-H51-01um-R1-3640-length-13033-cov-5_pt1 | contig 13033 bp, 15 predicted proteins | sample MGYA00564398_ERZ1292623 | MGnify/ENA primary metagenome ERZ1292623 (study PRJEB36523, sample SAMEA6512633) | groundwater metagenome | collected 2019-01-07 | study: AquaDiva: Metagenomics assemblies of 32 groundwater samples | reverse complement strand
GGGCCAAGACACCGCTCGTGTTGTCGCACAAGTGGCGACCATATTAGACACGAAGCAGGTAGCCACCATCCCACCTGATAGTCTTGTGGGCGACGGGTATGCCTTCCACTGCTCCGATGGCATCAACGGGGTGAATAACCTAGGTAACAGGACTATAGACCTGTTACTGACAGACCCGCCCTACGGCATTAGCAACCCCTACACATGCGAGAACCAAGTGCCACGCCGCCTTCGGAAGGATGGGCGGGACTTCATCATGCCACGGGGAGACTTTGGAGCATGGGATGATACGCTAACTCCGCAGGCATGGTTGAGCGGGACGCTACCAAAGGTGCGCGGTTGGGTGGTCACTTTCTGCGCACAGGCGCAGATTGGTGACTATTGCGCCATTTTGAAAGAAAGCCGGTTCGTTGCTGTCGGTACAATTGTCTGGCAAAAGACCAACCCCGTACCATTCAATCATCGGTTCAAACCAATCAACGCATGGGAAGCAATTGTGGTGGGGAAGCGGTCGGGAACGCCATTCTACGGCCACGTGGTTCACAATGTGCTCTGCTACAAGGCACCGTCTCCACAGGAGCGCATCCATCCTACACAGAAGCCTTTACCACTTATCGAGCGGCTGCTGGAGTTGTTCAGTGCGCCAGGAGATGTAGTGGTGGGGAAAAGGCGAACGGCAGTAATGGCAATCTCCTCCGATAGTGTGTCAAGCGATACATCACCTAGTTTGCCATCCGGATGGCCTCAATAATGGCAAACACCAGCGCTGCTGTACCACCACCCACGGGCAACGCTACCTGAGGGCTGCGCCACGCCCGCCTGCCGTTATTGCCGTTGGAGTGGTGGTGACTCTGTACCTGCTCACTGAGCTTGGCAAGCGACTCCTGTGAAATACGAGTCTGTTCCCGTAACGTCGAGATGGCAGATCGGTTCTCGTTCCATCGTTCCAACCCTGTTTGTTCTCTTTGGGCCAGCGCGGTCTTGAGACCCTCGACATTGCCTTGTAGCTGCCCGATGAGAAGTAGCACGTTGTCGGTGGTCATACTAGTCCCACTCCAGCTCGACCATGGCAACCCCCGGGATCCCGTAGTGCGCCCGGTGGGGCGTGCCATCGTCGGGATCGAGGTCGGCCATCTCCCTGCCCCAGTACGGCGCCTCCCCCCTGAAGGTCACGGTGTGGGGCTTGCCGTCTTTCAAGGTCTTATACCCGAAGCCACCGTGAAAGCTGATACTGCGGGCTCCCAACTCCTTTAGCCCCCACTGGAACAGGCCTCCGATAAACCCCAGCATTCTCGTTATCATGTTCCCTTCTCCTCCATTCGGTTCACCAAGTCTCCAATCCCTCACCGCTGCCCGCCCAGGCTTTTAGCAGCGGAGCCTCTGCCCGTCTTCTCCATGCCAACCACGGGGGCGGCAACCAGGAGGGCCTTCCTGGGCATCCTGGCGCGCCTACGGGCATTCAGGCTGCCAGCATCCGCTCGTAAAGGTACAACCAGACATGCTCTGGGAGGTCGCCAGCATCGATGCCACGGTAGCGAGGTCCAGCCCAACCAGAGGTGCGATTGTACGCTTCCTCTTGCCATGCCTCAATGCACGTCGCCTGCCACGCTTTGAAATGGGCTTCGCCGAAGGCTTGCCCTGGACTCGGATGGCGCGTAGGCAGGTAACCGCCCTGGTAGGCGAAGTACACATCAGCCAGGGCATCCCAGGCCGCTTGCTGACCACGGCTATAGCCCCCAAACTCAAGGCGTGTTGGCCGCCCTATCTCCGGTTCAATCGTTGCTGGCATGGGTTCATGGCCTGAATTTGTCGATCTGTTCAGGGCAGATGCGCTCAGGGTTGTACAGGGGCTTTCTCTGAGGCTCAGTCTGTGGGAAAACCCTCGGCTTTACCCTCGGTTGGGTTCTCGTTACCATTATTCTTTACCACCTCGAACTCGTACCGCCCAACACTGTAGCGGTGCAGAATCAGGCTAAGACTGAATCCCACGTCCTCACCGACACCCCACCGGAACGTCACCGGCACAATGGCCAGGAGCTGGTGAGCCTCGGTTGGTTCAAAAGATACGAAGGCTCTGTCCGCATCACTAATATGCGCGTCCGTATTGGTCAAGTTGTATATGGCGTCCCACACCCGTTCCCGCATGTCGCGCCAAACCATCAGGCTTTCCCATGTGCTGTCAGGGAGGAAACGGGTACTGTTCGAGAGCGAATGGACTACCAGCAGGAGCTCACCCAGGTTCAGGTGGACACCAGCCCACTCTTTAGGGAGACTATCCTCAAGCAGCTTGTCTATGTCAACGCCCATAATTGCTTCCTTAACGCTACTATATCACCTATTGCGTTCGAGCAAGTTGGCCCGGGCAAGCATGGTCTCCAACTGGATTCCTGGACGGTCTGGTTGCACTTCCAGAATGTCTCGCACCGCATCATAGCGGGTGGCGATAACATAGAACGTGCGCAAGTTGTCCAGCACAGGTGTGCTTATGGACTCAGGGATAAGGTCCTGAATCCGTACCACATCCCCCGCGCGCAACCGCCATTTAGGTATTTCCACCAAGGCACCACTCTTGGGCATATCCCCCTTAGCGGTAGGCCCCACTGCTGCTGCCGAGGAGTATATGTGACCATTCACCGTAAAGGCGGTGGTCTGCCTAGGTTTGCGCAGCTCTTCTGCTGCAGTGTCTCGGGCATCATTCTGAGCAGCCGTGGGGGAACTGAGCGGCATATGCAATAGCAAGTCGCGCCGAGGGTATTTGTTCTGGCTATCTTCCTGATTCTTCGCCGTTCCCTCCGTGATCGCTCCCGCAGCGGTCCGCGTGAAAGGAATAATTCTATTGCGTAGGTATTTGCCATCCTGGGTCAGCTCTAGATTGGCGGTATCGGCCAGCCATACGTACGCATCGACCTGATTGACCACGCGTTTCTTCCAGTATGCCTTACGATCGTCCCAAACGGCGAAGTACCAGACACTATTATCGTCATCACTCAAGGGAGCCAGCTTATCGACAATGATATCCTGCGGGTACTCGCGCGTTTTAAGATCGATGCCCACAATGTCTCGGTTATTTGCGTCGATGTTGCTCTGGTCGCTGTTAATATCCGGACAGCTCGCAGTTAGCAGCTCTTTGATGACTTTGGAAACTACGTGAGGCCCACTAGCCGTCCAATCGGTGTTGCCCGCGTCATCCGCATCATAGTACCGGTCTCGGCATGCTGACCAGTATCCCGTTGCGTATATCTTAAGGCCAACGAATCGCTGGGTGGCCCTCAGCGTGATATCTAGCATCCGACCTTCCCAGACCGTCCTTTTGTCCTCTGCGATCAGCAGGTGCGCATAATGGCGCCCAGGCAACTCCCGATCGAGATAGAGCCACGCCCTGTCCAGGGTGGTCGCTACCAGGAGATTACAACCATCGAACCCCCCATGAAGCGCTGTCGAAAAGTCTAAACTAGATACAGCATCGGTCAGGTCATCCAGCAGCTTGGCCTTGTTGAAATCGTCGTAGACCAGCGCCCGCAGACCACTTGTTAGCGGCATACCCTTCTCAGAAGGCTTAGCACACGCCATCCAACAAGGCAAGACGGACCAAAGTGCCACCACCGTACCGGCAAGGCCGAAAGTGGCCCTCCTGGAATGGCTACGGGCATTGGGGCACGAGTCTTAGTCGACATGGATGAACCGTGGCACATACGTTACCGATACCTTCCATGTGTGGGTTATGATGGCAGCGGTAGTAGGGGGGATTGACCCAGCGACCATATAGTACCGCGATCCCTTGGGATGGACATATGGGGGTCGCCCGAGCTGGTTGGCAGGGGCGGAGACCAGGCCATCTGCGGTGGTCATCAAGTACAAAGCTGCCGGCGTAGACCTTGAATCGGACCAGACAACATCTCGGGTGCTCGTCTTGCTGACGTAACCCATGCCCTGGTCCACTGGCAGCAGCATGAGCGAATCGCACTCGAAGTCAATATCTGTGGCGTTGACGGTGCCCGTATGGTAAACAGCCAGTCGCAGTGTCAGGGTGCCCTTCGTCCCGCCCTGAGGAGTTTTAACAGGCGGTATGGTAAGCGCGCCAATGTCCAGCATCCGCCAAGCTGTCCCAGTTCCTAAAGTAGTGTAGTGGTCGATCTGGCTGGGATCGGTGGTGACGCTGCCATAAAGATAGCCAAGGCCAACATTCCAGTTCTTGGCATCAGGATTACGAACCTGCGCTATTGCTCGATAGAGACCATCCGGAGGTGTAGCAATGGCCTTTGTAAATACCGCCGGAGTACCCACGTTCCCCTGGTCAGATCGAAAAGCAGCCATCAGAGAACGGTGTGGACCAGCGCTGAGGTTTTCCCAATAGACGCTGCCCGTAGCAGTCGTTACCGGTCTACTCTGAGCAGCGAAACGGGTTGAGCCACTACCACGGTCATACTCCTCAATTGCACCTGCACCAACAATAATATTAGCACTCGTCCCAATTTCGCTCATCCACGCTAAAATGATGTCCCCAGTGGCCAGTCCAGTAAGTGATCCTGTGGCTGTGCCGCCAACATTAGCGTTTCCGGATCCCGTCGCGATCAAGGCAGTCGTCTGTTTGATGCCATGGAAGGAGAGAGCCACACCCAAGATGCCTGGACTACCGGCGCCAGCGCCGTTAAGAGGGGTAATCAAGACTTCGCTGGCACCAGTTGGCGGGTTGAGCAGGTACCAGACCTTTACCCCTCCGGAGGCAGAGCTGTCTGTTCCGATCAGTGTCATACCAGTGCCACCCCAGGTGGCCGTGGCAGCGTAGAAAGCTGGAATGGTTTCATCATTGCCAACATTGACATGGCACGATACTAGACCCAGTCGATTTGCACCCGTCGAGGTAGCATTAGTGATGGTGAGCGTGCCAGTATTGGCTGCTGCCGTGCCTGTGGTTACATGGGAAGCTCTTGTAGCTATGGTCCACTGGCCATAGGCGCTCCCGCTCCGGTCCGCATCGCTGGGCTCGGTGTGCCAGGTCCCGAAGTCCTCAGCCTCATGCCAGATGCCCGTATCAGTTGCCCTGCCAGCATGCCTGGCGCCAATCCAGAACTCAGCATGAGCCTCGGCCTCTCGCGCTTTGACCTGGATGGGGCTCAGGACGTCACCAGGCATGCCATACACGTCAAGATAGTTAATGTGAGCCTGGCCGTTGTCATCGAAGTGGTTGTATACGTCGCGACCTGAGACCCATGCCCGTGGCAACGCAGAAGTACCGGTGGCAAAATAGGCGCCATCAAAGTAGGCAGTCGCCGTCCCTGTACCGCCAACGATACGAAACTCCATCTCAATGGTGCCAGTGGTAGCATCAGCGGTGGCTGTCGCACTGGTAATATCCAGGGCTACCCAGGTACCTGTTGCGGTAGAGAGCAATTCCCGGTCATCACCAACACCAGTACCAAGACTGTTGAATTGGCGCACGCGTATTTGGGCTGTTCCTGATCCCGTCCTGTATACATAGACACGGGCCACGTAGTCGGTTGTGCCAGTAACTTGAGGTTTGAGATCCTGGTAGATTCTGACGGTTCCCGAACTTGCCCCCCGTACCAGTTGGACCGAGGTGGTGCCATACTTAGCCTGTAGAGTGGAACGGGCAACGGTATCTCCTGCAGCGACGGTGCCAGTGGTCCAGTCAGCCAGGGGAGAGCCTGCGATCTCAAAAGACGGATCCTTGACCAGGTTCTCAAGAGTCTCTGCCGCGCCGACGGCAAAGGGCTCGCATTCGATCTGAAGGTGGACATCCTTTATCCGGCTATATCGCCGCAACCATTCAGTATGCAAATCACGCCCAAGGTCCAGATCGCCTTTGATAATGTTGAAGTACACAGTATCCGTAGCGCCTGACCACTGGTACTGTAGCTGGACCTGAGTCCCAAGCCCATGGCTAGCCCATTCCTCGGCCTTCCGCAAGAGGTCGTTGACATCCTGTATGCGGCTGGCCAGGTTGTCCGCATTGGATCCCTTCAGGTCGAACCGCACATCTACGGTACGGTTATCGTAGCGGCGTTCGATCAGGTCTCCCCCATGGCGGAATAGGTTCATGCCTGCGTAAGAGGCACGCTCCGCGGGCGGTGGAGCATGGAATCCACTGAGATTGAGGAAGGTATTGGTCTGGTCATTCAGGTTGACCGTGGTGGTCCCGTCAGTCAACTGTACTGTCCAAGGCATTAGCTAGCTGCTCCGTGTCATTTCGCTGCGTGCTGCGCTCTCGCCAACGGCACGCCCGATTTCCCGCCCGTCAATCTCCACGACAACGGTGACGTTAGAGGAACTCGCAAGCTGGGCGGCACGTCCAGCCTGTATGACCTCTGGACTGAACATGTTGGACAAGAATGAGGTTGACTGCTGCCAAGCCGGCCCACCACCCATCAGTTGTCTGGCCGCCTCCCCTGAAGACACCCCCAGGCTGGCTGCGAAGGCAGCAAGGTCCTCCAGCCCAAAACGCGGCACTATCCGAGGATCGATTGGCGCGGGGGCGGTGGGCGGCTGCCAGCCACGGGTGGGCCCAGTAGCCACGGCCTGGTTTATCGCCAAGATGCCTGCTCGCGCTGCCGTCATACTGTCCAGCCATTGCTGGGTGCTGCTCACCAACCTGTCAGTCCCACTGGCACTGGCCTGCATACGGGCGTTATAGACGTCAAGCATTGTAGTGGTAGCCTCTATGCCTATCGCCTGGCCTGCAAAGGCGGAGTTCATATTAATCATGTTCTGGTTCGCAACACCCAAGCTCGCTATCCACGTTTGCATCGCACTCTGGGCCACGGGCAGAGACCGGCCCCCGAGCACATCGATACTTGCGTTTAGTCGCACTGTTTGGTCATCCCAAGTAGCCATAGCCTGATTCATCGCCAAGACACTCTCTCGGGCTGCCCTCATGCTATCTAGCCAGATTTGGGTTGCACTAACAGGAGCAACCTGGGGACCTGGCACAAAAGGCGTTGCTGGAATCTCCCGCATGGTGATACCCGATCTCGCGGTGCCGGGCACAGGCGGCGCGAATTGGGTCTCAAAAAACGGGAAGTCCTTGATCTCTACACGCGGTACTTCAGCTAGTTTGGCTACCGCCAGGGGCACCTTCTCTATTGCCACTCTCACCGCATCAAACTTTTCCGTTAAAGTGGTTGCCTGCTTTGTCAGAGTGGTGATAGTTGGGCCCACATCCTGTAAACCAGTATCTAAGGTGTCAATTTCCCTATTCAAGTCAGCCGTTCGGCTCCGCCAGGCTAAGAATCCCAGGGCAGCGCCACCAGCGGCGAGCGCTATAGCGCCTATCAATGGAACAAACGGAGTAAGGGTAAGAAGGAACGGAGCCAAAGAGAGCCTCGCAGCCGCTATGATTGAGCCGAGCTTGGTAAAGCCAGAGGTGACTAGCAAGAGGGTGCCCGAAAAAGCCATCAGCCCAACACCGGCAGCAGCCAGGCTAACAGTAAGGGTTTTGAGCTCTGTCGGTAAGGCATTGATGCCATCCGCCACTTTCACAAGGACACCAGATAGCCCTTCCAGGCTGGGTTTGAGGGCCTGGCCCACACTGATGGACACTTCTTCGATCGAGCTCTTGACCCGTTCGAAGCTACCGGCGAGGGTATCTAGCTGCCGTTCCTTGATGCGTTGCGCAGTCCCTCCCGAGGCCTCTAGCTGAGCAATCAGCTCTCTAAGCGCCTGTGACCCCTGCCCCACCAGAGCAAGCATTGCTGGTCCCGCACGTTCCCCAAAGATTGTCATTGCCTGCCCAGCCGTAATGCCAGCGCTCTCCATCTGAGCTAGTATATCAACCAGAGGCCGTAGCTGCCCCTGTGAATCTAGGACACGCACACCCATATCCCGCAGTAGATCGCTAACTTCCTTGGTAGGGGTTAGCAGAGAGCTCAGGGCACCTCGCAGAGCCGTGCCTGCCATGCCTGCCTGTATGTTGGCGTTGCCCATGAGCGCTAATGCTGCTGTGGTTTCCTCGAAGGACATCCCCGCAGCAGAGGCCACAGGACCAGCAAACTTCAGGCCTTCCGAGAGCTGTTCCAGGTTCGTGTTCGCGCTGGTGAAGGCCTTTGCAAGCACATCATTAGCCCGACCAAGATCGTCTACCTTGAGGCGATAGCCAGAAAGTACCCCCACCGTTACCTGAGCCGCTGTCGCCATATCCAGTTGGGCTGCCGCTGCCAAATCGAGCACCCTGGGCAATGCCGCATTGGCCTGCTCTACAGAGAATCCAGCCTGAGCCAGCGCGCTTAGAGCCTGAGCAGCCTGGGCAGACGAGAACTGGGTGGTCTGCCCCAACTCGCGGGCCGTCGCCGTCATGGCCTGCATCTGGGAATCCGTAGCATCAGCAATGGCCCCCGCACGAGCTAGCTCCTGCTCGAATCCCGCAAAACTCTGCACCATTTTGCCAAGGGCCAGGGTTCCAGCGGCACCCATCGCTGTTAATGCTAGCCCAGCAGTGCGTGTACGTTGCGATATGGTATTGAGTTGATCGCCCAGACCTTTTAAGGCCGCCTGGCTACGGTCCGCAGCCTCAATAACCACACGCAAACGGGCATCAGCCACGAGGGGACCTTACCTGGCTGCGTTGATACTCAGCCTCGGAGTTCAGCAACAATATCATGTCACTGATTACCGTATCCGGCATTGCCACATACTCCTGGTAAGAGAGCCCGGTGCGCAACAGAAAGGCCGCCACTGCTAGCTCCCCGGTAACGGGACCGTCGCCGCTAGCCCAGTAAGCGGCCTCCCGCTCTAGTTTTTTACCTGTTCCTCAGACCGTTGATACAGTTCCCGCATCCGGCGCAGGACTATAGCGGCACTACTTTCCCGCCGGTTCTGCACCGTCTCCAGGGAAATCGGTTCCGGCCAAAACCATGCCACCGTCCCATGCAACAGGAGCGCGTCATCCTCGTCAATGTTGGGCGCTGGGCCTTGCCCATTGACATCGGGGACACGTTCCCTCATGGATTGTACGTCCTCCGTTGTCACCCCCTCCGCCTTTAGCACGCCCAACATGGCAAATCCTTGATGGAGGACGTGCTGATCGATCTTGCGCCGGTCGCCTCGGGTTAGCCAGGACTTTATCTCCCACCAGCTGCCATCAGGCAACACGATACGTTCACTGTCCATAACCCCCCCCTATTGCTAATTCGTGCCGACGGTAGCTGAGCCATCTTTGGTCAGTACCGCTTCATACATGAGCAGCCCTTTTACTTCGCCGGAAATGACATAGCGAGTTACCAGGGCCTCGAAATTGATCTTGCGTGCCCCAGCCGCTGTGCCTCGGGGGTTGTACTCGAAGGAGAGTGCTGTCCCGACGGCAGTGGAGAATATGGCATCCGGTCCAGTCGTGGCCGCATCATCGAAGGCGCCGCGCAATGTGACTTGGGTAGCCTGCTGAATGCCCGCGATGACTGTCTCTGAGGCATCATCGAAGTGAGTCGTATCAAGCTGGATGTACTCTATCGGCACCTCAATGGTATTGACATACTGGGTGAGGGCGTTCAACGTTCCACCCGCTGACGCGTCAATACGCGCAACACTGTTCCCGCCAACTCTGTATACTGCCATGTTAGATTACCTCCTCAATTTCCCCATTAGCTAATAGCTGTCCAATTGGCATCTTGCTCCCGGGAATCACAACACTATCGACAATATCTCCAGGCCTGAAGCGCTTAGCTTTGCTGAGATCAACCTCCCCACTAGTTTTACGAGGCTCATAGGAGAGATTGACTAGCACTCTATACTGTGTCATGGGTTGCTTACGGCCTCCTGATCGCAGCGAAAAAAGTGCCTGAAGAAAGGCCAACAACAGGGTCCCACTGTGTATCGGTATACCGGTTCAGAGAGCCCGTAAACTCCGTCCGTTGGCTGCCGGTTCCCGTATAGTTCACAGTCCCCTTTACGGCAAAGGTTGTACCGTCAGCACTATGACGCAGAGTGAGAGTGCCTGTTGCTGTACCCCCAGCGAAGAAATGAGTGAAGAACACAGTAGTACCCGTTGTCCCTGCGCCATGGTCGATAGTGCCACTATTACCACCAGACCCCCGGCTCTGTTTCAGCCCGTAATGGATACAGGGCAATAGGGTCCCAACAGGTTTGATGCTGGCCACGACACGAGCTAGCTCACCCACATTGCCTCCAGGGGCTGCTGAGACAGAAAGGGCACTGCCACAATAAACACGCCCGCCGACAGCGGTGCCCGTAGCCGTACCCAACACAAACGAAACAACTGCTGTGGCTCCTATACCTGTGCCCAGAAAAGGATCGACACCCTGGGCCACATCATCGAACCAACCCACCCAACTAATCTGGTCATCTACACGGAGACCGCCAACCACTACCTCAGCAGCATCCCCGTATTTGGTAGCATCCAGCACAGTGGATGCCATCACCATATCTACTTTCGTGGTGCTGAGACCGAGATCGTATCCATCCAGATAGAAGCGTAGATCCTTCCCTGTGCGCACGGCCATTAGTGAGCCCACCTCCTCTCAATAGCATGGGCGGCATCGCTGAGGAAGCCCTGGATCGCAGCCATACTTCTCTCAATGGCTGGCCTGAAAAACGGCTGGGCCTTTGTGCCTCGCTGCGCTATAGCCCTAGCAACGAGGAAGGCGGGGATTCCATGCCGCCTGCCCCAGCGAGTAAGGGCACCGATTGGAGGCCAGTGAGGTCGCGTCCCAAACTCCACAAACGGGGCATAGAACACGGTTGTGCCAACCTGAGCACGCCAAGGGGCAAACTCGCTGGCTATAGACGATCTGAGCCGCCCCGTATCCACGGGCGCAAGCTGCTTGGCGGCACCCTCAATGGTTAGGGCGGACTTCCGCAGGAATACATCCACAGCATCCTGTACCAACCGTGGGTCCATGGCTGTTCGGGCAAGCATATCAGCCCCCTCGACGCGTATCGTGATCTGCATGATCAGGCCACCGTCTTCGCTGCCTGCAAGATGAGGTCAAACCCAACGTATTGGCCACCCCCGTATTGGCGATTCCCCGCATTTTCGACAGAGATGACCTCTGATGTGTCTGCCTTGCCATTAAGCGTGGGCGCATCTCGCAGTGCTTTAATAACCGATTTGTTGGCTGATGTTGGGTCGATCATCTCGTAGAGCTGCTGCCACCCATTCTCATCGCTGGCCATCGCCACCAGTACAATCAGCCGGAATCGGGGGTAAAAACTGTTACCCCCAAAGGCCACGCTGGGATCCATACCATCAGGCACGATCAGGATGGCGGGCAAATGGTTAATGCTGGCCGGTGGGTAGGCATAGGCTTTAGCTGCAGGTTTCGTACTGGTCACATAGTCCTCGATGACCTTTGATATGCCCTCTGCAATGTCACTAAAGTTACTCATATCGCAAAGGCCATTTTCCGGTATGGATTGAGCATCTGCTTGACATCCGGATCGAGACCCCCAGACCAGACCGACATTTGGCCAATTTCAGCGAAGCCCACCTGCGATGCAAACCCACTGTCCTTCCGTTTCCACAGACGGGCTGCCTGTATAAACGCGGCCTCACGGATGTCGTATGGGTAGACATAGTAATTGACGTCTTTAGTCGTCGCATGGGTCCCCGCGGTTGACCCGTTCTGGTTCCGCCTGACTGTTAACGCAGTCCCAGCAGCACCAGTCGATTCCACGTAAATCATCTCGGAATCGATTAGCACCGTCATCCCGGGCTCGATGCCAGAGGTATTCACGTTGATCGTCGTAGCGGTGGACCCCAGGCTACCCGACGTATCGACACTGATATCCCTGGTCACTTCCCAGTAGCCCCACGTCCCAATTACCTGGTAACGTTTGGCTCCTGCTAGAAAGAGGTCCTGGGTACCATTGCTGGCTGCATTAACACGTAGCCGTGTATAGGGTAGGCCATTCTCCGCCGTGCTGGTGGGATTGGCATTCTCAGGCTCTAGGATATAGTCCGTACTCTCCCAAGTAGTCTCAAAGGTGCCGTCGTAATTGGTGTCTTCCTTGAGGGTGGTCACCTTCACCAGATCGGGCACCATCAAGAGGGTTGTGGCCAGTCCAGGGAAGGTGCGGGTCGCTTCGTAGGTCTGGAATGTGCGGTTAGCGTAGCGGTCTATCTGGCGGGTAACGGCCTCAGCTACTTGGCGGAGCCGTGCATCGAATGCCGTCCCGTCGATGGAGAGGGCGCCGGTGCTCGTAAGCGTCGTGACGGTGACGTAGGCGTATGGCATGTGCTCCTAAACCTGCACAAATTGTTGCACACCCGCCGCTCGCCGCCAGGTCTCTGTGCCGCCACCGCGCAGTTGCACCGTGTATACCGTCGACCCATCAGGTCGTTGATCACATGTCATATAGGTCCAGCCGGAGGCCACGCGCTGGGGTTCAGTCGCGTATGCCCTTCGCAGAGTCTCCTCATTGGCATAGCTGGTCGCCACGGCTACGCCTCCTCCCATCCAACCAGGTTAGTTTGATAGTTAGAGGTGGCAGTCGTCGCCTGCTCAACCGAGACTCTGAAGCTAACGGTCCCATCACCAGCCAGTCTATGGGGCACGGGGTAAATGATGTTGATGTCGTGTTGCCCGGTCCCGTGGACAATTCGCTGGAACACGGTCGTGTCGTTGAATATGCGGACTATGGCCGTCTCTGCTGTCCCCAACGCCATCGACACATTAGCCGCCGCTAGATACCCAGTGGTCGCACTGGTAATAGTCCACGCTGCGGCAGTGCTCTCGGCGGTAGTGGTTTTTACCACGTTAGCCATAACAAATTTGTGGTTACCCAAGCGCGACTGCTGGACCATGTAGTCCTCAACGCGCAGGCGCCCCTCTTTACTCACCAGCAGGTCTGCAATATCACCCGCCGTGACTGAAGGTAGGGTAGTCCGATATACGCCGCCCATGCGGTGTGGGAACCCGGTGGCTACGCCATCATGGGCAACGGCACCGGAAACGATGACACGGCCAGAGGTGTCCAGGAGCACATAGACGTCATCGCCATCCGAGACATCTGGCGACGTGGCGTTGTACCGTGCCCCTATGCGCACCAGGCGGTCGTAGGTGCC
>ERZ1292623.3639-Hain-H51-01um-R1-3639-length-13034-cov-4_pt1 | contig 13034 bp, 17 predicted proteins | sample MGYA00564398_ERZ1292623 | MGnify/ENA primary metagenome ERZ1292623 (study PRJEB36523, sample SAMEA6512633) | groundwater metagenome | collected 2019-01-07 | study: AquaDiva: Metagenomics assemblies of 32 groundwater samples | reverse complement strand
AAGAATAATTCATAAATTCTGGCCCCTCGTGCACGTCCAGCTGTCACGAGCGGGGATAAAATAGGACATCCCAACCAAAAAAACTGAGGAGAATCCACCCCAGACCCATACGCTAAAATAGAACAGGACGCAGTTGGAGTGTATCCCCCCAAACGACCCCAAAAAAAAGGAGTGAACGAAATGAATGATACTCGAAAAGTAATTGGAATAGGAATTATGTTGGGATTATTGTTGTTTTTTACAATAAGTGCGTCTGCCGAACCAGTCTGTATGAATAAATCGGCCTCCGCGTTTGCGATTGGGAAATCTTCCCACTCGTGTAGGGAAGCGCGGACTACGGCAATCAATTTAGCCTCGAGCAATTGTAAGGCAATCGTATCGGTCATGCCGTGTGTCCCCTCCGACGTGTGTATGGCGGCCGGGGCCCCGTCTATCCTCGATGTTGCTTTATCCCCATGTGCCGTTACGGCTGGAATTGATGGCCTTCCAGTGTATGTAACCACGGCTGCCGTCACCTGTATGCAGACATGTGCATATACATAGAAAATCAGCGATTCGATGATAAATTAACAGGACAAGTGGGGCCCCCACCCCCACTTCTCAGTTCACGCCCAATAGGGCGCGAATAGTATCCTTGGAATCGTCAGTCGAGACTCGCTCCATTGACTCCATCAGTTGTAATAGTTAATAGTTGCACGGCCTATCTTCAATCCATAGTTTTAGACTTTTTACACATTGCCCACATTACCGGCTTGCTTTTATTTGGGGTAATACTCATTTTACCAATGGAACCTCGTCCCCCTCCCCGCCGGGGCAAAAGATTTTTTTCGCGCACGCCAGCCACTTCATTGCCTACGTCAAGTCAATCCCCATCGAGGGGACGCCGGCTACTCCAACGGTTATTCCGAAGACGGGTAATGGCCAATCAATCGACTCAAAAATCGGCACCACCTGCCCAATCAACCAAACAGCCAACTGAGCGATCCCAACGAATCGCGGAAAAACGGCGCGTTCGGGAAAACCGTTTCCGACGAAAAGTGGGAGTAGGAATACTGGCCACGCTGGCAGCTGCCCTTGGCGCAGTATTATTTCTGCGCCCCACCAACCATGAAGGACCCCGTCCTATTTTGGGAAAACCACCCATTGCTCGAATAGGCGAAATGAAACTGGAAATTCTTCCCAGTGGAGAAATGCGATTGGGCGGAGTTTCCCTCGAAGAAGCGGCAAAACCACTCGTGCCCACCACTGAAAACGTCAAACAGGCCATCGGCAGGGGTGCTCTCGATGCCAGTGCCTATCCACGAATAGGCACCGAGTTCGGACGGAGGGTGCTAGAAGGCGCGGGTTTCGACACGAACAATCCCGCCTATGCCGCGGGAAGAGACGGATATCGTCAGATAAATCTGCTGGCAACACTAAACGAATCAGCACATCCCCTAGGCGTAAAAATAATGGTGAACATCGAAGACTTGAATCTCAAAAATACAAACGGGGAACAAATCAAAGAATACGGGCTGTTTGGAGTGCATAGCGGTGGAAAAATTTTTTATGTGATGGGGGACGAATTATATTCTTCCAATCTCCTCGAATTTATGCAAGCTCGTCGGTCTGCGTTATCCCATATCTACACACAATAATCCAGTATATTCTATGACATGTTAATCGTCAATCGTGGGAATTGTTCCTTTTTCCTTCATTCACTTGCAATAAGGTATATATACGACTTACAATGGGACTCTTATGTTGAATTAAACGGGTGCATAAATGTGGCACCCTATACGTATAGGGAGATGGTACAATGGTTGGTAAGGAAAAAATACACGCGGGAATCCGCGTATTGTTACTAGTAGGCGTTTTCTTGGGAGGATTATTGGTTATCAGTCTGCCGAACGATTCCTCTCTGCTCACGGATGCATGGGCTATTTCCGGCGGAAGAGCAAAAGGAGGGTCATCCGGACCAGGAACACCCCCATTGCCTCCCGAACCCGGGGACGCGTTATGTCCGAATGTGTTCGGCACCGGTACCGCTACCGAATCATCCACGGTGGGAGAAGCAGAAGCGGTTGGACCCGCCACCACAAACTCAATAAATGGCTGTATTGAAGGATTAACTATTTGTAAATCGGCAGGATTCCTCCCCGCGGGATACATGTGCGAGGACATCGGAATCGAATCCTCCATCACCAGCGTGGAGGTTATATACGATGACGGAATATTCTGGGATTCATGGGATGCGACGGTTGACACATCCTGTTTCCGAAAATGCCGAATATCATCTCCATAATGGAAAGGATGAACAATGGCTAAACCAACAATTGGGGGAATAAACGATGACTAGTACACGAGAAAAAAACATACGCGCAATAGCCGGCTTCGTATTGCTGGCAGGGATTTTCATCCTATTCATCTCGACAATCGCCTCACCGGCTGCCGCAAGTACTGCGCAACCCGACAATCCTCTCCCCTCGAATAACTGTCCAGATGTGACAAAAACGAAGGGTGGATCGGGAACAGCCGCTACGGCCGAAGCAGCCAAGGCATTAGCCAAGGACAATGCCATGACCAATTGCCTCGTCGAGGCAGCGGCAGTAAAATGCACGCCAAAGAAAACCTGCACAAACGTGGGAACATCGGAAGGATCGTCTACCGCAACCAATGCCGTTCTATTGCCGAGCGGCAACTATGTCGCAGGAGCCACTGCCACGTGTTCCGCTATCTGCGATGAAATCATCTAATACTATTCCAGGGATGGATTGATTAGACAAAATAGGAGTCCCGCTCAAGGTAGAGGATTCCCGAATATAGCACATTGTAATTGACCTATCGTTAACGTCGGGTCCACCGATAAAGACTATTCCCCAAAACGAAACGGCGGAATGGACTTTACTGGAAGGGGAATCCACCATTCATCCCGGGCAACCTAAATGCCCAGGGAAGTCATTTTTTCACGCGATGAAACGCCACTACCACAAGCAGGGTAAGGAATCCAGTAATGAGCACCCATCCCCAGAAAGGATTTGCCCCACCCAGGGAGGGAGGCATTCCCATCACGAATGCAGGGGCGAATCCGATGGTGGAGAACGTGCTCAAGGAGGCCGCAATCGTGGCCACCATCAACACGATTCCTGCTGTCACAATAATCCTCCCTTCCGGAAAATATTCCGAGAGGTGTTTTTTCTTCCGCTTGTCGGGAAAGGACTCATCCATGGGCGTACACACCTTCGGCCCCTTTATTAAAGGCGATGAGACCGGGGGAAAAGGGTTGGGATTCGATTTGTCGGTTCATCCAAGAAAGAAGGATGATTTGTTCCTTCCACGCTCGGCGTAGCAACCCGGGTTTTTCCTCTTCGAGGGAACGAGTGAGGAGGGATTTAACCCGCTCCCGCTGACTTAATGCCCGCGCCCGATCCCGGGGATGGGTCAAGAGGAGGGCATCCAGGAATCGGGAATGAATTCTCCGCTCTCCTTCCAGGAGCATTGATTTCCATGAAATAAGGGGGGTCATAGGAAAGGGAAAGAGGGGAAATGGATAATAAAAGGCTCACTTCGATCTTCGTTTCCTGTTGGAGAGAAAACCGATTTTAGTTTTGGACTTACGAAGCGCGGGCCGAATGGGAGAATGCGATCCTACCACCCCGTGTTCCCTGAATATTTTATTGAGGCGGTGGAGGAGGCCGGCATGGGTTGCGGCCAGATTGGGATGCGCTCTCATGGATCGAAAAAATTGGGCTAAGACACGCCGGGCCTCTTTCCTTGCGGTTGGATCCTGTATCCGGGATAGGGGTTCCAGAAAGGCTGCGCGGAAGAGGGCTTCTCTCGAAGGTTCGTTAGGATCCCCCGCGGCTTTTGCCATGGGAAATCACTTCACCTGTACGCCCAATTCAAGCTTCCGGGTGACGGTTCGAATCACATCGTGGACGGTTTTGGAGTCCTTGGGGTGCTCGTGCACACGCAAATCCAGCGGTATCGTGGATTCGTCCGTGGCGGCCTTGGCGAAGAGGTCGTAATACACCTTTTTCTTTTCCCCGGGAAGAATATTCCCCAGGAGCCGGTATTCGCGCAACTTGGCCCCCGCATTCCCAATGGCAAGCCCTTGGCCCACCTCTATTTCGATGGAGTAGGATCGGACCTCTTTCCCATCGTTCACTAAATCAACTGATAATTGAACGGGCTCCCTGCGCGCCATCACCAGGCGAAATGGATAAAATTCTGTTCGGATATGGACCATGGTTTTTCCCCCTCTATGTGAAACCAATCGCATGAATACACGAATTGGAATATTTAAGGGAAGGCCTCGAAAAGAGGGAAACCCCCTTCTTTTTATATTCCAAAATTATCTTTCCAATGGAAAAAAAGTATTGGGGGCGATTGTTTTATGTCGAAGCCGAGTGTTCGTTTGCCGGAAGCCGAGTTTGTGCGGAGAACCTTCATCATCAAAGAGGCTGATCTCCCCCCGCAAGTAAGAATGACCAAACGCAGTCTCTTGCGCTGGTTCGCCCTCTCGTCCGGGTGGATTTCCGAACAGGAGTCCCGGCAGACCATTTTGGATGTATTGGATACCCTCCTCTATTTTCATGTGTCCAAAAAGGCCTCCCCTACGGTGGGAGAGATTATCCAGTATGTGAAAGAAAAGACGGGAGAGGAATTGTCCGAGAAACTATTGCGGTATCACCTCAAACGATTGACGGACTCCCAATTCCTCATCCGGGATAAGCAGCACTACAAATTCAACCCCGCCCCGGATGCGGAGCCCGGGGACGTGGTGGCATCCTACCACTATTGGGTCACCCAAAACGTCCACAAGAGCACCCTGAACATCGAAAATGCATTGACGGAATTGACGAGGACGTACCTCTAACGCCTCCTCCGTCTGAGAAACGACCTGACTTTATCCACTCCTCGACGTAATTTGGGAGAGGCGGGAACTTTCACCCGGAATCCGTTGGAGTTCTCAACCAATTTGCGCAACCGGGCATCATCGGCAGCCAAGCGTTGGATCAAACCCGTTGCAATCGGTTTCATTGCACGGGATTGGCGCGAAATCTCCTTCAGCGCGAATCCCACTATGATACTTGGGGGTTCGTGAGGATTCAGACGCTTGGATGCCTTGAATGCGAGGGCAAAGCGAATCCGGAATTTCTGTGCGCGTTCAGCGGCAACTCGGGCATCCACCTTGGAACCCACCAATAGCTTGCGGGCTTCCTCTTCCCATTTCGAAAAATCCATACCATCGCCTCCATCACACTTGCTCTGCCCATTCGCGGGTCTTTCCGAACAAATAATATTTTTTCCCATGCAATTCGTTTACTTTTTTCGCCCCCGCGAGGAACATTCCCGCGCGGAACTCATTGCGGAGGGATTCAATCGAGAAACAATTCCATTCACTCCTTTTTTGTCCTGCATCGCCAGGATGGGAATGGCCGAGGCGGTGAGGCTGGCTCCCACCACCATGCATTTGAGCATGTCTTGGCCGGAACGCACCCCCCCGCTCCCAATGAGGGGCTTCTTCGTTTGCTTTCGTGCCCCAATCAGTGCGGGTATGGTGGGAATCCCCACGTTCCAGTATTTTTCACCCAATTCTTTATTGTCCATGCTCCCCCGCATGGATTCGATGGCCGTCCAACTGGTCCCCCCGGCCCCTGCGATATCAATGGCAGAGACCTTCGTTTTTTCCAACAATTTAACCACGGAGGGGGAGAGGCCGTTCCCCACTTCCTTCACAATCACGGGCTGTTTCAATTGGGTGGCGATGCGCTGGATTTCGTTTATGCATCCCGCGAATTGGGGCGTCCCTTCTTTTTGCACGATTTCCTGCGCCGCATTGGTGTGAAGGATGAGGGCATCGCATTGGAGGTCATTTACGAGCTTTTGAATCCGAGAAGTCGAGTATCCCTTCAATTGGGATACCCCCAAGTTGCACGCGAGGAAAATGTGCGGGGCGTGCTTGCGCACATCAAAGGAGGAAAACGTCGCAGGTTTTTCAATCGCCGCTCGGGTGCTCCCCAATCCCATCCCTATCCCCATCTGCTCGCACGCACGGGCGATATCCTGGTTTATTTTGGATAATTGGGCGTGGCCGCCGGTCATACTACTAACCATGTAGGGGAACGAAAAGGAGTGTCCTAAAAATTGCGTTTTTGTTTGGATTTTCTCCGCATCAATCTCAGGAAGGGACAGGTATTCTATTTCCATTTCCGAGAAACCCGGAGTCTTTTCCGTGAATTGCACGTGTTTTTTTCGGGCGATTTCCACATGCTCCACTTTCCGATGGGTGATGCTCGAGTCAGGCATAGGGGAAGTGAACCCACCCCCATTTTTAAGGGTGGCGATTATCTCCCCGAGTTTTGGGGAGGGGTTTCCAGTGGTATTTGAATTTCCCATCCTCCCCAATCGTGGGACGGACCTGGCGGGTCCCATATTTATTGCGGGATGTTGGCGGCCTCAATGATCCCGATGAAGGATTCCTTCTTCAGAGACGCCCCTCCCACGAGACACCCATCGATATCGTTTTGAGTCAGGAATAGGCGGGCATTCTCGGGTTTGACACTCCCCCCATAGAGGATGAGCATTCCTTGCGCCTCGTCCGCGCCGAACATCTCCTTTATTTTTTCCCGGATGAAGGCGTGGGCGTGATTGGCGTCCGTTGGAGTGGCAGGTTGTCCCAGATTATCCTTGCTCGTGGAGATGGCCCACACGGGTTCGTACGCGAGCATGACCTTCCCTATCTGGTCCCGCGAGATTCCCGCGAGTCCTTCCTTGAGCTGGTTCCCCAATACTTCGAGTGTCTTCCCCGATTTTTTTTCTTCAGCCGTTTCCCCAATACATAGGATGGGAGTCATCGTGCTCCGCATCGCCGCCAATACTTTGGCATTGATGATGCGGTTGGGCTCGTGGTGGTTTTGCCTTCTTTCCGAGTGACCGATAAGGCAATAGTGCGCCCCGGCCCCCGCTACCATGGGAGCAGACACGTCTCCGGTGAATGCCCCGCTCGTTTCATAATGGCAATCCTGAGCCCCGAGCTTCACTTCGCTTTCCGCTAGCACGTGGGATAGTTCCGTGAGATGGGTGTGCGGGGGGCATATCAATACCTTGACGGGTGTCCCAGCCACATGAAGATGCGCATACTTATGCAATTCTTCCGCGAGCTTCCTTCCCTCGGAAAGCGAAAGGTTCATTTTCCAATTGCCTGCGATAAACTTCGGACGACTCATACGATTATTCCTCCCTAACCCACTAATGGGAACATCCTCCCGGGTATTAAAGAATTGAGTTGGGGAGGGAGAAAAAGCCCTCTTTCATTGCACGTTTTCAAATCCCTGGCAGGTTCTTGGGAAATTGGGGGGCGTGGATGAAAAACGCAACCATGCCTATTTTTTCGTATTGGACAAACCCGTGTATTCTTTCCAAAGTGATTCTCCCTCCTCTGGGCCATATTCCAGTATGAGAGCAGCCCGCACCGCGCTTCCGCGTTGGGCGGCAGAAAGAATAACACGCCCCCGCTTCCTCATTTGCTGGAATCGTGCAACCCTCCGGATAGCCTTTCCGACTTTGGACACTACAAGCTTTCTTCGGTCGGACGCGGCTTTTTGTGCCTCTCCATGGATATAACCCGCCCAATTGAGATCGGCATGGGCAAGTTTGGATTCTCTGGCTGCTGCCAGTGCCGCGGGGCCCGTTGTCTTAGTAGATAGAGCGGAGTCCATACGTCTAACGTGTTGATCGAGTTTCCTTCGTTCCTCTGCGTTTTCTTTCGCGCTGACCCATCTCTCCATCACCGACCGCAATTCCTGTTCGGCCGCTTTTTGCCTGACGTTTGGTCCTTTCAACAGCCATCGTTTGCTTCCGATGCGGGGTTTATCGATTGGACGGGCCCGGGGTTTCCGGGAAGTTGAGATGGCTGCCATACCAGGGATGGTCCGTTTCAGGTATTTAATACTTTTATCGTTCCGGATGAGTTTTCCCGACCCTTGATGAGGATCAGGAAATCGCGTTGATGCGGGTGCCATTCCCGTATTTTTTTTCCACGTAGGCCTGTACCATTTTCTTGAAGTCTTCTTTCATGGCGGGTCCTTGCAGGGTTTTTACGAGCTTCCCGTCCTCAAACACGGGAGCCGCGGGGTTTTCTCCACTTCCGGGGAGACTGATTCCGATGTTGGCGTCCTTGGCTTCTCCGGGACCATTGACGATGCATCCCATGACCGCCACGTGCATGCCTTCCACGCCCTCATACCCTTGGTTCTTCCATTGGGGCATTTGCACGGCCAAGTATTCCGTCACTTCCTTGGCCAATTCTTGGAATGTGGACGAGGTCGTGCGACCGCATCCGGGGCACGCGGTGACTTGGGGGAGGAAATAGCGCAGTCCCAAGGATTGCACGATCTGTTGGGCTACTTTCACTTCCCGTGAACGCGGGGCCCCGGGCTCTGGGGTCAATGATACGCGGATCGTGTCCCCAATTCCTTGGTTCAACAATAAGGATAAGGCGGAGGTGGATGCAATGATCCCCTTGTCTCCCATCCCGGCTTCCGTCAATCCCAAGTGGAGGGGTTGTTCGGTCTTTCGGGCGAGCTGGGAATAGCAGTACACCATTTCCTGCACCCCGCTCATCTTGGTGGAGATGATAATCTGGTCTTTCCGCATCCCCAATTCGAGCGCCTTTTGGGTGGATTCGATGGCGCTCTGGATCATGGCGTCCAAAAAGACCATTTCGGCTCCCTTCTGTTCATTTTCTCCTAATGCATTGTCGGCATCGATCATCTTTTTCAATAATTGCTGGTCCAGGCTCCCGCCGTTGACGCCGATGCGCACGGGTTTGTCATGATCCACGGCGATTTTCACGAATGCATCGAAGTTCGTATCGTGTTTTTCCCCAAATCCCACATTTCCAGGGTTGATTCGGTATTTGTCTAAGGATGCGGCAAGGGATGGATACTTGGTGAGCATCAAATGCCCATTGTAATGGAAGTCCCCTATCAGGGCGACATCCTCATACCCTTCATCGTGCAGTTGTTTTCGTATCTCGGGCACCGCTTGGGCCATGGCGTCCTTTTCAACCGTGAAACGAACCAATTCGCTTCCCGCGTCGGCCAGTTCCTTTATTTGTTTCACCGTCGCGTCCACGTTGGCCGTGTCCGTGTTGGTCATGGATTGGATGCGTACAGGGTTGGATCCCCCGACCCCTACCTTTCCCACCCTCACTTCCACGCTTTTTCGTTTGGAAAAGCCGTTGGCGATCTTGAGTTTCTGCATATCACTTCATCCTTCGTGGAATGATCCTTTAAGGATAGGGAGAATTTTCTCCCCTTCCTCAAACTTTTACGTTATTTCCCGACCATTTTGGTTGCGGTCTGAACGATGTCATCCACCGACATCCCGAATTGTTTCTTGATGTTTTCAGGCTTGTCGTAGGGGATGTATCCATCCGCGGCTCCGAGGCGGCGTACCTGAATGTTGGACAAATTGTTCTTCTCCAAGCATTCCAATACGGCTGAACCGAATCCTCCGACGAGGGTGTTCTCTTCCAGGGTGATGATTTTCCCCGTCTTGCGTGCGAATTGGGTAATCATCTCTTCATCCAGGGGCTTGGCAAAGCGTGCGTTGATGACGGCGGCCGAAATGCCTTTCTTCTGCAATTCGTCTGCGACCTTCATCGCATCTTGCGTCATCCAACCAATGGCGAGGAGGGTGATGTCCTTCCCATCCTTCACTAATTCGGCCTTTCCGATGGGGATGGTCTCGAGTTGGTCGACCGGCGTGGCCTCAATGGTGGAGGATCCTTTGGGGTAGCGGATGGCGATGGGTCCCTTATCATACGCGTGGGCTGTTTTCACCATCTGCTGGAGTTCCAATTCGTTTTTGGGTGCCATGACCACGAAATGAGGGAGGATGCGCGTGTAGCTCAGGTCCAATATCCCTCCCTGCGTGGGTCCATCTCCCGTGATGGCGGCCTTGGGAATGAGAAATTTCACGGGGAGACTCATCATGGACACGTCGTGCATCATCTCATCGAATGCGCGCTGGAGAAATGGGGAGTAGATCGCGGCGAAGGGCTTCATTCCTTCCGCGGCCAGTCCCGCTGAGAACGTGACCCCGTGCTCCTCGGCGATACCCACATCATAGAATCGGTTGGGGAATTTTTCACCGAATTTGTTCATTCCCGTTCCTGCGGCCATGGCGGCGGTCAGTCCGACGACGGTGGGGTCTTTTTCGGCGAGCTGCATGAGCGTATTAATCGCCAATCCCTCTACCGTCACCTTGTTGGGCTTGATGGGGTCCCCCGTCTCGATGTCGAAGGCCGCGTGTTCGTGCCAGCGGGCCTTGTCGCGTTCCATGTAATCCACTCCCTTCCCTTTCTGGGTGAGGACGTGCAGGATCTTGGGTCCTTTGATCTGCTTGATCTCGTTCAGGTGATGCACGAGTTCATCGAAATTGTGCCCGTCGATGGGGCCGTAATATTTGAATCCCAGTTTTTCGAATATCGTACCGATGTTTCGCCGTCCCCTATCATCCGTCGAGACGCTGGACAATCGTTTCAGGTATTCGTGGAACGCCCCCACGTTGGGGGATATTCCCATCTTGTTATCGTTCAGGATGACCACCATGTCGGTCTGGTTGTACCCAATATTGTTGAGGGCCTCATACGCCAATCCCCCGGAACGGGCCGAGTCCCCTACTACACACACGGTTTGGTGGGGTTCATTCTTGTGCTTGGCCGCCTCGGCCATTCCCATGGCCCCGCTCAATCCTGTGGAGGCGTGTCCTGCGCTCCAGATGTCGTAGGGGTTTTCTCCCCGCACGATGAATCGGGTCATTCCCCCGGGGTACTTGCAGATGGTGGGAAAATTCTCCCTCCCCCCCGTGAGGATCTTATGCGTGTAGGATTGGTGGGATGTGTCAAAGATAATCTTGTCCTTGGGGGCATTGAACACGTGATGGATGGCGAGCGTGAGCTCCACCACTCCAAGGTTGGCTCCGATGTGTCCGCCGTTCTTGGCGCAGGTGTCAATGAGTAATTCTCGCACCTCGCTTGCGATGCCGGTCAAATCATCGAGGGTGCAAGGTTTTAGGTCTGCGGGGGAATGAATATCCTTCAATGCGATCCGGCCTATTTTACCGTTCCCATTGGTCGCGGTCGTGGTGGATGAGATCGTTTCGTTCATGGCTAGGATTCCCCCTATGCTCCCTTTTCGGACATAGATGGGCTATTCGAGTCTCACGGCCGTTATAAAACGATACGTTGTTTGTACAACCAAAAATTGGCACTTGACGTAAAAATGAGGATTTGGGGCCTTGAATCAAACCTTGTATAAAAGAACCACTGCCTGGCCACTAATCCCCTTCCCCTTCCCCACGGCCGTAAGTCCTTCTCCCGAGGTGGCATGGATGGCAATCATTTCACTAGGGATGCCCAATACGCGCGATAAGTTATGTTTAATGCTGGATTCGTGGGGGGCAATTTTGGGTGTTTTGCATTCTAAACTGATGACCACATTTCCCACCTCGAAACCCTCTTTTTTTACCCGCTTCACGATTTCATGGATAAAAACCGTGGAATCCACGCCCTTCCATTTTGGATCCGTGTCGGGGAAGAACTGCCCAATGCTCTTCTCTCCAATGGCGGAAGAAAGGGCATTGAATAGTGCGTGTAAAATGACGTCCCCATCCGAGTGGGAATCGAGTGGAAGGTGTCCCGGAGCCACTATCCCTCCCAAGACAAGTTTCTTTTCGGACATCTGTTCCTGGAAACGATGCGAGTCAACTCCCATCCCAATACGAAAGGGGGCATTCATGTTATCCCTTCGCTGTCCCAAAGTAGGACAGAGCCGCTTTCAGATCCGGGTGATTTTTAGAATATTCTTCGAGCGATTTCCCTTGTTCGATGGCCTCCCAGGCTTCTCTCAAACTGCGGGCACCTCCTTCGGGGCCATTGGGGTGACCAAAAACACCCCTCCCTGGCACCATACTGAAGTCCTTCGTCTTGAACGTCTCATACATTCGAGGCAGGGGACCCGCCCAATCGCTCCCTCCGGGAATAGGCAACGATTTTTCGAGACCGTGCATATCATAGAGGCATGATTTGACTGTATCGATGACCTCGTTCTCAGGCACCATCATCCGTTTTCCCAATCCGGGAACAATGATCCCGTCACAGCCCACTAACCGTTGCATTCGCACAATTAGATCGGATTTTACCCCAAAATTGGGCATGCGTGAAAAAGGGGCGATAAAATCAAAATGGGAGAAGATAGGGATTTTAGTCTGTTTGGATAACATGCGGACCGCGCTCAGGCCAACCGCCATGGTATTGAGCATAATTGCATTCCCGCCCATCGAAACGACAAGGTCGTGGAGTTCAAGAATGCGATCAACTTCATCCGTGATGTTTGCGATGAACATTTTTTTCTCGCCGGTCGCATCCTCTGCTTTACCCATTTTGTCGATTACGAGTTCCAGTCTTTTCTTCAGCGGAGAATACGCCACATCCGAAAGCATCTCATCATCTTTGCAGATATCTAATCCACCCTTCCATGCCTCATAGGCTAATTGGGCGAACAATTCTGGTTTTAGCCCGATATTGGGCTTCACCACTCCCGTGAAGAGAGGTCGATCAGGTACATTAAGTTTGGCACGCAATCCCCTCAATCCAAACCGTGGACCCGTGAATTGACGTACGAATGATTTGGGTAACTGAACATCCATGAGCTTGATCGAATTCACGGCCGGACAATGAAATGCACCCTCTCCTGCGGCAGCCGTCATGAGATTAGGGACTCTCGCCCCAAAATTTACAATTGGGTGAGCAATTACTATTTTAGCCGTTGTATACGTTTTTCCCTCGACAAAGGTATACAGGAGAGGTGTGGAACTCTTTCCCAATATGTCGCATCGAACAACTTTTGCACCGTATTTTTCCCTAAAATCCTCCTCGACGCCGATGCGGGCCCATTGAGCGGTGCTCTGTTCCTGACAGAGGTGCGCTCCGGCTTCGAGGGGAGATATGGGTGTTTCGATAAGATAAGTGAAAAGGGCATAAT
>ERZ1292623.3638-Hain-H51-01um-R1-3638-length-13038-cov-10_pt1 | contig 13038 bp, 15 predicted proteins | sample MGYA00564398_ERZ1292623 | MGnify/ENA primary metagenome ERZ1292623 (study PRJEB36523, sample SAMEA6512633) | groundwater metagenome | collected 2019-01-07 | study: AquaDiva: Metagenomics assemblies of 32 groundwater samples | reverse complement strand
TTGAATAATTCCGAGTTTACAAAAAATTTTCAGATTATTTGGGAGGATATTCATGGATTATCACGCCCTCAACAAAGAAAGTCTCTTCCATCCCCTCAAAAGTCGGCAATGATGAGTCAGGACCAAACCATAAACAAATAAAGAAATTAAGTTCAGTATTTACCTCTTCAGCAGATACTATATATCTATTAGGTAGACCAACTATTGTGTAAATCCGCCCTGAAAACTGATCTCCATTATAACTAATCGTGCCAGAATCTACATATACAACAAGACCCACCATACATCTATCAATTTCAATCCCTGAACTTGGCGAAGTTGCCACATTATTTTTATAGAAAACACCGATAACAAAAATTAATCCAAGAGCCGCAATCACCAGAGTATAAATCCAAACTTTATTCATTTTGATTCCTTCCTTCATAGCTTAAATTAAGAATAAAGAATATATATGCCTATCGAAAATGAACGACCCTACACCAAGACCAAATGGTATCAAAAAAACAATGTACCACCACACCTTAAAAACTTCAATTTCTGAAGTTTCGTGAGAAACGAAGAACTGCAATGTATTCAACAGCCATGTGGAATATATGTTGCGACGTATTCGCAACAGTGACTTGTTCGTTGCAAATTTCTAAGTGCGTGGTTTGAAGTGTGCTCGATTCATCAAAAATATACTTATTTTTGAATGCCCCGCAATGCAGGTGCATTGCAAGGGTTTGGATGCAAGCAAATTCCTCTAATCTGGAATTTTCTGCACAGAAATTTGTCGTTGTGAACAAATTTCTTGTGCTCAACGTGCTCTCCAGCCTAAAGACTTCAAATCGTAAGATTTGAACGTATTAGAAAATCAAAAAAACAATATTCTTTGTTTTTTGGATGCTCAAAGTGCTCGCACGCACTTTGACACGTCAGTTTTCTAAGGCTGGAGTTATCAAGAAGCACGTCGACATATATAGATTAACTGCAAACAACAGCAGAGCAATCAAGCGAGCAGTCAACACTTAAAGAATTATTCGTGCATAAAACTTCCTCTCTGCCTATGCTAAAATTCTGGCAGCAAAACGTCCCAGCATCACCGGCGCGGCAAGCAATCCCGCACGCCGCGCGTGCAGCCGAAGCCCCGCTCGCTCTCAAAAACGGGTCAGTCCCTTCGTCAAAAGAAATAAATCCGCTCTTAATCAAAAAAATCATGCCAATCAAAACAGCAAGGCTTATAACAAGAATAACAATCGTGGAAATTGCAAGTTCCAACCCCTTTCGCCCAAAAACCATAAAACAAAATGTCAAAAGTCCTTATTAAATTTAGCTAAATTAAGGTTCTTTCAAAATGATAGTCACAGACTCTCTCCCAAAGCCAGTACCAACTACATCAATAGTGACTGTATTCTCACGATTATCATTATCCTCATCAGGTGTAACTGTAACCTCTGTAGCATCTTGCCAATTACCAGAATTAAATGTGAACGTCCTTACAGGAACAGCAGAACCAGAAGCTGGAGGAGTAGTAATAGCAACAGCAACTCTGCTCGGATCAGAAACGGTAACAGTCACAGGAGCAGATGGCTCAGCAGAAAGTTTAACAGTAAATGTAAGACTTGCTGGACCAAACTTATTATTACTAGCTATTTCAGTAAATGTAAGAGTCTCAGGTGAAACAACTATACCTCCAACGACAGAGCAAGTCTCTCCGCCATTAATTCTCACATTAGACCTCTTGCTCTCGGACATATCTTCGCAAGCACTCTGTTTATTCTGCTCGTTATTCGCGCAAGTCTTCAAACTATTCGGAACATTCACACCATCAGTATTCAACGACTGTATAATCCTTCCATCATTACAATTAACTAACTCATCCTTTCCATCAATATCAATCAATCTATACTTGCAAAAATCAATGCTCAAACTCGCCTCAACATATCCAATGCAGGCCTTCGCAACCGCCTGCAAATCGCTCGGCCCAGAATCAAAAATCCCGAAAAAGAAATCCCATCCTTTAGTAAATCCTATAATCAACAAAACCAGAACAGCAAGTCCAAGAACAATCAATATAACTGTAGTAATTGTAACATCGCCCTTCTTATTTCTCACGCTCATCACCATCCACAAAATATAACTCTAGTGTTTATAAATCTTGTTTCTATCACAAAACCCTTCGGGTTTTAACCCCACACTAAAGTGTGGGGTTTGTCGTGGTTTTGTGATTACCGTTGCAAATCTACAGAATTGTAACTCCAATCTAAAGATTGGAGATTTGCAACGAAGATTAAATATTTTGCATAAACAGCTATTCAATCAAAACAACTCCGTCCCTGTTAAAAACAACTTTCAAACTAAATTTATTGGCGGCCTCATTCTTCGCAACAGAAACCTCATAAAACAAATCGTTAATATTCAAAACATAATTTGTTCCGGTAAACTCTAAATTATATTTCCCATCTGCAATATTAGAAAAAACATTTCCAAAACCCGGCTGCCCCCGTTGCGCCTGCGCAAACTCTTTCAGTTTATTCTCAAAAGAAATCCTAAAATCCACAGCATCTTTCGAAGAAGTAATCGCAGTATTCACCATATCTTTAACAAGTAATTTAACCGCAATCTCTCCGCTGACAGTCTGGGATACTATCTGCCTCAACTGCAAGCGATTAGAATCCGCGTTCTCGCTAAATCCATAAAAAGAATAAAGTGCAGAACCAACAAGAAACAAAGCCCCAAAAACTAAAACAATCGTTCCAATATGTCCAGAGCGGTTCAGCATAAGACATTCACCTCTACATAAACGCAAAACTTATAATCTTTAGACTGAAGAATAATATCCGCGCTGGCTCCATTTGGATTAAGCAAATGATTCTGACAAAGATTGATGTACTCACGCTGTGACGCAGGCTGCTCACGCAACAAAGAAGGCGTCCTAAAAGTTAAAGGATAATCTATAAAAATTAATTTAGAGCTATAATCAGAAGAGAACCTAACAAGTTTCAGTGAATTTCGTTCATTACACGAATAAGCATCATGAAACAGCTTTTGAAGATAATCTATCAATTTCTGCTGGCGCGAACCAGATAAACTTGAAACTGATCTGAGTAAAGTGCCGATAGGAACATCATCATCAGGCAAATCAATACCGACAATGCTTCCCTGCACTTTTCGTTCAATAAAAAAACTAAGAAATGCCTTTGCATCAGGATTAGATTCTGGAATCTTTGAATCAGGAACCTGCAAATCCTTCCCTAAAAATCCAGAAACAACAACAAAAATAAGCATTATCACAAAAACAAAAATAAGCGACGGAAAACTCGTCAAAATCTGCCCAATCTGTCCACGCGAATTTGCACAGTTCATGTGTTCGCTCTCCTGGAAATCTGGGCGCTCCCGACAAGAATCTCATAACCGCCAATCTCGTGGCGCTCACACAAAGGTAAAGCCCTATTCTTCTCACTTGCTCCCAAACCACATCTGACAGTAAAATCATATACTCCTTCAAAAAACTCCTTCCCGTCAGAAACTCTCTTCACATAAATCAAATGCTCGCCGTCTTCTAGTACTTCTTTGTTAATACGGCATTTTTCATAGAATAAATCTGACTGTTCAATAAATCCTTTTTCAAAAAAATTATTTTTTTCAAAACAAACCTTAACCTGATAAAATAAAAACAAGCTCTCGCTCAATCTAGAATCGTATCCTTTCCCAAAAAAGGCGTAAGTTCCGCCGACAATCCCTCCGGCAATCATTAGCATCATCAGGAAAAAAACAGAATACAAAATGCCACTTCCAAGATTTCCGCGTCTGCCTAAATCAGTATGCTGCTTCAATAAATAAGATTCGCGCCGCCCAAATGAATAAGACACAGCATCATTCAATTGTGTTCTATTTCGGCACATAGCAATTTCTTTTCTATGCTTGAACATCTCTCTGCCTCTCCTTCACTTTGAAAATAAACTGCGTCGTCATCGCCCCACCAGAAGGCAAAACAAGCCCAGCATCCGGCTCAATCACAATATCCACATCGTTAAAAAAGCGAAAGCTCGTGCCAGCGCCCTGTCGCACACTCACAGTAATTCTATTGTTGACATTATCAATCAAAATAAGGTCTCGCAAGCTCTTTCCTTTTTTGATAGCAACCCGCGAAAGCTCGCTAACATCAAGAGCAAATTCCATCCCAGGTTCAGCCCTGTCAATCAGTAGCGCAAGCTCCTTCGCGTAAAAATCCTCCCAAAAAAAAGCCCCATACTGGTACCCAAAAATAAAATGGAACATAAAAAGAAAAAACAAAATAAAAAACAATAAATAAACTATACTCTCTATCAAAATATTATCAGTCCCTCGCTTATTCATAAACTACCAAAACCCCGAAGTAATATAAACATAACGCTAAGCCTGCGGCACTTGAACAGTTTGCAGGGCTTTATCTGAAATAAATAAATTCCCGTCTTTATTGCGAATACCAAATTCAGCTAAAGTTTTTTTCAGCTCGATGATACTATTCTCCAAAAGCACATTAGTCGGTGCAATAGCGCTCGGAGAATCAAAACCAAGATAACGATAAAGATAATACTTGCCCCCTTTAATGAAATAAACATCGCTGTCATATTCAAAAACGGAATCTATATCAGAGGGAGCACCTCCCCAATTCCCAGCAATTAACTTGGGATATCCATCAGCAAGAGACTTATCCGAATCATACTTCCAATATAAATTACCTTTGAAAAAATAAGCTGCCGGAACACCAATTGTATTAAATGCGGCGCCTACACTGATAGGAATTCCAGGCCAATATTGCGAAATCGACGTTGGCCCGCTGATTAATTTATTTTCAAGCCCATGAAACTTCCAATAATTATCTCCTTTAAAGAAATAATAACTGTTACTCTCTGCACCATATCCTTTCACAACTGCATCAACATCACTTGGAACTCCCATCCACTTAGAGCTAATTGAATCCTTCTGATTAAAAACAAAATGTGCCCCGTTCCAATTAAACACATAGTAACTGTCTCCGCTCAAAGCATGAAGCTTAAAATCAAACCATAAAAACGCGTCAATTTTATCGGGAGCACCTTCAAGCAAATCTTTCACAAAACCAGAATCAGCAACTCCTTTAGCGGTGCTGAACTGCACGCTGTTAAATTCAACCTTCCTGCATATCCCCTTTTCTTGGCATGAATTCACAATATCTCCAGTACTGGGGCACGCGCACAAGCAGGAAATATCAAAGCATTTCTGTGGCTTAACACTCAAAGAGCCATCCCTACTCCATCCTACAAGGCTCCATCCTTCAATTCCACGCAATACAAAATTGCCAATCTCGCCCTCCTCCAAAGCATCAATCTTCGCCTTCAAGCCATCAAGAAAAGCCGCAGCGTTCTTCTCATCCTGCGAAACAAAAAAGTTATATAACTTCACACCCAAAAAAATAAGCATAAGCAGACTGCCAATTGCAATCACAGCAGAAAGAATATTATTAGTCAAGTCTCCTCGTCGCAAAATCGGTCTTAACATCATAAGTTGCCCTCAATTCCACCGTAACAAAGACCATTTATCTTTTCTATATTCCATTCAATTGGTTTAACTAAGCTACATCCAAGCTTTGAACTATATTTATCATATTCTTTACACAAAGCAAAAGAAACTGCTTGGTTTTCCTCTGCAGCACTTTTTGCAGCCAAATACGCCCCGCCTGTAGCTGCTAAAGCGACAACTGTAGAAAGAATCGGCACAGTCCTTATAACTTTTCTTCCAATAGCGGTCATCAATCCGCCTCCGCCGATAGCCGTGCCAGTTAGTATCGCTGCCTGTTCTGCTACATCTGTAGGATTTTCTTCAGTCTTTATCTGCATAAATACAATGGCTATTTGCGTAGCGCCAACTGATGCTTTAGCATACTTATTGCCAGTCTCTTCATTTTTGTCAATCTTGTCAATCCCCGCATAACTTCGCACGCTTTCGTCAGTAAATGTCTGTAAATAAGTAAGACTCGTTCTTGGAACAAGCTCACGAGCCATATAGTCATTTACATTAATTTTGGACAAAATATCTATATTTTCTTTTTTCTTAAGTTCCTCGTTTTGTTTGGCTAACTCTTCAGAAAGCGCAATCCGTGAACAAACAATGCATTGAGGTTTTTTGTCTCGAATGATGCCTCCAATTTCAGTTCCAAATAAATCCGACAAGACTGATGCGCCTGTTTGAACAGCTCCTTCTGTGGTGCCTCGAAAAACATCCAGCTTCCCCTGCCCAGTCACGGCCCAGCAGTCATACATCGCATTCGCAACCTCGCCTTCAATTATCTTTAAAGTTTCGGCCTGATGCGAGGGATTGTCATCCATTTTAACTTTAACTTCACGTACATTCTGCTCGCCGGCAAACTGCTTGCAGTCGCTTTTCTTGCTAACGCCAATTGCTGCAGCAGGTCTAAAAAAATCTAAAAAGCTCTTTTCAGCAGTAATGCAAATCTTTTCTGTTGAGCATTGCAAAGGAATCGCCTGCGCAGCAACGCTCGGCACAGTCGCCCTCTCAAGAATTGAAAGTCTGCACAACTCGCGTTCAGTCAAATCTTCATTATTAAATATACCAAACAAAAAAAGTGCCACAATAATAAACGCCCCAAGCGCCAAAACAAGAACCACAATCTCCTGCGAACTCAATTCACCACGTCTTTCCATGTCGTAGCAAATACAAGACATAATATAAATCTAACCTCGCGTACAACAAAGCACACACCCATTTCAGAATCAAAAAATAAAAACCCCAATATTAAATCCCGAGAGCAAACAATAAAAATTATTAATAATTCCCATCCATCAAACCAAAAACCACGCACATCTAAATTAAAGAACCAAACAAAAAAATATTATTAATTATCTTCAACCCATAACATTATCTGCAAATTATCAAACCAATACCCTAAAATAAAATTAATCACAAAACCCTTCGGGTTTTATACCTCGCACTAAAGTGCGAGGTTTGCTTGTGGTTTTGTGATTACCGTTGCAAATCTACAGTAACACAACTCCAATCTAAAGATTGGAGATTTGCAACGAAGATTAATAATTAGTGTTTATCAAACCCCAACCTCAAATATAGTTATAATAAACCAAATTAGTCTTTCGGGTTTTATTTGTTGGTTTACTATTTAGCGGAGCAACTAAATCTACCGAAAAATTTAGTTGGTCTGCTATATTATTAATTATCATCTCCAACAAATAATAATTAATCAACTCACGCCCAGTTTCTTAAACAAAAAATAAACACCAAAAGCCCCAAGAATAAAAATCAAAATCCAAAGCAATATAGACATAATAGAACCGCCTTCAAGTCCGCCCTCTCCGCCAGAGCCCCGCCGTGAAATCATGAACTTCCGCCTTCAGAACCTTTGCGGGAATTCACGAAGAGCCTCCAGTATTAGACTGCAAATTAGCGGGCAATAAAGCTTTCTTGATTAAAAACAAATTAAAATTAACATCTCCGTCATTATACTCATAGTATAAATCATTCAGGTTCTTTCCATTAATCGCATTCAAATGTGGCTCAAGCGAGGAATCGGAAATATCATCGATAATTATGGTTCCGTCGTTACCGACTGTTCCAATAGACTTGTGCGGTCTTGTCAATATGTCATAAACCTTCACAAAACCAAGATAGTCTTTGTAAACAGCAATTCTATCTATCTCTGTAGCGCTAAAAGAAGGAGAACTCCCTCGCGTTATTTTAATGCGATTCAAACTAACTCCTAAGACAGAACCAGAAGAACTATCAAAAAGTTGAGGAGTAAAAACATATTCCGGTGCACTCAAAAAACCATCAGAAAACAAAGGTAAGAAATATTTATTATACCTATCTAAAACATTGTAAACAAACGAATTTTTTTTATTGATATCTAAATCGCCCCATTCATCACTAAGTCCTTCAACACTAACTGATATTTTATCCGCATCAGCAAGTCTAACATACACTTCCTTCACTTCAACTTGCATTTTTGCGAAAGCTCCATTTTCAGAAGACAAAAATTTAAATCCATCATAAAAAGAGGATTGTTGCGAGTCATCCATCCAATAAACTTCAGGAACCCTTGAATCTCTCTTGTTTAATAAAATATTTTGAGCCTCTGTTCCAGTTCCTTCATCTTCAACATTTCCAGTATCTAAATTAACTCCTGTTTTAAGATCTTGAATAGTTTTGTCCTGTATTTTTTCAGCAACGCCTGAACCAAATTCTCTGTTAAATTCATTAATCCCACCATAGGCTTTAGGAGGAAAACCGCTATAGGTACGTGCTCTATTAAAAATATTAACTTTATTGTCTTTAATTTCTCCAATTTCAGTTGGTGTTGGCAAAAGAGCAAGACCACCAGGAGCAATATAAATTAAGTTATCTTCAAAATATAGTTTAGACCGCTCGCCGTTTATATCTAAATAGATTTTCTTATTATTATCATATTCTCCAAGTTTCAAAACTCCCGTCTTGCCTGTCCGCACACCCTCGTATTCCCATCCAGTATTAGGTTTCCACCAAATCTTCGCCCATGTATTATCTTCTTTTTTTTCTTCAACATAAAAAGAGACCCCTGCATCATTGCTCCACAAACTTGTATCAGCTTCTTTATATTCAGAAATTTTAAAGCAATCAAGATTATCCCACTCCTGTGGTCTCCCTTCTAAAACCGGTCTTTCCAAATCAACAAAAATATAATTATCCAGCTTGCGAACAGTAAATTTCTTAGGAACATCTAAATCATCTTTCTTTAAATTAAGAGTCAAAAACTTCTCGCAAGAATTGCCTTCTAAAATTTGGTCGCGCCATGCAATAACATTTTGAAAAGCTGGCGAGGATTTTTCATGTTCAAAAATAAATTTATATGCGTCAACCTCATATTTCAATGAATTGTCATAATCCATGTGAACCCACTCCCCTAATTTACCTCCTCTGCTAAACACACTATAAACTGGGCCAATAGCATAATAAAAACCCTGGCCAGCATATCCTTTTTTTGTGTTAGAAATAAGAAGAACACGACCCCAATCATAAATATCTAAAGAACTAACATCCCAATATCTCCAGTGATTCACTTCAATTTCAAAGGTGCCAGGCCGCCGCTCTTCTTTCACATAAAAATTATAAAATCTCTCCTTAACATCGCTCGGTTTGATTAAATAACCAGCAATTCTGAAGTCCTTATCAATAGGAATCTCTCTCCATTTCTCCCCTGTAAAATATTTCAAAGTCCCAGAAGTCAAATCAACTCCAACAATTCCAACTCCGGGCGGCGCCTCGTCGCTCTCAAAACCTAAAAGATTCGCGACAAAAATAAAAAACTCAAATCTTTTTGAAACGCCAAAAACAATAAACGCCAAAATCAAAAAAGCCAAAAACGCAACTATTGTTTTTGTGCGCAATTCCCCCAAACGCCGCGCATTAGAACTCATCTCCCGAATCTCCACAACTGTTTAAAGAATTCAATAGCGCCAGTTCCTTTCTTACTAAAAATTCCATACAAAATAAAAACAAGTATCAAAACCACTATTCCAACTATCCACGGAATCAGCGTATCAAATTCCAAATCCCCTCGTTTCTTCATTACAAAAATAGCAGCCTTATCAATATAAACCTAACTCTTCAAAACCTTTTCCATGACCACGCCCCGCCCCCAAAAAGGATGCATCTTCTCACGAACAAATTCATAGCCGCGTTTTTCATAAAATTTAACGGCGGGCAAACCAGCGACAAGCCAAACTCTTTCAAGCCCCTTTGCCTGCGCTTCATGCTCTAAGAAATCCATCAAACAAGTTCCAATGCCTTTTCCTTGGTGTTCTGGTTCAATGAAAACAGCCATTATTTCGTCGTCTCTTAGAGTCGCTGTTCCGATTATCTCATTTTCTTTAGTGCAAACATAAACTACTTTTCTATTCAAGTGTTTGCAAAAATTTTCTGGCGTATAATGGCTCGCTAAGGACTCAATCTGCGCCCGCGTGTATCCAGTATTATCGCGAATGCAAACTGCTCGATGAATCATAGGCGAAATTTCCTGCGCATCTTCGGGTTTGAACAATCTGAAATCCATAAAAAATTCTGATAAATGCCCTATATAAACTATCGCAAAACAACTTAAAACCAACATTTTAATAACATCTTAATCTTCGCTAAAACAAGAGGCGCATGACAACAACCGACGAAATTATTCGCAAGTATTCTCAAAAAATAGAATCGCAAATCAATCAATCTCCAGATATAGTTGAATACTCAAAAGAATATCAAGAATTCAAGCAGGAAATGCTCCCGCAAATTTCCAAATACAAACGCTGGACAGATTCACTCGGCTCCGTAATAAAAATCCGCCTTTCGGAAAAAGAGCGCGCAAAAATTCAAAGAAACCTAAACATTGCTCACTTAGACGTAGATGCCTCGCAAGCCGCATCTTTAGCTTTAATAGCGATGCTCGGCACAATTTTCCTAACTCTACTCGGCGTAATAGCCTTCGTCTTCCTCGGCGACACATTTCCAATAATGTTCACATTTCTCGGATTCGTTCTAAGCGGTTTTGTTTATTTCTACATCTACACAATGCCAAAAAGATTAGCAAACATCTGGCGTCTGAAAACATCCTCTCAAATGGTTCCTGCAGTCTTATACGTCGTAATTTACATGAAGCACACTTCAAACTTAGAGAGAGCAATCCAATTCACATCAGACCATTTAGAAATTCCTCTGGCACTTGACTTCAAAAAAATAATCTATGACGTCGAAATCGGAAAATACTCAAACATAAAACAATCTTTAGACAATTACCTGGAAACATGGCGCGACTACTCTCCGGAATTCATTGAATCATTTCACTTGATAGAATCAAGTTTATTTGAGCCGTCAGACGCGCAAAGAGTAAGAACTTTGGAAAAAGGACTCCAAGTAATTTTAGACGGCATCTACGACAAAATGCTTTCCTATTCGCGAGAAATCAGAAGCCCATTAACAAACGTCTATATGCTCGGCATAATCCTCCCAACATTAGCGCTTGCACTTCTCCCACTCGCAGCCGTCCTCATCGCAGGGGGCTTCAAAGCATATCACATTTTCATAATTTTCAATTTAATAATTCCATTAGGTGTATATTTCATGACGTCAGAAATTCTTCTCAAACGTCCAGGCGGCTACGGCGAAACATCCCTGCTCGAAAAAAATCCACTCTATCCTCAATATGCCTCAAATAAACCTTGGATAATCGCGGCACTAATCTGCATCCCGCTTTTTATCATCGGCCTTCTTCCATTTCTCTTCCAAGTTGATTTCTTAACAAACGCTCTAAATCTGAAAAATGACTATACCTTCAGTGAAATAGGCTTGCCTTTCTTTGAAGACCAATATCTTTTTGACTTCAAGAAAGTCGGAGAAAAAACAGTCGGCCCATTCGGAATTATGGGCATGATTCTAAGTTTATTTATCCCATTATCAGTAGCATTATATTTCGGCATCGCTTATAAATTAAAAACGCGCGAGTTAATCAAAGCAAGAACTGAAACAAAAGAATTGGAGCACGAATTTACAAACACACTATTTCAACTAGGAAACAGATTAGGCGACGGAGTCCCAGCAGAAATTGTCTTCTCAAAAGTCGCCGAATCAACGCAAGGCCAAAAAACCCAAAGCTTCTTCGCATTAGTAAACCAAAACATTCAGCAGTTCGGTATGCCTGTCGAGCAAGCCATATTCAACAATCAACGCGGCGCGATAATTTACTATCCATCAGCGGTCATCGCAACATCAATGAAAATTTTAGTCGAGTCTGTTAAAAAAGGCCTCCAAATCGCCGCGCGATCAATGATGTCAATTTCCGACTATGTAAAAAACATCCAAAAAATAAATGACCGCTTAAGAGACCTGTTGGCAGAAATAGTTTCAGACATGCGCTCAAACATGGTCTTCCTCGCGCCGTTGCTTTCAGGAATAATCATCGGTCTCACGTCTATGATTGCAATAATCCTTAACAAGCTCAAAGGCCTTTCAGACTTAACTGGCGGCGCAGGCACAGAAGTCGCGGGCATCGGCTCAATCGGCAACATCGTAGACTTATTTGACATAGCAAACATAATTCCGCCTTACTTCATGCAGATTTCAATCGGCCTCTATCTCGTGGAAATAATCTTTATACTTACCGGAACATTAGTAACAGTAGACTCCGGCGAAGACAAACTGCAGGAAAAACACGAACTCGCAAAAAACCTCAAACGAGGCATAGCTCTCTATCTAATAACTGCGTTAGTCAGCACAATTGCTCTTACAGGCCTTGCCTCTGTGGCTCTTTCAGGTTTGGGATAAAGTTCACTCAATAATTCTAAACATTTCTTCTGGTTTAATAATTTTAATTCCTCTGAACTCTTTCAATTCAAGTAAATGCTTGTCATAAGTAAGAATATATTCAGAATTTGAAGCAACAGCGCACTCTAAAATAGTATTATCATCTGGATCCATTTTTAAGACATCAATTTTTTCTAAAGGCTTAACAATAGTAAAAAAATCAAGCATTGCATTGACAAAGCCATTAGCTTCTTCTAAAGAGTATGAAAAGTCGCGTACAAGCACCTCCGAGAACTCATCTAAAATAGTTTGCGTAGTAAATAACTCGGCGCCTCTTAAAACCAATTGGACAAATAGTTTATTACATGCACTATAATTCCATTGAGTTGCAGACACCAAGAAGTTGGTATCGACAGTAATCTTCATGTCGTCTTTTTTGCCTTTCGTATTCTCTCAATCATCGCAGACACACCACTCTCTTTAATACCTAATTTCTCATTTCTTTTGGTCGCCTTTGCAGTGACTTTCATAAATTCCTTAAGTAACTGCTCTTTAGAGGGCATTTCTATTTTCTTTAAAACAATAGAGTCCCCGCTGCTTAAAACAACAAAAACGCTCCCCTCGTCAGCGTTAATGTTCTCTCTTACTTTTTGTGGAATCACAATCTGTCCCTTCGAAGACATGCGTACAGTTTCTACCATGTAAGAAAGTAAGATTAACTTACTTATAAATGTTTCGGAAAATGTAGAT
>ERZ1292623.3636-Hain-H51-01um-R1-3636-length-13040-cov-4_pt1 | contig 13040 bp, 7 predicted proteins | sample MGYA00564398_ERZ1292623 | MGnify/ENA primary metagenome ERZ1292623 (study PRJEB36523, sample SAMEA6512633) | groundwater metagenome | collected 2019-01-07 | study: AquaDiva: Metagenomics assemblies of 32 groundwater samples | reverse complement strand
GGCGTCGGAGTATGTCCTACTCTCGTCTGGAAGGTAGTTGTATCTTGCCAGCAACTTCCGGATACAGATACTACACCTTTATACTGTCCTATTTTCGCCTTATGAATATGTCCCGAACATACGATATCTGGTACGTGTCTAATCAATAACGGATCAATTGGATTTGGCATAACTGGATTTGCACCATAAGTCGGTGATAAGTGCCTGCGCTTGAGCAAAAATTCCCATATTTTATCTGCGACGTCATATCCTCCTGCTTTTCTAAGAGATTCGACAGTATCAACAAAATAATCAAAACTATATCCGTGATATATCATAACATCGACGCCAGGAAAATCATCGTGTTTATGTAAATTAACTATACTTGGATTTGAAGTAACTATAGCATTTGGCAGATCGTAAATTCTTTCTGCGTACTCTTTGTAAAGTGCTGGCTGCGGTTCTGCGAGTCTCAACGCATCGTGATTTCCGGGAATTATTATTATTTGTTTATCCTCTGGAATTTGACTTAAGAATTTATGTGCTTCATTATATTGATTATAAATATCTGTTATTCGTAGTTCTTTATTTTGCTCTGGATAAATTCCAACGCCATCTACTACATCTCCTAACACAATTACATATTTTGTTTTCTTCGCAATTTCCCTTTGATCTGGTGTTCCGTAATTTCCTCTAAGCCAATCTGTAAATTTTGTAAATTCTTTTGGTAAAAACATATTTGAGCCTGCGTGCACATCGCCGCAAAAGACAACATAGACATCTTCCGGCGCTTTAGGTTTGTTTTTGTAAGGTATGTCTGGCCAAAAAATATCATTTACAAAAAATACTCCACCACTATGCGAACCGCTGAAAGCTAACACCTCATCATAAGTAAGTTGGGGGATTTTTTCAGCAAGTTCTGGATCTTTTGTAGTTATAATTGCATTAACCTGTCCTGATAAATCTTCCAATACGAGTTTGACAGTTCCGGTTGGCAATTTGCGTATGTCTGCTATCATAGCAATTATTGTTGCCTCTTCTCCATACGTTAATTTAGAAATAGATGTCATTCCTGTTACATCAGCGCGCTCGTAAAACATATTTTTCAAATAAGCATAACGATTGCGGAATCTTGCAACAAAATCATTCAATTCAATTTTTTTAGACTTGTAATCAAAATGCTTAACTATTTCTACAGCTGAATTATTTGTTATGTATTTCTTCTTTTTCAAATCGACATGAACTAAATCATCTATTTCTTTAGATGGAGCTGAGTACACATCTTCTATGGTTGGCAGCTTGCCGGCATCGAGTAATTCTTTAATTTTATCTTGGCTATACATTAAAAAAATTCTCCCTTAAGTTTATCTCTGATTTTTTGTACCATATCATCTGGTATAGTTAGATAAATTTGCCGCGTTCTACCATAGCGTCCTTTTGATACAACTTTAGCATTGATCAAACCCAGCATATCTAATTCACCGATTAAATCCGAAACTCTGCGTTGCGTTAGACTTACTTGGCTAAGCTGGCGGCATAAACTAAGATATTTTTCGTAGATTTCTCCAGTCTCAATTTTTTTATCTGTAAGAGGCATAAGTTCCAAAATAGAATATAATACCAATTGTGATTGCTTTGGTTGTGTTGTACTAATTTCTAAAACTCTATCGCGTTCTATTCTTTCTTCAGCTTTGTCTATATGCGACTGTAATATTGTAGTAGAACCTTCGCGTTCTGCTGTCTCACCAGCAACTCTAAGTAAATCTAATGCTCTTCTTGCATCTCCGTGTTCTCGCGCCGCATAAGCAGCGCATTTTCCAAGTACGCCTTCTCCTACTACGTTCGGTCTGAATGCAGCACTAGCTCTTTTCTCTAGGATTTCTTTAAGTTCATTAGCGTTATAAGGCGGGAAAACGATATCTTCTTCGCCTAAGCTTGAGCGAACTCTCGCATCAATTGTTTCTATAAAACGTATGTCATTCGAAATGCCAATAAGAGTTACTTGTGCTTTTTTCAATTCCGAATTTATTCTTGTTAAATTATATAGAATTTCATCTCCAACTTTCGATACAAATCTATCTATTTCATCGAGAACTATCATAACTATTTGCTCATCGGAATCTACCGCTGCTAAAAATTTATTCCAAACCTCGTCTGTTGGCAGGCCAGTTGCTGGGAGCTCCTCGCCCATGGCGCGCGCAAGTTCTGTTACAATTCTATACTCTGTGTCAGAAACTTTCTTGAGTTTGCAATTTACATAAATTACTTTAATTTTAAAAGATCTGCTTTCTGCGGCTTTAGTTAACATTTCTAACGTATGCTGCGTAACTAATGTTTTTCCAGTTCCGGTTTTCCCGTAAATAAAAATATTAGAGGGTTTTTCTTGTCTTAGTGCTGGTGCCAGAACACTCGCTAAAAATTCAAGCTGCTTTTGTCTATGTAGTATTGCATCTGGAAGGTAATTACTTTGGAGAACTTTTTTATTAATAAAAAGTGGTTCGCGCTGCAAAAACTGTTCAAAAAAATCAGATAAACCTACTTGACTACCCATTTTAATCCTAAAATACAACCTCCATATTCCAAATGAAGAAGACGTATTTATAGTTTTGTTTCGTATGGAGATTACAGAAGAAAACTAAGTACTTTGTTACCCTCACCCGTCTGTTACTATTGGAGTTTAGTTTCGTGGTATTGGTGTTGAGTTTGAAATAATTTAAAAATAAAACTCATAAATAAAATTGGGTTTTATTTTATAAGATTTAATTTATTTTTAAAATTTTAATTAAATTCAAATAATATATTATCTATATAGTAATCTATATTATTACTTTTATCTCTATCTACATAACTTCCATATGAAATGATAGGGTGGGGGAATTAGGATATTTATAAAATTTAAGTTTTTAAATTTAATACTATAATTTAGAATTATTTTAATTAGGATTTAAAGAATTTAAATCTAAGTTATTATTTACCAAGTTTAGTTAAGATTTCTTTTAATTTAGGATCCGCTTTAGGTGTTGCACTTTTAGTTAAACCATAACAAATTCTCTGAGCAGTCGTACCCCAGCTAAAATTTCCCTCTACTTTTTGAATATCTCTAACCTCAAAAACATTAAGTTCTAGTCCTTTTTTTAAATTATAATATACAGAACGTATTGAAATCGGACCAAAGACCTTTTTGTATGTTTTAGCAAGTTCGTATGCGTGAGATTTTTCCATAAAATAAAGAAGTTCAATAATGTTATCGCGTATAACAGAACCAACAATTCTTCCACGTTTATTAGCCATATGAAAAGTCAATATAGTAAATATATAAACCTTATGGTTGCGTTTACTCTACTAAACAATAATTATTAATGTTTTGAAATTACATTTCCAATGGAAATATAGTTAAGTAGTGCAGTGGAAATGATAGTTTGTTCAGATAGGATTCAAAAATATTTCGATACTTTAACTACTGAGACAGCTAAACTTTACGATGTAGCGAAAATAGCGCGCGCCAAAAATTTTGATCCAGAACCAATAGTTGATATACCTTTAGCATCGAATGTCGCTCAGCGTTCTGAAGCGCTTGTAGCAAGTCTTGCGCCGCAATTATTTCGGTCAGGAACTGCGGAAAGAATTATTGAGCTCGAGAAACAATATCCAGCAGGAGATTGGCGCATAGCTCTCACAATAGCATTAGAAGTAGCCCAGCAAAAATTCTGTCAGTTCGCAGATTTGAGAGAGGCAATAGAAGTCGGTTCGCGAGTTGGATTAGCATACATTACATCTGGTGTTGTAGCAGCACCATTGGAAGGATTAGTTGAAGTTAAATTCAAAAAAAGAAAAGATAATAGAGATTATTTAGCTGTATATTTTTCAGGTCCGATTAGAGCAGCAGGAGGCACTGCCGCGGCAGTTTCAGTTTTAATCGTAGATTATGTCCGGAAAAAGATGGGCGTCGCCGATTACGATATTACGCCAGAGGAAATCAAACGATACCAAGTTGAGATCGATGATTATTTGACTAAAATTGCACATAGACAATATTCACCTACTGCGGACGAGATAGCACTTGTAGTCAAAAATATCGGAATTGAAATTACCGGAGATCCAACCGAAACATACGAAGTTTCGCAACAAAAATATTTGCCTCGAGTCGAAACAAATAATATTCGCGGTGGAATGGCGCTGGTATTGACAGAAGGGCCGACACTTAAAGCGGAAAAGCTTTGGAAAACTTTACAAAAATGGGCTAAAGAGTTTGAACTCGAAAATTGGAATTGGCTAAACGAGTTTATTGTGTTAAAAAATTCCATACACCAAGGCACAAAAGTAGAAACAGATTCTGATTTAACAGTAAAACCAGTTGATAGTTATTTGAAAGATATTGTTGCTGGCAGACCAATATTTAGTTATCCGATGAGGCGCGGCGGTTTTAGATTAAGATATGGGCGTTCACGTTTTACAGGGTTTGCGAGTACAGCGATACATCCAGCTACTATGTTAATTTTGAATGATTACGTTGCAACAGGAACACAAATCAAAATGGAGCGGCCGGGAAAAGCAACAGTTTTTTCAGCGTGCGATTCTATCGAAGGCCCAATTATCAAAACGAAAGATGGCAATGTAATTAAATTAGATACAGAAGCTAAAGCAAACGAAGTCAAAAACCAAATCCAAGAGATATTATTTCTCGGAGATTTACTTGTTAATTATGGAGACTTTTCTGAAAATGGACAGCGTCTTGTTCCATGCGGGTATAATGAAGAGTGGTGGCAATTAGAAGTAGAAAGCGCACTAAGAGCTTTCTCAGAGGAACGAAATAAAGAATTACTAATTCATTTTAAAAATTTAATTTCTTTACCAAATATAGAATTAGCATATAAGTTTGCAGAAGAAACTAATACGCCTTTGCATCCAAAATATACATACCACTGGAACGATATTTCAGGAATAGATTATTCAGCTCTACGCGGATGGTTTTTAAAATCCGAAAATAATTCGCGGCCGTTATCAGAAGAAAAAAGAATCCTAGAAGTAATTGGTTGCGAGCATAGCGTCGAAAGTGATAAGATTGTTTTTGATAGCGAAACGAACTTTATTTTAAATAAAATATTCGCACTGCAAGAAACTTCTGGCATAACTGGATTAGAACATATCAATTCTAAATCGCTTGTCAAGCTGCGCGATAAATCCGGCACATTTATAGGAACAAGAATGGGCCGGCCTGAAAAAGCAAAGCTAAGAAAAATGAAAGGAACGCCAGTAGTATTATTTCCAGTTGGAAGAGAAGGAGGCCGGCTAAGAAGTTTTCAAGACGCAATTAGTAAAAATACCATAGTATCTGATTTCCCGACATACGAATGTAATGAATGTAACATAGCGACCATTTATTCTTCGTGCGAATTATGCGGTAAAAAAACAACTTGGAAAAAAGTATGCGTTAAATGCAAACGTACAACATTAGAGGATAAATGCTGCGGTACATATACACGAGGTTTTAGGAGACAAAGAATCGATATAAATCATTATTTTGATTCCGCAATTAAAGCATTAAACATACCTGCACCACAATTAGTAAAAGGAGTAAGAGGTACAACAAATAAAGATAAAATAGTAGAACATATTTCAAAAGGAATTTTACGAGCGGTTCACAAATTAGCCGTAAATAAAGACGGAACTATACGCTATGATATGACTGAAATGGGACTGACCCATTTTAAACCAAAAGAAATAGGAACAGCAATCAATAAATTAAAAGAACTCGGCTACGAAAAAGATATTTTTGGAGAACTTCTCGAAAATGATGAGCAGCTACTCGAAATACTGCCACAAGATGTTATAATGCCGAGCTGTCCAGAAACACCAGATGAAACTGCCGATGATATTTTTATGCGAACGTGTAATTTTATTGACGATTTGTTAGAAAAGCATTATCATTTGCCTAAATATTATAATGTTAAGACAAAAGAAGATTTGATTGGTCACTTGATTATTGGTTTAGCACCGCATACATCGGCTGGAATAATTGGTAGAATAATCGGATTTTCAAAAACACTTGGATGTTTTGCACATCCATATTGGCATGCGGCACAAAGAAGAAATTTTGATGGAGATGAAACGTGTGCGCTACTTGTGTTAGATGCTTTTCTGAATTTCTCTAGAAAATATTTACCAGATAGGAGAGGAAGTAGATCTATGGACGCGCCATTGGTATTGACAACTGTTTTAGTTCCTAGCGAAGTTGACACAGAGGTACATGGTATGGATATAACAGATAAATATCCGCTCGATTTTTATCGTGCTGCAGAGCAATGCAAATATCCATGGGATGTTAAAGTATTACAAGTTAAAGATGTCCTTGGAAAAAAAGAACAATATGAAGGATTCAAATATACACACGAAACGAACGATCTGAATGCAGGCGTACGACTGTCAGCATATAAATTTATTCCAACTATGATAGAAAAATTAGATGGGCAGCTCGATTTAGCAGCTAGAATTAGAGCATCAGATTTAGATGGCGTTGCAGCGTTAGTAATTGATAAACATTTTATCAGAGATATTAAAGGTAATTTGAGAAAATTTACGACACAACAAGTTAGATGTGTTAAATGTAATGCGAAATATAGACGTCCGCCGCTCTCTGGAGTGTGTACTATTTGCAAAGGAAAGTTATTATTTACTATTGCAGAAGGGTCTGTTAAAAAATATCTCGAGGCGACAATGAAGCTCTCGAGAATAACAGGTATTTCTCCATATATGCAGCAGTCTATGAAATTACTTAAAGAGGGAATAGAGTCAGTTTTTGGAAAAGAAACAACAAAGCAAATAGTACTTAACGATTGGCTAAAATAATATGAAAATACAATGTCCCACCGGCGTCCATCATTCTATAGAAGAAGCTAAAGTATGCCAACATTGCATCGAATTTTTGACACGCCCTATTTTACATTCTCTCTTAGAAAAGACATCAAGAACTAAAACAGAACACGAGCGGCCACGCTATGGTGTAGGCACTGTAACTGGTATTTGTCTAAGACAAGCTTATTACAGAATGACAGAAGAAGAAATTTTAGATTTAGAAAAATTATGGGTTTTCTCCCGCGGCCACGCCATACATGAGTTTATTTCAAAATCTTTACCCAAACATGAAAAAGAAGTTTTCGTCAAAAAAGAATTCCCGCATTTCGATATTATAGGTTTTATAGATGCATTGCACGATAATATTATTTATGAATTTAAAACGACAACAAATATTCCAGATACACCCCAATCACACCATATGCTTCAAGCACAAGGCTATTATTCTCTCTTAGACGAAAAGACGCAAAAAGAAATAGAAAAAATAAAAATTGTTTATTTGAGTCTAAGTAAAATCAAAGCCCACGAAATACAGCAAAGAGATATCACATATTTTATGGAAGGCAGAGCCGCGATTTTGACACAATCGTTGAAAATTAAAACACCTCCTAAAAGAGAAATAAGTTGGTTATGTAAATATTGCGAATTCAATGACATGTGTTTTAATCGCGATAAAGTTTTCGATTAAATAGCCGCGCTCAGCACGGAATTTAATTTTTTTACTTGCGTTGTTAAATTAAATTCATTTTTTACCGCATTTTTGCCAGCTCTGCCAAGTTTATTAGCAATTTTCTTATTCAATAAGATAGCTATTACGGTTCCCAAATCTTTTGAATCATAAACTACTTCGCCGCATTTATAGTGAGTAATTAAATTATCTAGGCCGCTGTTTTTAATAGCGAGTGCAAGAATAGGTTTACCTGCAGCCATATATTCGATAGCTCTAGAAGGTAAATTATAATTTAATTTCGGATCGGTCTGACCCGCAAATAAAATATCTGCCCCATGCTGCATTGCTATAGCTTCTTGCGGCGAAATTACACCTGTAAAATGTACTCTACCTATAAGATTTAAATCGTAAATGAGTTTTTCATAATAACGCATATCTTCTTCCGGTGCGTATCCCGCTAATACTAATTCTATTGTATTTGAATTTGTTAGAGCTTTGATTATTTCATCTATACCGCGTTCTCTGTATAATACGCCGGAGCAAAATATCGTAGGTGTATTAAATTTATGAGCTTTAATATTTTGAATATCTCCTGAATTGTAAATAACTTCAAATTTATTTTCGTTTAGAGTTGGGTATACCGCTTTTGTTTCTTTTATTATTTCTGGATTCGTAACAATGATTTTTCTAGAGTGTTCAAATATTTTTCTCTGAAGTCTGCGGAAAATTAAACCTTGTAAACTATTTTTACCAATATGTGAACCTCCAGACTGCAGTTTTTTAGAAGATAAATCGCGTATCCATGGATCTCTTATTTCCGTAATAAGCGGCTTATCAAGTTTCTTGCTAAGGTTATAGCCAGCTATAACCGCAGATATAGTAGGAGATGTAGCCAAAACAATATCGGTTTCGTTTTTGTATTTTAATCCAGCTTTTACAAAATTTTTTATATAGCCGTATCCGGCAGGCATATATGGTATGTGAAATCCTGTTAGCTTATTAACATTGCAAGCTGGCGGAAGAGGAAACTCAGCAGCAGATATAGAATTTCCAGAATTACTAGTTAGTATATTTATTTTATGATTTAATTTAGCCAGCCCAACAGAATGTTTGTATGCTCTTAAGGCGCCTGCAACTATATCTGGTACGAAATGATGTGTTACGTAAAGCACTTGCATAGATATTTCGAAAGAGATATCATTAAAAACTTGAGGGCAATAATTTTATATCATTATTCTTAGATTAATACGCTATGAAGATACTACTTATACAGCCGTATGGTTCAACGCAACCGCCATTAGGATTATGTTTGCTGGCGGCGGCATTAAAGAAAGGCGGCTATAACGACATTGCACTTGTTGATTTATTGCGTTTTGATATAAAAGTTACTTCTCCAATTAGAACTTGGGAATATTTAGAAAAGAAACTTGAGGAAAAACCAGATGCAGTTCTTATTACTGGAGCCACACCGACGTTTAAGGAGGCCCTTGAATTAGCAAAAATGGCGCGGCCTTTTACCAAAACAATTCTTATAGGAGGCTCACACGCAACTATCTTTAAAGAAAGAATTTTGGAAAAAGTGCCTTATGTAGATGTTGTTGTTTATGGCGAAGCTGATGAGACAATATGCACTATAATGAAAAAGCTCGAAAATGGAGGTAACAGTAATCTTTCCGGAATAACAGGGGTTTGTTATAGAGATAAAAAAGGAAAAATAATTCGCAATCAACCAACTCCACCAATAATGGATTTAGATAAATTACCTTGGCCTGATAGAGATATTATTGATATGGATTCTTATCACGGCGCATTCATAGTTTTGACAAGCCGCGGTTGTCCGCATGCGTGTACATTCTGCTCTCGCCCGGTTACTGGAGCCACATTCAGAGGCAGAAGTCCGAAAAATGTCGTCGATGAATTAGAAATGTTACTTACCAAATATCCAGAGACTGCACGAAGAATAAATCGTATTATTACTTTTAGCGATGAAAATGCAGCAGTTGATAAGCAAAGAGTAATTGATATATGTGACGAAATAATTAAGAGAAAGCTTAATATTAAATTTGTTTTGACAAATGGTTTGCACGTTACAAGCGCACACGAGGAATTATATCAAAAACTTGCAAAAGCTGGATGCGTAAGTTTATGGTTTGGTGTTGAACAAGGCACTGACAAAATGCTCAAGACAATTAAAAAAGGAGCTACAGAAAAATTAATTAAAAAAGCAGTTGATATAGCTCATGCTGCAGGAATACCATTTGTTGGCGGACACTTTATGATCGGTTGCGAAGAAGAAACACTTGAAGACGCCAGAAAAACAATACAATTCGCTAAAAATATCGGTTTTGATGCAACAGGCTGGAATCATGCCGCCCCAACTCCAGGAACGCCATTATGGGATTATGTAATGCAGCACGGAAAACTTCTTTGGGAATTTGAGGATGTCGTAAATTATTCAAACTTTAAACACGACCATACAGCACCGCAATTTGAAACTCCAGAATTTACAACGGCTGAAAGAAAGCAAGCCTATAAAGAAGCGATAAAAATGATGGATGAAGTTATGCGAAATAAAATAATGGCGCCAAAAAATGTAGCGAAGTTCATTAAAAACACAGCAAAACATCCAGAAGATTTACCTTGGGCAATTAAGCGCGTATATAATATTTATACAAAATCAGATTTGCGCAGACATTACGATATGAAACCGAGTATGAAAATAAAAACAAACGAAGGCAAACCGCTCATAAATGCCGATCCGTATAGTTAAATAGCTTTCTTACGCGCTTAATTTATGCTGAAGAAAATAATACAGAGCAGCGCTTATTTGAGTGCTGGAGTTTTTATTGCTAAGTTATTAGCGGTATCTTTTACTTTAATTTTAGCAAGACTTCTTGGTCCAGAAAGAATGGGCGCATTTACTTTATCGTTGCTTTTGGTTTCGTGGTTTTCTATTATCGCACTTTTATCAGTCCAAACAGTTTCAACACAAATAATAGCAGAATATAATGCAAAAGGCTTAGATATTTCGAAACCCGTAACAGCCGCGCTTTTTCTAGGAACTATTACCGCAATATTAGCTACAGTAGCACATTTTTTAATTGCAGATTTTGTCGCTGTAAATGTTTACAATGACGCTTCTTTAGCTGTTTATATTAAATTCGCGTCTTTAATTATAATCGGTACCGTTCTTTTTCATACAGCACAAGGTATAGAACGGGGTATGAAGAATTTTGTTTCATATGCCGCGCTAGAAATTTCTAAGCAAGCAATTATGCTCGTAATCGGTTTAATTTTCCTTTTAGTTTTTAGTTGGCGCATTATGGGCGCAATAGCAGCCGCTATAATAGCTCCCGGAATCATCGCAATTTTTGCTTATTTGCGTTACGCTAAATATTTCAGATATAATTTTTGGTCGGAAGTCAAACAAATGTTTTCACTCGGATTAGGTATAACATTAATGTCAACGTTCATAACAATATTTACAAGTATTGACAAATTTGTTTTGGGAGCGCTCACTACAAAAGAATTAGTTGGATTATATGTCCCAGCAATAACTATGGTTACGTTTTTAGGTTTATTTTTATCAGGCTCAATTAAAAATGCAGTTTTTCCATATATTGTAGAATCATATACTAAAAAAGAATTCAAACAAGCCAGACATTACATGAAAAAAATAATTCTATATTATACTATTTTACTTGGTTTTCTATTAATTCCTACAATGTTTTTCCGTAGCGAAGGAATAGCAATAGCTTTTGGCCCAGAATATAAGTTAGCAGTCGAACCTCTCGCAATAATGCTATTTGGTACAGTTTATTATGCGATGTTTATAATTATGCAGGGTTTTGTCCTCGGAACAAATAAAGTTAAGGAAGGAATTTATGCAACTGCGGCATCAGTTGTTTTTGCCATAATAACAAATATCATACTTATTAGTTTGTATGGTCTAATAGGAGCAGCTTTCGCATTACTTTTCAATACCTTATTTTTAGCGATTTCGTATTCTATAATTATAATAAATTCTATCGGAATGAAAATTAAAAAAATAGTAATATCTGTTTTAATTTTAAATGGTATATTGTTACTAAGCTATTTCTTAAGCGATAATAGTTTGTTATTAAGAATTATATTTTCTCTATTAGTAATAGGGCTTTATTGTGCACTATTATTGTTATTAAAATTACTAGGTAAAGAAGAAATTAATTTCGCTTTGATAAAACTCGCTGAATTTAGAAATATAGTTTTTAAATCTAAAATATGAGTTTGAAAATCATTGTCAGATGAAAAATTCACATTCTTCTTAAATTCATAAGAGTAATCTCCAATTATTTTTATCGTATCTACATCTTCGTAATAAGTTCCATCAGAACAAATTTTCGATTCCGATTCTGTATTATAAGTAACTTTTATTTCACCTTTTTTATAAAGCATACAAAGTAATCTTAGTGTTTTATCGTTCCAGCCAACTGCTGGCACTGAATCTCTGCAAGATGGTGGCCCGTTATAACTTTCTATAAGTTTATCTTTGAAATTAAGTCCGTAGCTTGTAGGAAAGCTTCCAGATTTATGCATTTGTTGTGTAATCCAGCTAATATTTTTATTTAAATTATATTTCTTATATGGTTTTAATATTAAAAAAGCGCGCACTATATCGCCTGCACCAGCAATCCATATAGGGTATTTGTATAATTTCCATTCATTATTATATTGCTGATAGCCGAAATAAAATCCGCCAGATTTGTCCTCAAGAGTTTTTATAAAATCGGCTGCGGCAATAGCGCTATTGAGATATTTTTCAACTTTTGACGCTTCGTAAATTTTTACTAAGCCCGAAATACAGCGCGCAATATACAAACATATCAATTTATTATGACTTTTATCAACTTGATATATACCACCTTTAAATTGTTCGTTAATTTTTTCTTGGTGCGCTAGAATAAAATCTCCATTTTTTATCGCTATATCGTAATATTTTTTATCGCCAGTAAATTCATAAAATAAAAGACATAATTCTGCTAAAGTAGCGAGTTTATTTGGAACGTGATATCGTTTTTTATCATAAGTATTTTGCAAAAAAGAATCAACGCTTTTATCATACAGAAATTTTAAGTGAAAAGTATCTAGATTTATTTTTGCAGAATGAAAATATTTTACATAATCTGTATCACCGATATACCTTAACTTTAATGCAAGCTTCATTAATCCTATAGAAGCCGCTGTATCATGAGGCATAGAGCCTTTTATTATAGATGGATTGCCGTCAAATCCAGAATTATTAAAGCAGCCAATTTTTAATTGATTATCTACTAAATGATCGCCAGCTTCTTTCGCAAGTTCTAGGAATTTTTTATCTTTAGTTTTTTCATAGAGACTTAAGTAAGATATAATTATCCCTTCATATCTCCAATCTCTGCCAGATCCTATATAATTAAAACAATCTTCCCAATAATGTGGAACAGGTCCAGAATAACCGCCGGGCTGCTTCATTGTTTGAAGCCATGAAAGTGGTTGCCAATGGTGGCTTTGGAGGCGTGAG
>ERZ1292623.3635-Hain-H51-01um-R1-3635-length-13041-cov-9_pt1 | contig 13041 bp, 14 predicted proteins | sample MGYA00564398_ERZ1292623 | MGnify/ENA primary metagenome ERZ1292623 (study PRJEB36523, sample SAMEA6512633) | groundwater metagenome | collected 2019-01-07 | study: AquaDiva: Metagenomics assemblies of 32 groundwater samples | reverse complement strand
GCGATGGCTTTTGTGATGGACATATTATCTATAAGTATAGAGTATCAAGTATTAAGTATCAAGCATAAAATCAAAGTCTGGACAAAATTTTTGGTATTGTGATAACATTGTGCCAATATGTACACAGCCAAAATTATTGGAAGAATCACAGCCCTGACATTTCTTGCTTCTATTTTTTTTGTTTCCAACCCGCCCGCCATCGCAAGCCTGAGCTTGCCTCAGGCGTTGCGGGCGGGCACAGCTTTGGCCGATCCAACTTCTTTTTTCGGCCGTGAACTTATTCCCGAACCAACCATCCGCGTCGGCCTGTACAAAACTAACGAACCGATAAAATTTGTTTCTGATTTTTCTTACGAAGTTTGGAGCGGGGACAGTTCTAGAGCCGTTATTGCCGCCGGAGTAACCACCACCCTTAGTTATAAAAACGGTATCTATACTTTAAAAAGCGATAATCTAGAATTTGGCTTATCCGATTATCTGCGTTTAATTCCTCAAGACCAAAGCAATTTTTTTACTCTGGCAAATTATAATCGGCCGGTAAAAGGACGAGGAAAAATTAATTTTAACGTCTATCGCGGCGCGCTGGAGTATCGTTATTCACCAAAAAGCAAACAGACATATATTATCAACGAGTTGTTTTTAGATTCGTATGTGGCGGGAGTGGCGGAAACCCATGATTCAGCGCCAATAGAATACATTAAAGCCTTAATGGTGGCCGCTCGCTCCTATGCCTATTCGCATATCAGCAAAAATTCGCCCACGGAAAAAAGAATGTTTGATGTTTATCCCACCACGGTGGATCAAATTTATTTAGGTTATAATTCGGAATTATTTATGTCGCGGGTAGCCAAAGCGGCCGCGGATACCGCCGGAGAAATGGTAACCTACAGCGGCAATCCTGTGCCTACTCCATATTTTAGTCACTCCAACGGCCATACCAAGAATTGGAAAACAAAAGATCGGCCGTGGCTGAAAAGCGTGCCAGCAATTTATGATAAAGGCAAAAAAATGTATGGCCATGGCATGGGTATGAGCAATAATGACGCGATAAAGCGTGCGTTAAAAGACGGCTGGATATACAGCCAGATTCTTCAATATTATTACACTAGCACTACAGTGGAGAAGGTGTATTAGTGTTTCTCGTGGTATTTTTTGTCTTCCGACGAAAGAGTTAAAATTGTCTGACGCAATTCGTTTGGGTTCGGCACGTTGCGGAAAGTAAATTTTGGCACAGCGCTCGCTGTTTGCAAAATTATATTTCCGTAATTAAAAAGTGATGGAAAAATTCCGTGTATTTCGGAAGAGGCGTCTTGAATTTGGTATAAATCAACTTCGGAAATTGTGCGCGCGAACAGAGTTTTTTGTTGAACGTCCAGTAACCTGTCATTTGTTACGATCCACAAATCCAAATGAAAGGCTACGAAGTAAGTATAGAAAAATAATACCACCGAAAGATAATAAATACTGGTAAATAGTAGTCCGGCCGTGTAATAAACCGGATTTTGCAAAAAGTCTTCGGTTGAATTTACTAAAAGCAGATAGGCCCCAAAGGGCAGAACCAAAAGCAGGATAAAGAAAAGTATAACCGGCAAAAATGTTATCCAATGCCGGCGCACTATGTATTCCACTTTTTCGTAGCCTTTTTGTTTGAAGAGTTTTTGTAGGTGCATATTAAAAAAGATTATTTCCTCTGCCCAACCAAGAGTTATTCCAAATGGTAATTTGTTGCGATAAATCCACTCCCTGTAAAAAATACCAAGTTCCGTAGAGAATCAATGTTACCGAGGCCAGCACAAAGAGTGTGATAAGAAAACTGGAAAAAGAAGTGGTGCCGGTTAAAACAATATGGAAAAAATTTATGGCAAAGAAAACGCCTAGAACCGCCAGCGCGATTAGGTAGATTATAATAAAACTGGATAGGGGAACAGATAGCATAAAATTTTAAATTAAAGTTTGATTTTTTGGAATATCGTATCCCAAATGCGCGTAGGCAGACGGCGTGGCTTTGCGTCCGCGGGGAGTGCGTTCCAGAAATCCCATTTGCAGAAGAAATGGTTCGTAAATAGTTTCTATGGTGTCCATTTCCTCGCTGATCGCCGCGGCCAAGGTATTCAGGCCGGCCGGTCCGCCGCTAAATTTGTTTATTAAAGTATCCAACAAGCGCCGGTCTATTTCGTCTAATCCCAACTGATCAATGGCTAGCATGCTCAAGGCTTCGTCGGCAATGGTTTTATTTATTTTTCCATCATGCCGTACTTGCGAAAAATCACGCACGCGTTTTAACAGACGATTGGCAATGCGAGGGGTGCGGCGCGAACGGGCGGCAATTAGCGCCGCGGCATCCGGCTCTATGGCCATAGCCAAAATTTTGGCATTGCGTAGTAGTATGGTTTCAATGTCGCTGTGTTCATAAAAATCCAAATGAAAGGTGTGGCCAAAGCGATCGCGCAGAGGCGCGGAGATGAGGCCGATTTTGGTGGTGGCGCCAATAAGAGTAAATTTGGAAAGTGGCATGCGAATAGTGCGCGCGGCCGGGCCTTTGCCGATTATGATGTCCAAAGAATAATCTTCTAGAGCAGGGTACAAAACTTCTTCAATGGTTTTGTTTAAGCGGTGAATTTCGTCTATAAAAAGAATCTCTCCGTTTTGTAAATTGGACAATATAGCCGCCAGATCACCGACTTTTTCCAGGGCCGGACCGGAAGTGACTTTTATGTTGCTGTTCATTTCGCGGGCAATGATGTTGGCCAGAGTGGTTTTGCCTAGCCCGGGGTTGCCGTAGAGCAAAATATGTTCCAGCATCTCGCCGCGCTGGGTGGCGGCCTGCATAGAAATCCCCAGATTTTGTTTTATCTGCGCCTGGCCGATAAAATCGGTTAGTTTTTGCGGACGCAAACTGACATCCAAAACATTTTCTTCGGTATCGGCTTCTGGCGTGGTGAGTCTAGCTTGCCCCGCCGTAGTCCCGATAGCGTCGGGACGGAGCGGGGATTGTTCTTCTTCGTTTGAGTCTTGCATACCCATTATTTATGAAAGCGATATAATCACTTTTGTATCTAGCGCCTTAGCTATTTTTTCCAAAAAAGCCATAGAGGGATTATAATTTCCCGATTCAAGACGCGCTATCGCGGATTGTTTAGTGCCTATTTTGTGGGCCAGAGCCGCTTGAGTAAAACCTTTGGCCAAACGTTTTTCAATAATTGTTTGCGCTAGCAAAAATTCAGCATTAAGCTCCTGGTACTCTTTATGAATTACTTTCTCTTTGAGAAGACGTTCTTTTATTTTTGTATAGGATTTCATAGTATTTGAAGTATAACATATATGTTATATCTTGTCAAGCACTAATAATTTTTGTTGAGCAATATCCAAATCTTTCCGAGATATTTTTTGAGATTTTTTCACAAACCCGTGTAGTATTACAGCTCTGTTGTTATGAAATGTATAAATTAAACGAATTTCTTGCTGGCCTCGTATTCGTAATTCAAACAATTTACGATCTATATTTTTACTATGTGGCATTCCCAACTGATTCCCAAACCGCTCCAGCAAATCAATTGTGCGCAAAACTTTGGCAATAGTTGGCTTTTCAAGCTTTGTTAAAAATATTTCAATGTCTTCATCAAAAAATATAACTTCCATAGGTTATTTTATTGAACTTTGTTATGATAAAACGTAGTATAGCAAAGATAAGTTATTTTTGCTGTGGATAACTAATCATACCCACCTTCTTTTCTTTTATCTAAAGCAAAAAGAGAACATTTGGAGCAATGTTTTAAAAATGGTATAATGCTTTTACCCTCATCTTTTTACTATATATTGTGGTCAAAAATAATTTATGCTACAATATGTAGAAATAGGGATTTAAGACATAATTAACCATTTTTTAATAAAATTCTATGCAAAACGCCCTAGCCACAAAAACCTTTGTTTTAGATAATAACTTTAAATATTCCCCCGAGGGATTGCGTTTTGCTAGACTTTTTACCAAAGAAGGTGTCAGTCCATTTGATATGTTTACCTACGAATTGCGTCCTTCTTTAATTCGCGAACCAAGCGGCCAGATTGTTTTTGAAATGAAGGAAGTGGAAGTGCCAACCACCTGGACTCAAGTAGCTACCGATATTTTGGCGCAAAAATATTTTCGTAAAGCCGGCGTCCCTCAATATAATGCCGACGGCACTCCAGAGTTAACCCCGGAGGGCAAGCCGGCGCTGGGACCGGAACACAGCATGAAACAGGTGGCGCATCGTTTGGCCGGCACCTGGCGTTATTGGGGTGAAAAGTACGGTTATTTTGCCAGCGCGCAAGACGCTCAAGTTTTTTATGATGAGCTGGTATATATGTTAATTTCACAACGGGTAGCTCCTAATTCACCGCAGTGGTTTAATACCGGTTTGTATTGGGCATACGGAATTAATGGTCCGGCGCAAGGCCATTATTATGTTGATCCTGACAACGGTGTTTTAACTGCTTCCGTTGATTCTTATTCTCATCCGCAACCGCACGCTTGTTTTATCCAATCCATCAAAGACGATTTGGTAAATGAAGGCGGCATTATGGATTTGTGGATTCGTGAAGCCAGATTGTTTAAATATGGCAGCGGCACCGGCACTAATTTTTCCAATTTACGCGGCACCGGAGAAAAACTTTCCGGAGGCGGTACTTCTTCAGGCTTAATGAGTTTTTTAAAAATTGGCGATCGGGCCGCCGGCGCCATAAAATCCGGAGGCACCACTCGCCGCGCCGCCAAGATGGTGGTTTTAAATATAGATCATCCGGATATAGAAGAATTTATTGATTGGAAAGTAAAAGAAGAAAGAAAAGTGGCCGCGTTAATCGCCGCCGGCTATGATTCCGCTTACGAAGGCGAGGCGTACCAGACAGTTTCCGGACAAAACTCCAACAATTCCATACGTGTTACCCAGGAGTTTTTAGAAACCGTAGAAAATGATAAAGATTGGAATTTAGTCGGGCGCATGGGCGGGGTAGTCATAAAAACTTTGCCCGCCCGCCATCTTTGGGACAAGATTGCCAGTGCCGCCTGGGCTTGCGCCGATCCGGGCGTGCAATTTGATACCAATATCAACGATTGGCATACTTGTCTGCAGTCCGGTCGTATCAATGCTTCCAATCCCTGCAGTGAATATATGTTTTTAGACGACACGGCCTGTAATTTGGCTTCCATAAATTTGGGGCATTATTATGATATTGATAGTCTCTCTTTCGATGTAGAAGACTTTAAATATACCACCCGCGTTTGGACTGTTGTTTTAGAGATTAGTATTTTAATGGCGCAATTTCCTAGTCCGGAAATAGCCCAGAATAGTTATCTTTTCCGTACTTTGGGATTGGGCTATGCCAATATTGGCAGCGTGCTAATGACGGCCGGTATTCCTTATGATTCTCCGGAAGCTATGGGATTTGCCGGTACCATTACCGCTTTAATGACCGCCGAATCTTATGCCGCTTCGGCCGAGATGGCCAAATTTATGGGCACATTTGCGGAATATAATAAGAATCGCGAAGATATGTTAAGAGTAATGCGCAATCATCGCCGCGCGGCTTTTAATGTTCGCGAAGATGAATACGAAAATTTGGCGGTGAAACCGATGGGTATTAATCCGGAACATGTGCCGGCGTATCTGCTCGTGGCCGCCCGCGAGAGTTGGAATAATGCTTTGCAAATGGGCGAGCAATACGGCTATCGCAACGCGCAGACCACGTTGCTCGCGCCCACCGGCACCATTGGTCTGTTAATGGATTGCGCTACCACTGGCGTGGAACCGGATTTTGCGCTGGTAAAGTTTAAAAAATTATCCGGTGGCGGTTATTTCAAAATAGTAAATGAATCTGTGCCGGTGGCTCTGCGCGTTATGGGCTATACCGAGAACCAGATCAACGACATTATTAATTATTTACGCGGTCATGCCACTTTAAAAAACGCGCCGCATATCAATCATGCCACTCTGAAAGAAAAAGGCTTTACCGACGAAGAGTTGACAAAGGTGGAAAAATCACTATCCAAAGTTTTTGAACTCGCTTTTGCTTTTAATGTTTGGACCTTGGGCGAAGATTGTTTAAAACGTTTAGGATTTACCAGCGAGCAGTATAATGATAGCAACTTTAATTTAGTATTCGCTTTAGATTTCACCAGCGAGCAAATGGCAACAGCCAATGAATATGTTTGCGGAGCCATGACTATAGAAGGCGCGCCGCATTTGCGCAAAGAACATTATGCGGTTTTTGACACGGCCAACAAAAACGGCAAAAAGGGTCAACGCTACATCCATTATTTGGGGCACATCCGCATGATGGCCGCGGTTCAGCCGTTTTTATCCGGTGCTATTTCTAAAACCATAAATATGCCCAACGAGGCGACCTTGGAAGATGTAAAAACCGCCTACATCGCTTCCTGGAAGCTGTGTTTAAAGGCCATTGCTTTGTATCGCGACGGATGCAAGCTGTCTCAACCGTTGTCGGCAAAGTCGGATAAGAAAAAAACTGAAGACAAAAAAGATGATAATGAAATTAAGAAATTAGAAAATGAAGAACGGGCAGAGCAAAAATACAGCTTATCTACCAAAAACGAAGCCGTGGTAAATCAAATGGTTGCCGATGGCCAGGCGATAATGAAATATAATCACGATGGATCAATTCACGGGAACCGTATTTATGTGCATGGCGAACAGCGCAAACTGCCGTATAAGCGCGGTGGTATAACCATCAAAACAAAAATTTCCGGTCAGTCCATTTTTTTGCGCGCCGGCGAATATCCAGACGGAAAATTGGGAGAAATTTTTATTGATATGCACAAAGAAGGCGCGGCTTTTAGAAGCCTGTTAAATTTATTTGCTATTTCTATTTCTACCGGTTTGCAATATGGCGTGCCGCTGGAAGAATATGTGGAAAAATTTACTTTCACCCGTTTTGAACCCAGCGGCGTTACCGATCATCCTAATATTAAATTCTGCACCTCTATCATTGACTTTTTATTCCGCGTGCTGGGGATGGAATATCTGGGACGCACCGATTTTGTACAGGTAAAACCAACCGGCATTCAAAAAAATAAAGCCGAACAAATGGAACAGCTGGCCGCGAAATTAGGCGGTCAGCACATAATGCCTCTGGGCGAGCAAGTAGAGGCAAAAGATAATGTTCAAACGACTTTGCCGAATATGTCCGCCGAAGCCAATTCAATTGATAAGCAATTATCCGCAATGATGGGCGACGCGCCGTCTTGCGGCACCTGCGGACATATTACTATTCGCAGTGGGAGTTGTTATAAATGTTTGAATTGTGGCAGTACCACCGGATGTAGTTAGTATTATGAAAATCTACACCAAAACCGGCGACAAAGGCGAAACTGGTTTATTGGGCGGCAAAAGAGTAAGTAAAAGTAGTTTGGAAATGCAACTCATCGGTGAAGTAGATGAGCTTAACGCCGCTTTGGGCGTAGCTGTTTTATTTATTACGGAAGAAAAATTAAAATTGTTTATCCAAAATATTCAGCGAGATCTGTTTAAAATTGGCGCCGAGCTGGCAGGTTTGAACACGCCTTTGACCGATAAGCTGGATAAAATAAATAGTGATAGAGCGGGCGAGATGGAAAAAATAATTGACGAGTTTTGGGGCGAATTACCGGAATTAAAAAATTTTATTCTACCGGGAGGCAGCGCGACCGGCGCGCGCCTGCATTTGGCGCGCGCCGTTTGTCGCCGCGCCGAGCGCAAATTGGTGGATTTTGGCCAAACCATTCCATTACGTCCGGAACTTTACATTTATCTTAATCGTTTGAGTGATTTTTTATTTGCGTCCGCGCGCTGGGTTAATTTTCAGGCCGGGGAGGAAGAAATTAAGGTTTAAAAAAATAAGGAACGATTTCTCGTTCCTTGAATGGTGGTGTTCTAATTATCACAAAAATCCAGCGATAATCATCAGCAACCAGCCAATTAGGCACAAATTTCCGCCGAGTTGAAATTTTTGCGCGAGGCCGAAAGCTCTCATAAGCGCTTCTTTGCGGATCCGTTCCTCATGGCAACCCTTAAAAAAGCGCATGGCAAATTTGAAGTCTTTTACCAGCCGGAGAGTATAGAGGATGACGCTTCCCATTCCGATCATTATCGCCGGCAACGGCTTGATTTTTAGGTGTGGTAGGCGGGATAACACCAGCCAGCAGATTAAGTTTAGGGCAACGGAACCGATAATGCTGACCAAAAAGACCTTCTTGACTGTTCTGGCTATGATGGTCTCCCATATATTTGGAGGCAAGTCTTCGCGCGACATCGATTAAGCCTTGGTGGCGACCGAGGGGTCGTCAGGTGGCATCTCGAACGGGTCTGGCACCGGTTCGGATGGAGGTGACACAGGTGCGGGTTGAAGCATGCCAGCGGCGGCTTTATATAGAATTTCGAGACAGGCCGCAGTTTCGATATTGGCGTGGAACTCCGCTTTGTGACACTCTGTGCGGACTTTCTCTCCAGAAGTTTCGTCTTTTATGAACTCCTCATACAAGACCCACCACGGCTTGCGGCGGCCAGCATTCAGGAAGACCGAGAGGCGCGCGGATTCGTCAATGATGTAGGCCGTGAAACCGACGTCGATGAGATCGGTGCCAATTTCATAAGGACCCGTGTAGCCCAGAAATGATTTTTCGCTCGCGGGGTTCTCGGCTTCACGAGCAAAACAAAATGCGACCTCGACGATTTTGTCGCGTTCGATGGCGCGGGTAAAGTCCCAAGCGACTAAGGTGATGATTATGAACAGTATAAAAAGCGCGATCGCGAAGATCATCAGCATGCGAACCTCCTTTGGCGATATATTAGTATAGTATTGGTTGGGGTGTCAAATAGTGAGTGCCCGGGGCGGGAATCGAACCCGCATGGCCGAAGCCGCAGGATTTTAAGTCCTGTGCGTCTACCAATTCCGCCACCCGGGCATTTATGTTTTTTAAAAGAAAACTGTAAAAATATTATCATAAGACGGGGCAAATTACAAGCGGCTGTGGATATGATATAATATCCTCATGCTTGTCAAAAATACAAAAGGTTATATGTTAATAGAAGTGGTAATAAGCCTGGGAATTATCGCGATTTTTTTTATTTTGTTTCAGGCGGCGGCCATCACCGCTATTTTAAATCGCGATGTTAAACACAAAGATTTAGCTTTGCGAATTGCTCAAAGCCAAATAGAAAATTTGCGCTCGCTGGGTTACGCGGTTTTGCCCACCAGCAGTTCGTTTTCCGACGCTCAACTGTCGTCATTGCCAAACGGGCAAGCTTCCACAACCATTAGCCAGTATAATAATAAAACCAAACAGGCGGTAGTAACGGTATCGTGGCAGGAATCCGGCGCAAAAAATAGCCACAATGTTTCCCTTAGCACTCTAATTAGTGAAGGAGGATTATAGGGAGCATATTATCAATAAGTTTTTATGACCAAAAGACACAATTTAGGAAATAGGGGCTTCGCCACATATTTCCTTCGCTCACTCGGGAAAGAAAAAAAAGTTTTCTTTCCACTCATTCGACTCGGAAATAAAGGCGTGACGCTGATAGAAACTTTGGTAGCGGTTGGTTTGTTTATATTAATAGCCCTAGCTTTGTTTGGGGTATATGAAGTATTTGGAAAACTTTACAATTTGGGCGGCGCCAATTTTACGGCCGTGGGCGGGTCGCGATCCGCGCTAACACAGCTTTCTAATTTTACTTCCCAAGCCAACAGAGTTCTGCAGAATAGAACTATAAATAGCATAAATTATATCAGCGGCACCACTACTTTAGTGTTAAAGCTCCCCGCCATTGATATTGCCGGAAAGACCATAGATAACATTTGGGATTACGCGGTATTTTATGTTAGCAGTACAAACCTTTATAGTTATTTAGAAAAAAATGCCGGCAGTTTCCGCGTTGGGGGCGGGCTAAAATTATTAAGCAACACGATTGTGAGCACAAATTTTAGCTATGATAATGCCGATTTTACGCAAGTAAAAAAAGTGACGGCTGCGGTGACTACCACGGCGGTGGAAAATAGGGTGTCGGTGATCAGTCAAGCCAGCGAACAAATTTTTTTAAAAAATTATTAAAAGTAAAGCATGGCCATATTAATTCCAAAGAATAACCAATCGGGGCAGATTATTATATTTGCTATGGTTTTTATGGCCATCATGCTAATGCTGTCCACGGTTCTGGTCAGCACATCCTCGCTCCACTCTGGCGCCCAGCGGCAAACGGTGGCGCGCGCGCAGGCGTTATCTATCGCCGAAGCCGGTTTGGATAAAACCATTTATCAGCTTAATCAGGATGCAAATTTTACCGGTGAAAGTGATGTGGTTTTGGGCGAAGGAAAATTTAGCACGGTAATTTCCACCGTTGATTCCAATCACAAACAAATTGTTTCCACCGGCCGGGTTACATATAAAAACGGGGCGGTGGCCGAGCGGCAAGTAAGTGTCATTGCTAGCATTGATTTAACTGTGGTTAGTTTTCAATTTGGCGTGCAAGCCGGCTATGGCGGTTTAAGCATGGACAATAATTCCCGGGTTAATGGCAATGTATATGCTAATGGCAACATTAGCGGCGTGGGCACAATTACCGGCGACGCCTCGGTGGCGGCCGGTTCGGCATTAATCCCCGACCAGAGTTGGCAAATAAGTAATGCCGATTTTTTATTTGGCAATACAAACGAACGGGACGATGCGGCGCAAAGTTTTGTGCCGAGCCAGACTAACATAATTACCAAAGTAAAAGTTTATTTAAAAAAAATCGGCGATCCGGGAAATTTAACGGTTAGGATTTTAACCGATAATAGTGGTGAACCATCCGAAGATGTATTGGCGAGCGGGTCCATTTCGGCCTCAACTATTACCGGCAGTTACGCGTTTATTGAAGGCGTTTTTTCCGATAATCCCACTTTAATTAGCGGGCAAAAATATTGGTTAATGCTATCTTCGCCGGTGCATAGCAGTAAACATTACAGTTGGGGATTGGATAATACCGATGGTTTTGCCAGCAACACCGGCAAGTATAGCGCCAAATGGGACGCTAGCAGCCCGGTTTGGAACGCGGCTGGCGGCGATTTTAATTTTCAGACTTTCATGGGCGGCGCGACCACCTCAATTTCGGGCATAACAGTAAATGGTACCGCGCGCGCTACCGAGATGACTGCTTGTACTATTGGCGGGGCCGCTTATTACCAAATCATCAACACTTGTTCGGTGGCAGGCGCCGCCTACCCCAGCAGCACTCCTCTCGCTCCACAAGCCATGCCAATTTCGCAAGCTCAAATTACCGATTGGGAGGCCGCCGCCGCACTCGGTGGCACGATTGGCGATGTTCTATTGGAAGGTAATGACACCGCCACGCTCGGCCCGGTTAAAATTAATGGTAATTTATCTGTGAAAAATAGCAGTACGCTATGGATAGCCGGACCAATTTGGGTGACAGGCAACATTCTATTAGAAAATAATTCAGTTGTTTCCAGCATAGTTTTGGGTAATAGCGGTACAATAATAATCGCGGATGACACATTAAATCCAACAGAAGACGGCAAAATTGTGCTTAAAAATAACTTTAGCGTGCAAAACAATGGCAACCCGGGGAATAATTTAATGTTTATTAGCAACCACTTTGGCACCGATGCCGCCATTTCTTTGCTTAACAGCGCATCCAGCTCTATTTTTTACGCGCCCAATGGCACCATTGAAATGGAAAATAACGCTTCCCCCATTCAACTTACCGCCCACTTAATTCATTTGAAAAATAACGCAGTCATCAATTACCAAACCGGCCTTCAGAGCGCAAATTTTACCAGCGGCCCCGGCGGCTCTTGGGCGTATCAAGCGGGTACTTACGCGGTAATTAAGTGATGGAATAATTAAAGGCCTTGCCGAGCGGATACTTTTTGGTATAATGGAAATGTTATAAATTTTAACTGTATGTCTAACAAAATCCGCAAACTCGTCATCCCCGTCGCTGGCTTGGGCACTCGTTTTTTGCCGGCCACCAAAGCCCAGCCCAAAGAAATGCTGCCTATCGTGGACAAGCCAATTATTCAGTATGTGGTAGAAGACGCGGTAAAATCCGGCATCACCGATATTATTATGGTTACCGGCCCCAGTAAACGGGCGGTAGAGGATCATTTTAGTCCCAATTACGAATTGGTCAATTTGTTAAAAAAACAAGGCAAAGAAGATGTGGCGGAAGAAGTAAAAAAAATATCCGAACTGGCCAATTTTATTTTTATCCGTCAAAAGGGGCCGTATGGGAATGGCACGCCCGTGTTGTGCGCCAAAGATGTGGTTGGCAATGAACCGTTTGCGGTAATGTGGGGTGATGAGTTTTTTTACGCGCCAGAAAAACCACAACTCAAACAATTAATGGAAGTTTATGAAAAATATGGCGAACCGGTTCTGACTGCCTATGAAGTGGATGATAAGGGAACTGAAAAGCACGGTATTATAGACGCGCTGGAAGTTGAAGACGATATTTTCAATGTTAAAAATATTGTGGAAAAACCGGGTCCAAAAAAAGCGCCTTCGCGTTTGGCCAGCTTGGGCGGATTTATTTTTACTCCCGATATTTTTGAGGCTTTAGAAAATACCGAATTGGGCAAGGGCGGCGAATTGTGGCTGGTGGACGCGATTTTCAAATTATTAGCGAAACGTCCGGTCTACGCCAAACTTATCAAAGGAACCTATTATGATACCGGCTCCAAACTCGGTTATCTTAAAGCCAATGTAGATTTTGCTCTGCGCGATAAAAAATTGGCCGATGACTTTAGAGATTATTTGCGAAGTGTGATATAATATTAACCATAGCTTGTCATGGTTTCTATGTCTAAAAAACTATTTTTCATTTTAGCTCTTGCTATATTTTTACCTCTGGCCGGTTTGGGTTGCAAAGGCTTATCACAGGAGCAAGTGGCCGCTACCAAACCAATTACTTTAGAGTATTGGACTGTTTTTGATGATGTGGACGCTTTGCAAACTCAAATAAATAAATATAAAGCCGACAGACCCTATTTAACTATCAATTTAAAACAACT
>ERZ1292623.3634-Hain-H51-01um-R1-3634-length-13054-cov-5_pt1 | contig 13054 bp, 6 predicted proteins | sample MGYA00564398_ERZ1292623 | MGnify/ENA primary metagenome ERZ1292623 (study PRJEB36523, sample SAMEA6512633) | groundwater metagenome | collected 2019-01-07 | study: AquaDiva: Metagenomics assemblies of 32 groundwater samples | reverse complement strand
TTGTCCTAACCACTAACCCCTATACCCCATACCCTATCCTCCACTCCGACATGGCCCAGACGTTTTGTTATCTTCCGGCGTCGGTTCGTGAACTCGGTGTGGATTGTGCAACATTTTCCGGACACAAAATGTATTCTTCTAAAGGGGTTGGGGCACTGTACGTAAGAGACTCACAACTAGTAACTAAAAACGCAAAACAGGGGAGTAGGGGTGGGAGTGGGAGCGGGAGCGCTCTATACCCTAGCCACTATACCCTAAGCCCTATGCTGACTGGCGGGGGACAAGAGTTTGGCTTCCGTTCCGGCACAGAGAATGTGCCGCTCATAGTTGGTTTGGCGAAAGCAATGGAATTGGCCGAAAAAAATCGAGAAAAGGAATCAGAGCGTATAAAAAGTTTGAAACAGTATTTTTGGAAAGAGCTGCAGAAGATCGATCAGAAGGCAATCGTGAATGGTTCCGAATCCGGTTTGCCGCATATTCTGAACCTTGCCCTGTCTCGTCCGCTCGCTGCCGATCTTCTCGTCTATCTTGATCTTCGGGGAGTGGCTGTCTCGACTGGCTCAGCTTGCGCGGCGCGCTCGCCACAACCATCGCACGTGCTTCAAGTCATGGGATTGAGCAAGGAAAAAATTTCAAAGAGTGTCCGTTTCAGTTTTGGCCGCGCGACCGATAAAAAACAGATTGATACAGTTATTCGCCTGATCAATTTGTCATTGCGAGGAGCGTAGCGACAAAGCTGAGCTTAGCTCTGCGTGGCAATCTTTCCCGACCACTCCTTACTTCGAGATTGCCACGCTCCTGCTGGAGCTCCCTCCTGAGGCGGGCAGGCGCAATGACATGAAGGATAAATTGTGTACGGCGTGGGGATTGCCAGGTAGTGAAAGTTCGATTTGTTCGTTATACGAACAAAGGAATCGCTGATTGAGCTTCTACTACCTGGTTGACTAGTTCGTTTTTTTCTTTTACAATAAAATTAGACGTATTATTTATTCTTATGGCAAATTTCAACCGATTTACTATCAAAGCCCAGGAGGCGTTGCAGAACGCCCAGGAGCTCGCGGCGGTCAAAAATCATGGCGAACTGAAGGCGCTTCATCTTTTGTCGGCCTTAATTGCGGACGCTCAATCATTAGTCCAGCCAGTTTTGGTGCGTTCAAACGTGAATTTAGATGATCTTCGTGAAGAACTGGAACGATCACTCGATCACTTGCCGAAAATTGCCGGCGGGACGGGCGTGGGTCAGCTCTATCTTTCGCAGGAGTTGATGAAAATCTTGGATCAGGCGGCCAAAGTGGCCTCTCAACAGAAAGATGAGTTTGTTTCCTGCGAACACTTGCTCTTGGGAATTTTAGAAGTGGCTTCGCCGGCGCAGGCGCTTTTGCAGCAGTTTGGTTTGCGCCGCGATGCTGTCTTGCGGACCTTGGCGCAGCTTCGTGGTTCGACGCGCGTGACTGACGAGACACCGGAATCAAAGTTCCAGGTGTTCGATAAGTACGCGATCAGCATGACGGACAAAGCCAAAGAAGGAAAACTTGATCCGGTGATTGGCCGCGAGGAGGAGTTGCGGCGTTTGATCCAGGTTTTGTCTCGTCGCACGAAAAACAATCCGGTTTTAATTGGCGAGCCGGGCGTGGGAAAAACCGCCATCGTTGAAGGTTTAGCCCAGCGCATTGTCTCCGGCGATGTTCCAGAGTCATTAAAAGGCAGACAGGTTTTGATGCTTGATCTCGGAGCCTTGATTGCTGGCACGAAATTCCGCGGCGAGTTTGAGGATCGTCTCAAGGCTTTTGTAAAAGAAGTGAAGAACGCGGCCGGACAGATTATTTTATTTATCGATGAGATCCACACGATTGTCGGCGCCGGCGCGGCTGAAGGCGCGGTGGACGCTTCAAATTTACTGAAGCCAGCTTTAGCGCGCGGCGAGCTTCACGCCATTGGCGCGACCACGATCCGCGAGTACCAGCGTTATATTGAAAAAGATGCCGCTTTGGAGCGTCGTTTCCAGCCGATTATGATTGAGGAGCCGACAGTCGAGGACAGTATTACCATTCTTCGCGGCTTAAAAGAGAAATATGAGATCCATCACGGGATGCGCATCTCGGATGAGGCCATCGTGGCGGCGGTCAATCTTTCAGCGCGGTATATTACCGACCGATTTTTACCGGACAAGGCTGTCGACGTGATTGACGAGGCGGCCGCGGCGCGCCGGCTTGAAAGTGAAAGTTTGCCGAGCGAACTCGATCGGATTCGCCGCGAACTGACCCGTCTTGAAGTGGAACGGCAGGCCATCGCCAAAGAACGGCACAAGGACACCGCCCGCTTAAAAGAAGTTGATGAACAGATTGAGGCGCTCAAAAAAGAAAACGACGAACTCTCGAGCCAGTGGCATACCGAGAAAATTAAATTTGAAACTTTGCACCAGCTTCGACAGAAGACGGATAATTTGAAACGCGAAGCGGAAGTGGCCGAACGGGAGGGGAATTTAGAACGGATGGCCGAAATTATTTACGGCGAACTGCCGCAAGCCCAAAAAGATTTTGAAGCCTACGAACGGAAACATTTTGGCGGAAGCAAGAAACAAAAAGCCGGTTTGGATAAACAGTTTATCAAAGAGGCCGTGGACAAGGATGACGTGGGCGCGGTCGTAGCGCGGTGGACGGGAATTCCCATCCAGCGGATGCTCGAGACTGAAAGCGAGAAGTTGATCCGAATCGAAGATGTCCTTCGCGATCGGGTGGTGGGACAGGAGGAGGCAATTCTCTCGGTGGCCTCGGCCTTGCGCCGGGTGCGCGCCGGACTGTCTGATGAGAATCGTCCTTTGGGCTCATTTATGTTCTTGGGTCCGACCGGGGTTGGAAAGACCGAACTGGCTAAAGCTTTGTCCGAATTTATGTTCAACGATGAAAAAGCGATGGTGCGAATTGATATGTCGGAGTACATGGAGCGGTATGCCACCAGCCGCCTGATCGGTTCACCGCCGGGCTATGTTGGCCATGAGGAAGGCGGACAGCTGACAGAAATTATTCGCCACCGGCCGTACAGCTTGATTCTGTTCGACGAGATCGAAAAAGCTCACCCGGAAGTTTTTAATATTCTGCTCCAGGTTTTGGACAATGGCCGCTTAACCGACAGCAAAGGCAAAACGGTGAACTTCAAGAATACGATCATCATCATGACCTCGAATGTCGGCAGTCACTACTTAAAATCTATCTCTGACCTGGGATTCAAGAGCGGCGAGGGGAGCGTGAAGCAGGAGGAGACAGACTATCGCGGCAAAGTCTTAAGCGCTTTAAAGGACTCCTTCCGCCCCGAGTTTTTAAACCGCATTGATGATCTGATTGTCTTTAACCCGCTCCGGGCCGAAGCTATGCACAAGATTGTGGAGATTCAGTTGAAGGCCATTGAGAAGCGGTTGGCGGAACGGAAAATTAAGATTACTATAGACGAGCGAGCTCGTGAGTATCTGGCGCGCGAGGGCTTTGATGCCGAATTCGGCGCTCGACCAATCAAACGGCTTATTCAAAAGGTTATTTTGGATCAGCTGGCTAATCGCATAATTAAAGGGGAACTGAAAGATGGCGGAAAAGTTAAAATTAGTTCGCGAGCTGATTCCTTGGTCTTTAGTAATTAAAGCGATCTTTTTCGGGGCGGCCTGGCTGGCGTTGCCCTATCTCCTCTTTGTTCTCGCCGCCGCTTTTCTCTTTTTTAATCCGCCGTTTCAAGCGGGCCGATTTTCCCCACTGTTTTTGCTTATGATCTGGTTCGGGTACGCCTTGCCGGCCGGCCCGCGTGAAGCGGTATTTCTCGCGGTTCTCTTCGCGACGGCTCTCGGCACAAAAAACCTCCTTTTCGTTGATCGTCTTTTCGTCTCGCAGGTTCTTTTCACGATTGCTTCGTTTCTCCTCTGGCTGACCGTTTTTTCCGCCAATCCGCGGCCAAACCTGTCATTTCTCGTCACCTCCTTGATTGCTTCAGGAATCTCCTTCCTCCTCTGCCGCTTCGTCGTACAGCTTCGAGAAGCACATCAACTTGCTCCCACTTCGGTTTTTCTCATTTTCCTTTCCAGCTTTCTTTCTTTTGAGTTGGCCTGGATACTCCTTCTTTTGCCGGCCCGACCGGTAACGCAAGCACTTCTCATGGCGCTTGGCGCGGCGGCATTTCTCGAGATCTTTACGAACTACCTTGCCCGGAGTCTCACGGAAAAAAAGCTGGGACTCATGACTTCAGGCGCGATGGCCGTCATTCTTTCTCTTTTCTTTCTTTTACCCCACACACTCACGCCATGATTCATAGAACACAATCGCGACAGGATATATTTTTGAGATGAACTCTAGCATAACGACCTTAGTCTTGCCCGTCGCGGGAAAGGGAGTGCGGCTCTTGCCGCTTACGACCAATACTCCCAAAGCGCTTGTGCCGGTGGCCGGTAAACCCTTAATTCTTTACTTAATAGAAGAAGCCGCTCTTTCGGGGATGAAGGATGTCGTACTGATTATGAGCCCAGATATGCGTCCGCGCTTCGAAGAGTTTTTGAAGGAAATTCAACCGCAGTTTCCCGAGCTTATCTTCCATATATATGAGCAAAATGATCCCTGGGGACACGGACATGCTCTTTTAACCGCCTATGATTTTTTGAAGGGTAAACCGTTTATCATTCGATTTATGGATGATCTTATTTTTGGCAAAGAGCCAGTTTCGTTATCTCTTTCGAAGCTCTTTGATGAGTACAAAAAGCCGATTATGTTACTTGAACCCGTTTCGTCAGAGCGGGCTTCTTCCTATGGGATTGTGAGACTTGGTGAGTCGATATCATCCACTGTCCATAAGATTGTGGAATTTATAGAAAAGCCAAAAGATCCACCATCCAATTTATCCGTTCCTGGCGGATATGTTTTTACCCCTGAAGTTTTGGAACATCTAAAAGAAGCCGGAGCAGAAGCTCCTCAGGTTCCTGACGGACTACTTATTTTTGAGGGCATTCATCCGGAGCTGCGCAAGGGAGGAGAAGTTCTTGGCTGGCAGTTTCCTGGCAAACGTTTTGACTGCGGCAACCTAGAAGGATTAGCCGCTGCCGAAGAATTTTTGAAACAAGAACAGGTTGTTTCGAAGATCGCTCAGGCATAGAACCCTATGAGCGTAATCACTACACTCGTTGTCCCGGTCGCAGGAAAAGGAGTGAGGCTTTTGCCACTCACTGAAAAAACGCCAAAAGCTCTCATTCTTCTTCAAGGGAAACCACTTCTTTCTTATATTCTCGAGGAAGCGGTTCAGTCGGGTATTGTGGATGTAGTTTTAATCATCAGTCCAGATTTTCGAGAACAGTTTGCTGCGTATCATGAGTCTGCGAAATCTTTATTTTCACAACTGCGCTTCCATATATATGAGCAAATCGAACCTTGGGGGAATGGCCGGGCAGTTCTTCTGGCGTACGAATTTTTGAAAAAAGGACCGTTTGTTATGCGGTTTCCCGACGACATTTTTTATGGGGATATGCCTGCCATTCAAGAGCTTGTTGGGGTGTATGAGAAACATCGTCAGCCGGTTATTCTTCTCGATTCTGTTCCATGGGAAACTGTTTCTCTACATGGTCTTATTGGCATCAAACAGTCCCATTCAGAAAAGTTGCATGTTATTTCTGAAGTTATAGAGAAATCAAAATTGAAAGAGCGTGCCGCGCCTTCGAATCTTACCGTTGTGGGCGGATATGTTATTACGCCGACATTACTCGAGCACCTCAAAGAAGCAGAGAAAGAAGCGCCACAAATTCTTGACGGACTGCTTATTAACGCCGCCTTTCATCGCGAGTTGAGTGATGGCGGTGAGATATTAGGCGTTATGGTTTCGGGCCGTCGTTTCGATTGCGGCAAATTGGAAGGTCTGGCCGCGGCGGAAGAATTTCTAAAAAATCAGGCAAATAGTCCCCATCAATATCAGTAGCTTGGTTTTTGCCAAGCTACAGTTAGTGAATCTAGTGGAGTCTTGGCAAAATGGAACTCGTTGACACTGCTTTCCAGATTCTGCTAAGCTGTGGCCATCTCTTATGATGCAAGTTTTTGACCGCAGTCCGTACACCAAAAAAGCCTTTGAACTGGCCTATGCCATGATTCGTCTTAGTCGGTCCTTAAAAGCTGAAGAAACAACGCGCCGGCTTGACGATTATGGCCATCAACTGCTCAAAATTTTCGCTTCCGGACAGTATGAAAAATCAGATGATCTTTTAGAAGAAATTGGTTGGTTTGTGCGTTTGTGGACCGATCTTCAAATTATCGGAAAATCGCTAGGGGAGTCTTTACTTCTTGAGCTTAGCCGTCTAAAGAGTATCTCGACGGGAATTTCCGAAACAGCCTCACTGCCGGATAAGATCGAAGAGCTCTTCCCAGTAGCGACAGTTCATAAGGAAGAACCAGCAAAACTCATTCAGCCAGCAGCTAGTAAACCACCGGTCATGAGACAAGAGGCAAGGATTGCCGATTCGGCACCAAGGAACAATTCCTTCCACTACGATTCATCAAACCGGCAATCGGCAATTCTTCGTTTTATTGAGGAAAAATCAGTATCCGGCAACGGTTGCCGGATGAAAGATTTGCAGGATAAGTTTGCCTTTGTAAGCGAACGAACCCTTCGCTATGACCTTCAGAAGCTGGTCGAGGATAGAAATATTGAGCGGGTTGGCGCCGGGCCGATGAGCGCTTATCGAATTCTTCATTCAGAAGCTGCCGAAGCCGTAACTACCGACCTTATCGGTCGTTATACTTAAGAGTAGGTGAAAGGAAGGAGATTTAGGCCGCCTCTGGCTAATTCTTCCCAAAGTCCTTATAATCGCACCTAACGTTCAGTGTGAGGCTGAACTAGAGAAGGGTTTAGAGGATGGGGTATAGGGGTTAGTTAAGAAATTCTCACGGAGGATTTTTTATTCAAAACCCTAGTCCCTATACCCTAGTCCCTATACCCTAGTTTCAAGACCTCGCCCTGAAAGCGAGTTTTTTGTTTTTACGGTATCGTAAAAACACCCCTGACTTATCCTGAGCTTGTCGAAGGAGTCAAGTCGAAGGGTATTCCATTTTTATGTAACGGTGTTGGCTAGGCGAATCTCTTCCGTCCCCCTCATCCTCACTGATGGGCGATGGGTCGAAAAGAGAGGAGCAGATGCCATTCTCAAATCGTATTTACCCTCAAAGGTCGAGGACTAACGAATAGAAATCTATTCTTTGGTCGATAAACAACAATTTAGTCGATTACAAAAATAACAAATGAGTAAATCAACAAAGAAAGTAGTTTCTATTGCTCTTTCGGCGACCACCGCTGTGTGGATGTCGGGAGCAATGCTATTTGTTCCTGTTGCTCATGGTCAAACCTCAGCTGAATTGCAGGCGATGATCACGGGTCTTTTGGCCCAGATCGCGCAGTTGCAAGCCCAGCTTGGCGGTTCGACTGGTGGTTCAATGGCCACAACAGACCTTCCTATCGCCCCCCTCACGGTCGGTAGTACAGGTCCTGGCGTTAAGGCTCTTCAACAGATTCTGATCAACGGTGGTTATCTTAAGATTTCTGCCGCTACGGAATATTTTGGATCTTTAACGAGAGCAGCCTTGGCCGCATGGCAGGCAGCGAACAATGTTTCCCCAGCAGCTGGTTACTACGGAAACCTCACCCGAGCTAAAATGGCTTCGATGATGTCCACCGGTACTGGCACAGGCACTGGAACTGGTTCCGGAAGCGGAACTGGAACTGGTACGCCAACAGCTCCGTCTTCAGGTTTGGTCGTAGGCTTGGCTTCCGACAATCCAGTTGCGGGCGCTTTGATTTCGTCTTCGAACTCAGCTGCGGCTCGCGTTCCGGTTTTGGCCGTCAATTTGACTGCTGGCAACTCGAGCGGTGTGACCGTTTCCGAGATCAAGTTCACCAAACAGGGAGTTTTGGCTGACGGATCTATTTCCGGCGCTTACCTCGTCGAGAATGGTCAGGTCATCTCACAATTCACCTCGTTGAACCAGGGAGTTCTTACCTTCAGCGGTTTGAATTTGTCGGTTGGCGCTGGTCAGACGCGCAAGCTCTGGTTAGCTATCGATCCTTCAACTAACCTCTCGGCTGGTAATACTGTCTCGTTCTCTTTGACGAGCGGTTCTATGGTGACCGCTGTTGACGCTTCCAATCAGGTGGTAACCCCAACAGGTTTCTTCCCGGTTAACGGCAATGTCTTCACGATCACTTCAGTTTCCAACCCGTCGATCGCGACCTTAACCCTCGCTTCGTCAACGGTTGGTAACTCTGTCTATGCTGGCACGCAGAACGTGCTGGTTGGACAGTGGACCATGACCGCTGGCAACAGCGCCGTCATGCCCCGCTCAATCAACTTCAAAGTTACTGGTTCGGCCAACAAGACCGATATCAAGAACGTGAAGCTGTTCCTGAACGGCGTGCAGGTTGGCAACACGTTGCCGATGGTCGCGTCTGATGGTTCGGCCTACTTTGACCTCACTCAAGGTTCTTCCTCGGTGAGAATCAACACTGGTTCGACCGTCATGCAGATCTATGCTGATGTGATGGGTTCGCCGAGCTTCACCTTCAAGTTCCAGATCTTGAACACCTACGATATCTACGCTGTAGATACGCAGTACAATGTGCCGATTGCGGCTACAGTTACGAACGGCGGCGGTAACGGTACTGAGATCACGATCAACCAGGGAAGCTTGACGGTGTCACTTGCTTCAGACACCCCAACGGGCAACATTGCTCGCGGTGGTTCAGCCACCAAACTGGCCAAGTTCACCATCTATGCAGCTGGCGAGCCGGTTAAAGTGAAGTGGTTGACCTTTGGCTTGACGTTCACTGGTGGTACAGTCAACTTGGACAACACCATCAAGAACATTGCCTTGGTTGATGATGCGGGCGGACAGGTCGGTTCGACGGTAAACTCGCTGATGACAACCGCTACCTGTACCGACACTTCGTTCAGTGCGGCAACTTCGTCGCCAGTTAACTGTTTCGGGAGCAGTGGTTCGCCGATTAACTACATTATCCCGGCGAACACGACTCGAGTACTCACCCTCCAGGGCGATATTCAGTCGACGGCTGATTTCAGCACGGTTGTGGCTCGCTTGACTGGCAACACCAGCAACTTGCAGGGCTTGACCTCGAGCCAGTCTGCAAACAGCGGATCGGTTCAGGGTGGCGCTTTGTCGCTCGTGACCAGTAACTTGACCACAACTGTCAACTCTGGCGTAGGAACGCAGACGGTGGCAGCCAGTCAGTCAGGTGCTAAGATCGGTTCGTACTCTTTGACCGCTTCGTCGGCCGAAGGTGTGAACTTGACCTCAATCACGCTCACCACCAGCGCTTCCTCGACCTTGTTCTCAAACCTCCGCCTCATGGTGGGTTCAACCCAGTTTGGTGTCACTCAGCCGTCGCTTACAGCGAGCGGTCAGTACACCTTCTCGGGAGCATTGAACGTCCCGGCGGGTACGACCAAAGTCGTTGATGTGTATGCGGATGCTCTCTCGGGCATTGCTGGCGTAACCTATCCGGCGATCACTTCGATCACCAACTGTGCCGGTTCCGGTGCAACCACCTTCACTTCGGTGACGAGTTGTTCCGCCACTGGTCAGTCGGTCCGAGGCGCTGGTCAGGCGACCGTCCAGGTTGCTCTTGACTCAGGTTCTCCGGCTGCTGGTCAGCTCGTGATGGGTTCCACGGGTAACACTTTGGCTACCTATCGGTTCACGGAAACTTCCAACGTTGAGAGTATTAAGATCACAAGTCTTAACATCCTCGACCAGGTTGCTGCTACTTCGACGACCAAGTCAGGTTTCTCGAACGTTTCCTTGTATGACTCAACTGGTCTTTTGGGAACTGCAGGCTCTCCGACAACGACTGCCTCGACCTCAAACCCAGGTGCTGGCTACATCTACTCGTTCAACCTTTCTCGACCGATCATCGTTCCGATTGGCGGTTCGATCTCGGTTACTTTGAAGGGTGACGTTTCCTCGTTTGCGAACAGCGGTGCGACCGATAACACGACTCACGTGTTCAAGATCGCTACTTCAACTGAAACGACAAACGATACGTCAACCGAGACCGTTGTGGCCTTGGGTCTGACCTCAAACACGGCTTCGGCTGTGAGTTTGTCCTCACCGAACGCCAATGCGCAGACGGTGTTGCGAACGAAACTTACGGTTGCGACGACTGCAAGTGGTCCGACCACGAATCGAAACAAGGCAACTACGGATGACTTGGGAAGCATCAGCTTTACCGCTGACGCTGCCGGTGCGTTGCTCCTGAACACAGTGACTATCACTTACAGTGGTACCGCTCCATCAGGCACGGCGTTCTTCGACAGTGCGTCTCAGGTTCTCTACGACCCAAGTACGGGCACGAGCTACACCAAGGCGACCGGTGCAACTTCAACGACAAGCATTTCGTATAACCTCGCTGGTTATGCGCTCAGTGCTGGTCAGACGAAGATCTTCACCTTGCGTCTTGACACCCTCACCAACACCACAAATGTTGGCGCATCTGGCATCTCGAAATCTCTTGACGCCAAGATCAATGCGGGTACCGACGTGACCTATACGACGGCCGTTTCTGGTGGTACTGCCAACGTCAGTCTTCCAACGACTGGTCCTGGCGCTCCGCCAACTACGATCAACTCGGTCTCGTACACATCTGGTACGTAATCTGAGTATCTGGAGAGCTTAGTTCTTCAGAGGTCACAAACTCCCTCGCCTTCGGGCGGGGGAGTTTTGTTTTCCGGGTAGTAGTTCACCCAGTATGTCATTGCGAGCTCCAGAAGGGAGCGTGGCAATCTGACGAGGAAGAAGTAACTGTAGAGATGGCCACATCTCTACGCTCCTCCCTGGCCGGGCAGGCGCTATGACAGCCAGTTTGAAAATACAGTGTTTAGTAAGGTAAGCTGTAGGTACTCAAATGAGTTCTTCGTCCCTCCTCGGTATCATTCGTTGGATCATCTACGGCATTCTCGTCGGGACGCCGCTTTTCTACCTAAGAGAAAGCGTTTATCCCTATACGCTCTCGAAAACTGTATTCTTTTGGATTGGCGTGGAGTTGCTCGTGGCTTGCTGGGCATATCTCATTATTCACGAGAGTCGCTTTCGTCCGCGGCTTACGCCAGCCACGTTAGGTCTCGTTATTTTCATAGCAGTACTTCTTTTCACGGCGCTGTTCGGAGTAGATCCTTTACGCAGTTTCTGGTCTATGCAGGATCGGATGCTCGGCGTCTTTACCTACATGCATGCCGCGATCTTTGCCCTCGTTGTTGCCAGTCTGAAAGAAGCAATCGACGAGAAGAAAATATTTTGGGTGTCGCTTGGCACGTGTTGCTTTATAGTTATCTTAGCTATTCTCCAGTTATCAAATCCCAACCTGCTCTTGAATGAGTCCATTGGCTCTCGTCCCGGAGCCACCTTTGGCAACCCATCTTTTTTTGCCGCCTATCTCGCACTCCATATTTTCTGGGCGCTCTATTACTTCTTGAAGGCGTCTCGGTCCGGAGAAAAAACAACACTATTATTTGCGGAATTTTTTCTCGTCGCCGGTCTTTTCAACACGCAGACTCGTGGCAGTATTTTGGGTCTCGGTGTTGGACTGTTCGTTTTGGCGGCGTTGTTTGCCTGGAAAGCGCCGGTTACTTCCGGATTTTTCAGTCGTCGCTTCATGTATCTGTCATTCGTAGCCGTTTTTGTGCTCGGTGTTTCTGGCTTTTGGCTGACACGGACAAACGCTGTTTGGGATAGCGTTCCGGGAGTGCAGCGCTTCCGGACCATCAGTTTGGATCAGGCCGATCTTCAGCCGCGTCTCATTGCTTTGGGAGCCGCGTGGCAGGGATTTCTCGAGCGTCCGGTTCTCGGCTGGGGTTGGGAGAATTTCAATATTGTCTTCAATAAAAACTACGATCCGAAGGCGCTCGAACTTAGTTATCAAGAAACCCGTTTTGATAAGCCGCACAATTATATATTGGAGCTTTTAGTTACCGGTGGCGCGGCTCTTTTTTTGGCCTATCTTTTTTTCATGGGAGCTTTCTTCTTGGTTCTTTGGCGGAGCACCGACACCTTATGGGCACAAGTTATAACTGCCGGTACTATTTCGTATATTCTCGGAAATATTTTTATATTTGAAACCCTGGGAGCGCTGATTATTTTTTATCTTTTGATCGGCCTTACCAGTCGACGATACGCGCTCCTCACAAATCAAGAAGTTGTTCCTCAGAAACACAGAGGAAAGGAAGTGTTGAGCGGGGGAGGCCAAGTTCTCGCTTACAGCTCGGCCGGCGTTGCCTTGCTTCTCGTTTTCTTTGTCAGTATTCCGACCTTGCGAGCCACGTACTATCAGTATCATGGATTTATAACTTTCCGGACGAGGCCCTTGGTAGCTATCGATTTTTTCACAAGGGCAATCGGGATCAATAGTCCATACTCGTGGAATATGGTTCGAGACTATGCCGGTGCCATATCGGAAGCATATTTTTATAATTCCGATAAGGTGCCGCCGGAAGCAGTGCGTGAGGCGATCGCCATGATGGAACAGGTTGGTAAAGACCATCCTTTCGATGCGTACAATTTTTATGCCCTGGTAGATATGTATAACCAGAGTTCCGGCATCGATCCGACATACCTGAGTAAAGCTGAGACAGCGGCGGCACGCGCTTTGGAACTGAGTCCGAATCGCCAGCAAGTCATTTTCTCTCTCGCCAAGACAAAATCTCTCCAGGGAAAAAATGATGAAGCTCTGGCTTTGGTCAAGAAAGGATTGGATCTCAATCCTCGCGTGCCCGACGCGCATTTTTACTACGGCTTACTTTCGTTTGCGGTGGGCGATGCGAAACAGGGGTATGAAAGTATAGAAGAGGCGATCCGTCTGGGCCGGAAGTGGAAGACGGTGAATGAACCGCTCACAGTGGCAGGATTTTATGCGGACGCAGGACACCTGAAAGAAGCAGTCACGATCTACGAAGCGGCGAAGATTTTGGATGGTGAGAATGTTGAGGTAAAAATAAAACTGGGCGTGGCTTATTATCTGAACGGCGAGCGTGATAAGGCGA
>ERZ1292623.3633-Hain-H51-01um-R1-3633-length-13065-cov-5_pt1 | contig 13065 bp, 15 predicted proteins | sample MGYA00564398_ERZ1292623 | MGnify/ENA primary metagenome ERZ1292623 (study PRJEB36523, sample SAMEA6512633) | groundwater metagenome | collected 2019-01-07 | study: AquaDiva: Metagenomics assemblies of 32 groundwater samples | reverse complement strand
ATCTGACATATTGATCTAGTTTAGCATAGTTATATCAGAAGTGTGAGTTCATACGCCCGATTATGGTGGCGGCGACCCCGCCTTTATTATTTTACCCCTTCCCGTTCATGTTAGGTCGTCCCGATTCGATCGGGACTTTTGCTAGTTCGGTTGGCTCGCCCCGTTTTCTTCTAAACAAAAAGTAATTTCTCTCGGGGCTCGCTTTGGTCGGGCTGTCTATACAAAGTCAATTCTTAGTTAATGCTCTTCTGACGTCAGCCCTCCTTTTGGCAGGAGTCCATCTTGGGCGGGGGCGGCGGAGCCAGTCACCGACTGGTGCCTGGCGGACCGCCACCAAGCTAATCTACCAGGGTAGTGGAAATTGGCAGATGACTTATTAACCGAAGAAGAAATTTTAGATTTAGCTCAAAGAATTAAAATTGCAAAATTAATCCTCGAAGGAAAAACCTACGACGAGATTGCAGAAAAAGTTAAAACTTCTACCTCACCAGTTTCAAAGATAGGCCAGATAATTAAATATGGTAATGGCGGGTTAGGAAAAATTTTAATAAAAACTCAAAGAGTTAAGTAATTTTTATAGTTTGAGAATATCTCAGTTTATAAAAGTTCGGAGTTTGATTAGATGATATTCTAAGATATTAAAGTGTAAATATACGATTACAATATTAAGTACTTTACTTCGCTTGTAAATAATTTTCTTGACAACTTGTTCTACGCTATGTTATCTTGACAATATCATGAAGGAGCTGGTCCCAAACATTTATAAATTTCCACCTCAAAAATTTTTTGGCGAAACCGTCGGGGCATACGCAATAATCCAAAAAAAGACAGTCTTCTGTTATGATGTGCCAGCAGATACTGAGCATAATAGGTCGTTTCTTGAAAGCACGCAAAGACCAATTCGAATTATTATGTCTCATGGACCAACATCCAGTGGAGTTGAATCAACAAGAGACTCGTTACGTAGCAGAGGACTTGATGTTGAGATATGGCTACATGAGAAAGATAAAGGAAACGTATGGCTTACCATAGATCCTGACCTATTACTTTCCACAAAAGATGCAGAAAAACTATCAGAAGATTTAACGTTAATATTCACGCCAGGACACTCTGAGGGAAGTGTCTGTCTTTTTGCAGATGTTGCTAGCGGAATTATCTTTAGTGGAGATACCATTCAAGGCACAGGAAATGGTGATATCAGACCATTGGAGACAAAAACTAACGATCTAGGAAACGATATTTTTTTTGGAAGCCTTCGTAAACTTTTAGATTATGATTTCAGAATAATCTACCCTTTTCACGATTATCCAATAACAGATGCTAGGAAAAAACTTATAGAGTTTGTTGATAGGCATGATCCTCAATTAAACCTTACAAACTCTTGACAATTGATCTCTTGACAATTGATCAACGAATAAGCTATTCTGACTATGGAGTTTGTTATTTTAACTCTAAATGAAAGGAGGTGAAATATATGTCTCGTGACCAACTCGAAAAAGAATTAGAGAAGATTGTTTCGTCGATTGAAGTTTCAAGCGAAGAAACTGAAAAAGAAGTAGAAATGGCTAAAAGAGCTATTTTGTGGTAAAATAGCGTTTGCATTTTTGACTGGTACTTCATTTTATGCAGAATTCAATTCTGAGGGGTTGTTTTTTTATTTTTCTTAAGCCCAACAAAAAAACTCACAAAAAACTAGATAGCTTCATTACTTCCCCAGAGAATAGTTCGGTTATAATTATCTCGATCAATGACTTGACTTTCTATAGATTTAAATGTTTTGAGAAGTTGTGTCATTTACTTATTAAGAATATCCCCAAAGAAAAAAGTCTACCAATAATTAAAAAGTACGATAAATATATCGGGTCAACATTTCCAAGTTTGTTTGGCAAGAAAGCATATGGGAATTCTTCCGTCGGAGAGTCCATAGTAAGCGCTGTTGTAAGAAGGATAAGTCGGGAATCTCACCACTATGCTCTATTTATAGATAAAGCTGCAAGGTTTATGATTGAGATTATAAAAGAAATTACTAACAATAAACGCATAAAGCTTTATCTTATTCTTAATGATTTTAGCAATTGGGATCGCCCTTCTCTAAGGATAGTCAACAGATTTAATGCTCTTAACAAAAATTACCCCGTTACTTGGATTGCCTTTTCTAATGAAATAGAATATAAGCTTCTAGCCCATTACCCTAAGCTTTATGAAAGGTTGCGTTTTGTTCGCAGGGAATTTTTGGATAGATTTATAAAAATCCAGCCAAAAGTAACAGAAAGTTTCTGCAATTTACAAGGACAAATAAGCATTATGGAAAAACATCCTGTCAAAAAACCTCTCTTTGAAAAAAAGTTGGCAGCAAGTAAAATGAAAGATGCAGCAGAAGAGCTAGCATTTCAGAATTACGAAAGAGTTTACGTTATACTGGAGCCTCTTTTTAGGAATTCAAAAATAGATAAGGAATTGCAAGCTCAGGTATATAGACTGGTTGCTTTAACGGATGCAAGCAGAGGTGATTATGCTCAAGCATACAGATTATTATCAATAGCATATGGGATGACTAAGCTAGCAACTTACAAAGCGCATATTAAATATCTTCAGGGATTAATCCAGACGAAGAGATACTATGATCTGAAGGCGGCAGAAAAAGATTATGAAACTGGACTGAGATGCTTAGGGAAAAAATCAAATAGAGATCGTCAATCTCTTCTTGAAAATGCCTGGCTTTTAAATGGTCAGGCTCTTGTTCGTTCATTGCGAGCAAAAAATTTATCAAAAAAAGATGCATCAAAAGAATTAGAAAAGGCTCTTACCTTGGAGATACAGGCATTTAATATAGCCAAAGGAAAAGTTGGAGCAGATTTCGCGTACTTAAGGTATAACTTGCTTGCAAATATTACTTTTTTATTGGAGATTACCAAACAATATAATAATGCCATTAAATTCTGGACGAAATCTTTTGAGCAATATCTAATTTCAAAAGATTCTTCATTTGAGATTGCTTATTATACTAGATTGGGATTGTTGAAATTTAAAGAGGGGCTTGTTAAAAGTTCTATTGAGGAATTAAATAAAGCTCTGAAATCTTCGGTATCCATACATGATTCATTTTACCAAGAGAGAGTATTGTATTCTATAGCTTTCATTGAATTGAATGAAAAAAAATTCAATGAGTCTTTATCTCATTTTAAAAAAGGCCTCGAAATTACCAGAGATTTGCAAGAAATGTCTTCTTTCTATATGCATCTTTGTGGTGCTTTGTGGAATGCTGCTTATCTTAACGATAATAGGCTATTTTGGGATACTGTAAGTCTTGGGCTTAAACTTGTAGTCAACGAGCATCATAAAACTTTATTGAATTCTCTTAAAAAAAGCGCAAAAGATAAAAATTTAATAAATTTACTAAAGAATAACGATATGGAGATACCATTACCTTCTCCCAAACTTCCTTCATATATACCCTCTATTGATCTCGAAGGAACACCTTCTCAAGACATCAATAGGTATTTGCTTTCTGAAAATAAGAAATCTTTGGGTTAATTTTTATAAACAGCAATATGACAAAGCCGATTTTGTTAATTTGCGGAAGCATGAAACCGCCACTAAAAAAGAAAACGCCTTCTGCGGCAAGAGAATTTTTAAAAATTGTTCAACAGGGCATACATAAGGCTGGAGGGAAAACTCAATTTATTGATCTTCGAGATATGCAATTACCATTTTTTGATGGCAGAGAAAAAATAGCTGAATATAAAAATAAAGACTTACTCGGAATACAAAAAGCAATACACGGTTCTGGTATAGTAATTATTTCCGTACCTGCTTACTGGGGTGGTCCTTCCGGAGTAGTAAAAAATCTTATTGATCTTCTAGGTGGACCACGGTATAGAAAAAATGTTGAAGAGCCCTCCATTAAAGGAAAAATTATAGGATTCATTATTGTCGGTGACACTGAAGGATCTGCACAAAGCGCTTCAGTTTCTATAAAAAACGCCATTAGTTCTCAAGGGGGAATTGCATTGTCGAATAGTATAGTAATCGGAAATCCACATGGCGTTAAAAACCTAAGTGAACTGACAAAGAAACTTTATATGTACGGGAAATCACTATGGTTAATAGCACAAAGAGTCAAGAAAATATAAAAACATCTAAATTGACAACGGTTGTACTAGATAAATTGGCGTTTAAAATCTTAGAAAGCTTAACTAATCGAAATCTGATCCCAGATAATTCTAAATATTTCAATTGGGAACAATTTCATGCATTAAGAAATGAAGCAAAAAAGAAGTTTGTGGTACCTGAAACGTCTATAACTCCACTTATGTCAAGGGTGCTTTTTGGCATAACCGCGTACTATCGCCCGATGCGGATATTGGCTATAGGGACATATGTAGGCAACTCTTTTCTTTTCTTGCTGGGTCATTACCTATCAACTAATAGCTCTAGGCTAAAGTATGCTTACGGAATAGATATTAACGAAAAAGCGACTCAAATTGCAAAATCAAATTTTGAAGCTCTGAGAGGGCCTTTTAAGAAGATAAAAATTCTGACTGAAAACGGACTTACTTTTCCTAAGAAACTACATAAGAAATTTGATTTAATCTACATTGATGTGGATGATCACGTACTCCGCAAGAAAATATATATTCAAATTTTAAAAAACGCATATCCATTTATAAAAAAGGGTGGAATAGTCTTAGCTCATGATATTTGTGTCCCAAGATTTAAGAATGATTTATCTTCCTATCTTAATTATGTTAGAGACAAACGGTTATTTAGTAATACACAATCTTTAGAAATAGATTACTGTGGTCTGGAAGTAAGTAAGAAGGTTTAGCATCCTATTCTCTCAGTATTTTCTTTAAGGCTTAATAGAGACTTAGGTAAGTTTTTTGAATCTTTTTCTGTTTTTCCCTTATAATTACTAATGATTGTGACAAACCAAGAAGAAAGGAGTTTTGTGCAATAATTGCAATATGCAATTGATTGACTTAATTTGAGTGGTATATTAGAATATTTTTTATTCGGAAAATTGCTATGACGAAAAATCACCAAAATTTTCCTATAGTCATAATAGGATCTGGCCCAACCGGTCTTGCGTTGGCAATGGGACTGAAAAAGATTGGGATAAATACAATTGTTTTCGAACAAAGAAATAGAACGCAAGTTATAAATGGCAATGACGAAAGGTCAGTTAATATCACCCTAAGTTCTCGGGGTATTTTGGCTCTTAAACAGATAGGCTGTTCAGATAAAGTGATAGATGCCTCAACGGGTGTTGTGGGTAGAACTTATTTCATAGATGGAAAGTCGCATTTTGTTCCATATACATTGTTACCTAACCAGCAGCTTCACTCCATCAAGAGAAAAAATCTTGAACACATATTGATTCAGGAGGCTGAAAAAAAAAGAATAAAAATAAATTTTGGCTATAAGTTATTGGAAGTAAACACAAATACAAGTACTTGTAAATTTCTGTATAAAGGAAAAGAGGTTAGATGCAATTATCTTTTCTTATTTGGGGCCGATGGAATTAATTCGAGAGTCAGAGATTCTCTTTGTATGCCGCATTCTATGTTAATGTTGGATTATGTTTATAAGAGAATCGAAATCGATGCTAAAAATGCGGTTAATATTGGACTCAATAATAGTACAGTTAATATTTGGCCAAATCCCGAGGGAATGTTATTATCTTTGCCCAACAAAGATGGCTCGCATTCGGGTCTTTTGCATATTAAAAGCAACATAGTGGATGATATTTGTATTAACCCCAAATTGCTTAATGATTATTTTCCAATTCTTGCCAAGAATATAGTAGATTTTCCAATTAAATTTCATAAAGCAAATGCTGGAGCCTTCGGGACAATTAATTGCGGCAGGTGGTCTTTAAGAAAAAACATTCTGCTTTTAGGTGATGCCGCACATGCCATGGTACCTTTTTATGGACAGGGAACAAACTGCGGTTTTGAAGATGCCAAAATAATGTGCGATTTGATTAAAAAGAATGCGGACGATATAGAGCGTGCTATTTGTGTTTTTCAGGACATCAGACCAAAAGATATGAATGCCGTAGCTCATTTATCAATCCAAAATTTAAAAAATCTTGAAATGAAACAAAGCTTTGAAGATTACATCACTTTCAAAAATCTTGACCTTGCACTTGAACAAAAGTTTCCTAATTATCACTCTGAATATTTCTATGTTGCATTTTCGGATCTACCTTTTAGTAAAATACTTAATATTTCAAATAAATGTCATCCGATTTTGTTGGGATATACTAAACGTAAAGCTTTTAAAGGTAAAAAGAGTTTTTCTGAAGAAGCATTGAATGAGGTTTATTTTAAATTAAAAAATATATACGAAATTAAATGATACATACCTATATCTTGGAAAACTCTTTTAGATTACAAACTATAGGGCAGTTGAATTTTGGCATGAGATGTGATACTCTCTAGAGAACAATAATCTCAGGAGACAAACATGACTGAAGTTGCTACTAGATTCTCTGAAAAAATGAAAACTCCAAGTGACTTAACTGTACTTTTAATATGCGGAAGTACTGGTACTCCCTCTCATACTAGAACTAACCTTCAGCAAATTGATAATCTTTTTCAACAAGAGAAGGTTAAAACTCACTTTTGGGACTTACGAGATAGGCAATTGCCGATTGCAGATCCTGCATACCATAACGACCTTAGCAAAAATCCAGATAAGAGGGTGCAAGAACTAGTAGAATTAGCTGATAAAGCAGATGCATTTGTGCTTGGATCACCATTGTATCACAATTCATATTCAGGGGTAATCAAGAATGCCCTAGATAACCTCACCATTAGTCAGTTTGAAGGAAAACCAGTAGGATTGGTATCTCATGGGTCGGATCGTACCGTAGTCCAAGCATGTGATCATCTTCGAATAGTTGTCAGAGGTTTATCCGGAGTTGCTATTCCTAAACAAATTGCAACAATAGAAAGTGACTTTAAGGAAAAAAATGGAGGGTACGAATTGGTAAGTGATGATATCAAACATCGTATGCTGCTTATGGTAAAGGAGCTAGTTATATTTGCAACTCAACTGCCCACCCCTAAAATAAATGCTCAAAAAACCTAATTATATTTATTTTGATCGCTCAGATCCTTATTATCAACTTCCCAAAAAGGTCATGGAGCTACTAAGCCAAGAGATAAAAAATCACAATATTTCTCAATATAGCTTAACGATGGGAATTCCTCAACTGCAAGAAGAGCTAGTTCGGAAACTGAAAAATTTTAATAATATTTATGTTGATCCTTCCCAAATTTTAGTTACAGCGAGTTCATCTCTTGGTTTACTGTTGTCATTCATGTTATGCGCTATGGATAAGAAAGGCGTTATCCTTATCCCAAGCTTATACTATCCGCCATATAAAAGATTAATTGCGTCTTTGAATCGTGAATATCTTTTCTATTCACTGGATAGAAATTTCTTGCCAGATATGCCCACTCTTAAAAAAATCATCAAGAAAAATAAAGTATCCTGTCTGATAATCAATTCACCCTCTAACCCTACAGGTGCTACTTTTCCTAAAAATATAATCAATCAGATCATCAAACTATCGCAAGAACATAATTTTTATCTTATAAGTGACGAAGCATATGAAAACTATGTATATCAAGGTGAACATATTAGCACTGCTTCTCTTGTTTCATCTGATAATACACTTTCTGTTTTTAGTTTCTCTAAAACATTTGCATTGTCTGGTTGGAGACTGGGATATGTTGTATTGCCAAAAACTATGATTTCAGACGCGGAAAAACTTTATAGAGGAATAATGATCAACACGTCTTTATTCTCTCAATTAGTAGGGTTAACCATTTTAAAGCAGCACAAGTTTCCCAATCTTCTCTTTAGGCATTTTGCGAAACAAAAACAAAAAATAGAAAGAATATTAAAACAGTATAATATAAAGTTTATCTCTCCCAATGGGGGTTTATCTTTTTGGATTGACGTATCCAAAACTGGACTATCCGGTCAAGCATTTTACGAATACTCTTTAAAGCATATAAAAGTTATCGTACAGCCTGGTATAGCTTTTGGTAAAGAAGGAAAAAATTACATACGTATGTCTTTTTCCGGTTCTACTACGATGGCACTTGAAGGAGCTCTTCGTTTAGCAAAACTATACAAACTTTTATCTAAATAAAATGAAGGTATTTATCACGGGTTCTGGATTAATCGGAAGTTTTTCAGCGAAAAGACTAAGCGATCTTGAGCATAAGGTTGTTTTGTTTGATAAAAAACCCTCTAGGAAATATCTTAAAAAAATATTTAACTCTACTTTACCAATAATAGAAGTTGGAGATATAAGAAACGTAAGTAATCTTGCGAAATTAATTCAAAAACATAAGCCAGATTGTATCGTTCATACGGCCGCTGTAATGCGTAATTTTTTTGACAAAAAACCAATGCTTGGTGTATCTATTAACACTTTAGGCGTTGCTTCTGTTATGTTGGCCGCAGCTAATGCCGGAGTTAAGCGGGTAATACTTTGCAGTAGCTTATCTGTATATGATTATTCTTCTCAAGCAAAATCTATTACTGAAAATCAACCTCTTAAGCCCAATAGTCTATATGATGCAACAAAACTTTCTGGAGAGTATATTGCTACATCTTTAGCTAATAGTCATAACATAGATATTACTATTCTAAGATTTGCAAGTGTTTACGGCTATGGAATATTTAACGGCGGGGCCTGGTTAGGCAAACAATTGCAGGATATTTTCATAAGCCTACTTGCCAGTAAAAGTGTTGTATTAAGGGAAAAAGAATTCGGTTCTAATGAGTATGTCTACGTAAAAGATGTTTCTCAGGCAATTGTAAAGAGCTGCTTTAAGAATATATCTGGAGTAAATACCTTCAATATCGGAAGTGGTAAAATTTTGTCATCAATAGAGCTTGTACGTATCCTTGCAAAGGTCAGTCGTAATGAGAAAATTAAACTTGAATCTGTCCGGCATCCAATAAATATGCCAGATTTTATTAAGCGAAAATATCCGTTTAATCTCAAAAGAGCAAAAGAAGTTTTAGGATATATTCCTGAATTTACATTTATTAAAGGGATACAGGATTACAAAAATTACTTAGTCCCAATAGTGAATAAAACTGTTCGGTTGTGATGAAGTCCTGATTCTTGTTTCATTCTACGAACATACCTAATGCTTTCTTGTTTAAACTTAAATTGTAAAGACTTTTCCATTTTAAAGATTGCATCTCTGACGCCCCCATGAGACATATAGGTATTCCACCATTCTTTTTCATCTTGATAGGTGAAAATTTTATTTTCTGTCTCTATGTTAATGTGAGAGAAGCCTGATTTTAAAATAAGCTCTTTAAGTGTGGCTGAGGTAACAGCAGAATTTACAAGAGTTTCATCTCTGTGATATTTTTCAAGTAAAAGACCAAACCATCTCCATTGCGGATCTGGTTTACCAGATGTAGTTACAACGAGCTTGCCTCCATTCTTAAGGACTCTAAAAAATTCTTTGATAGCTAATTCGGGATTTGGAAAAAATAAAATTGCAAACCCACATAGTATAAAGTCAAAATAATTGTCTGGGAAAACTAGATGCTCAGCATCCATTCGTAAGACACGAGCATTTGAAATTCCTTGACTAGTTATTTCTGCGGCAGTAAGTCGGACCATGCGATCAGAAATATCAATCCCAAAGACCTCTCCTTTATATCCGACTCTATTAATTGCCGGAAACAAAAGAGTACCCCTTCCTGTTCCTACATCCAACACTCTTGATTTTGGCGGGATATTAGCTAATTCAACAGCTCGTCTTCCAAAGTAAGAAAAGAAACCGGATTCATTCCGATCATATTTTTCTGCAGCTGCATTAAATACAGTCTTAATGCGAGATTTAATGTTAGTATACATCTTAGAAATAATAACACTCTATTCCCTGGTATTTCGACCTAAAATTGTTATATCATATTATTGATAACATCAATTAAGATTATTGCTAAACAGTAATATAGGCATGATAAAAATAAGAAAAAAAGGGAAAACAAATCATAAATGATCTTATTGAGATTAATGACTTTATTTAAAATTGATTGTTTTAACAGCATTAACTATACTCTTCATGTATTCTGAGAGTTCTAATTCGTCTAAATTTTCCAGAGACAAAATTTAAAATCTGAATGTTCAGGACTTAGTGTTATTTTTTGATTCTTATCAATCATCTTACAATAAAATATTATTTCTATTCTCTGAATGTTTTCTTGATTATTTTCTATAAAATAAGTTTTGACTGTCAAGGGATTTAAAACTTCTACGCTAATACCACATTCTTCTTTAATCTCTCTTTTTAATGCGTTTTCAGGAATTTCTCCAAAATCAGAACCTCCACCTGGTAATTCCCATTGTCCCGGCATGAAGTTTTCAGTCTTGGCTCTTTTTACAAAGAGTGCTTCTTTTTTATCGTTGAGTATCAAAGCTCCAGTAGATACTTGTTGATATTGATTCATGAAGCAATTATATTACGTTAACCATATTATTGCTAGAGAAATAGTTTGTCCTTGGGATAATTGCTAATAGTTTAATTCAGGCGTATAATTTTGCTAATATCGATCTTTATGCGCAATATCAGAATAGTTGATTCAACCCCTCAAGACGTATTTGGAATAAGAAATGTTCAGAGAATAACATGGATAGATACTTACCCTAACTTAGAGTTAGGTATTACCAAGGAAGATGTTGGGTTTGTTAAAACGGGAAAGAGTGTCCATTCAAAAGGAGTAGATCCTTTACCTTCGGGCAAAATTATTCCAGAGATTGAGATGGTTAAAAAATCTATATAGCTCGGTTAACAACTTACACACCCACGTTAAAGGTGCGAGGCTACAATTTCGAATAATTATAAATCCTATCTTCTGATCCGAATTTCTGATAAAATTGAGCTGAAAATAATGAACAATGACAAGGGTCCAGAAGTAGATTCAAAGGGTTACAAAAATTTGTTACTTCAAATGTTTAATGTAAAGCATTTTGTTACAAGTGTCGGTGGAGGTATTTTTATCTTTGCCACCGCATACCTCAATAACCAATGGGATAAGGCCAAAATTTTATCTTGGTTGTGGCTAGTCGGTGAAAGTTTGTGGTTGTTATTCCTAATAATAACCTATAAATCCGAACTGTGGCTAAGAATACTTTCATTTACCTTTTCGATAATGGGGAAAATTTTCCCTATTGCTGCCTTCCTAATAGCCCTATACTTTATTCTATTTCCTTTTGACTTAATAAGAACAATTAGTTTATTAATACTCGGTTTTGTTTTTTGGATGTGGTTCAGAAACAAGCGTATGCTTAAAGAAAAGCAGCCCAAATCCCCATCTCAAAAAAAACCCCATAAAAAAGGAGGAAATCCAACTAAAGAGCTTGAAGACTGGATTGCTACAGAAACAAACAACGAACAGGGTTCTGATTATCGGGAGATTAATACGGAAGGTAACCCTTTAAAAACGCTAGAGTTTAAAGTGAAACCATTTACTGCTTTTTGGCGGGCAGGTTTTAAGATTACAGATCCCAATGGGGCAATTTTGCCCCTACGAACTAAGAACAGCTTTTTATTTCATATTGGCTCAACTGATTTGAAAAGTAAATTTGGGGTAACAGCGTACCTAAATGGCGACTGGATTCCCTATCTTAACAAAACTCTCGATTATGATACGCAAAGTACAATAACTATGAAGTTTGAGGTAAATTACAAGAACTTTGTTAGATGTTTTGTAAACGGGCGAGTTGAATTTGAGCTAAAAGGTAGAATTGACCCTGAAATTTTAAAAAAAACCTTTATCGTAGCTTGGGGCGACGGTAATCCTTATAGGGTTGAATTTGATGAGATTTTGTTTACAACTAGGTAACAATGAAAAAGAAACAAAAATTTATAGCCCCCATATATGGTTTAAAGGAGAGTCTAAAAGGTGACGTTAAGCTCGACGATGAGACATTAATCAGACAGGTAAACCTTCTCAAAGAAGAATATAAATTTTTTGAACGACAAGGCATAAGGACAACTTGCGATGCTGTTTTGGAAGTTGACTATCAGTATGATGACGATAATCCTAGCGAACCATATCCCGGTATTTCATTGAATGTTCTAAATAGATTTGATGCATCTTTATTGATTTATGGAGAGAATAAAGGTGGAGTAGGAATTGCTGGTATATTTCCAGCAGATATAAAAGGCCATGGTGTTACACTTTTTACTGCCAAAACTCATTATGATGAAGGCCTAGATAGTGAAATTGATGACGATTTCGCTACCTATTATAAAAAGTTTATTAAAGCATATAGCATGCGTCCTCTTGCTTTTGATATATACAGGAAAAGTCGTGACCGGTTCGCAAATAACGATAAAACCATTGATTGTTGTACTTCATTGGAAAGTATTTTTGTACCTGCAGGAGAGAGATCAAAAAAACCATTCATCTTAAACGGAATGAATATTCTAGGTTTTAATAAAAAAGACGTTGAATGTATAGATGATCTTATAGAATGCAGAAATGCCGTAATCCACGCTGATTTGCAAAAACAGCTCAAACTATTATCTGGATCTAAATATACACACAGATGGTTTGAAGATGCTTTCAAATTAGTTCGTAGAGTTCTTTATAAGTATGTAGAGAAACCTTGAAGATAAAATAAAAAGCAGAGTTGAAAAACGAAAAGCTGCGAAAATTTCTAAGCGATGGAAGCTAATTCCGACGAGGAAACAGAACGTTCACCCTTGATATAGAAATACTCAGTTGAAATCTTTCTTAGAACTGATATATTAAGTTTAAATTTAGAAAAAAATTTTTGCTTTTTTTCACTCGCCGACAGTTTTTGGGAGCGAGGCCGACCGTGTCCTGAGCGGAGCCGAAGGAAGGCCGAGCAATATAAAATAGTAGGAGTCCTGAGCGGATTTATCCTGAGCAGAGCCGAAGGAGTCGAAGGACGACTACAATGATAATATGAAAGAGGTTCGAACTTTTTTGTAAAGGAGCTCAAGCACCTTTGGCGACTTGAGCGGGATAGGGGAGTCGAACCCC
>ERZ1292623.1056-Hain-H51-01um-R1-1056-length-27422-cov-14_pt1 | contig 13065 bp, 14 predicted proteins | sample MGYA00564398_ERZ1292623 | MGnify/ENA primary metagenome ERZ1292623 (study PRJEB36523, sample SAMEA6512633) | groundwater metagenome | collected 2019-01-07 | study: AquaDiva: Metagenomics assemblies of 32 groundwater samples | reverse complement strand
TTATCCGTCGAGCCATACCTCATTCCCTCGACAGTCAGCCTCATCATCGCGCAACGACTGGCGCGTCGTATATGCACCGGATGCAGGACCAGGAAGAGATTAGGGGCGGCAGAGGAAGCAGCGATACGAGAGACGACGGAGAATGAGGTAACGCTTCCTTCGTTCCATTTCATAGGCGCAGGCTGCGCAGCATGCAATGGAACCGGGTATCGCGGGCGCATTGGCGTCTTCGAGCTCCTTGTGATGGATGATTTCGTCCGCAAGATCGTGCTCGATCGCCCCGCTGCGTTCACCTTGCGGTCCCAGATGCTTGCACACGGCATGCGCTCACTTCTTAAGGACGGGCTCGCCAAGGCCGAACAAGGCACGACCACTATCGAGGAGATCTTTAGACTTCATCATGAGTGACGTCGCCGCTCGCATAAGACGTGTCTTCGTTCGTTTTTCTAGCGTCGAACTTCATTCGTTCAGCGAGCGTGACAAGATATTGTTCGCGGCACGCCTCTCGCTTTTCCTGCGCTCCGGCATCCCTATCCTTCCGGCACTCACGTTCATTCGTGAGGACGCTCGTACTCGATTAGCATCAACAGTGTTCAGTGCAGTGACTCTCGCAGTCACGCGGGGAGAGTCCTTATCCGGAGCGCTTACGCAGTTCCCGCGAGCGTTCCGTGCGTTCGATATCTCACTCGTACGTATCGGCGAAACGACGGGCCGGCTGCATGAAAGCCTCTCGTATATCGGGCAAACGCTTGCGCAGGCGCAGGCGCTTCGCGCCAAGGTCGTAGGTGCCCTTATTTATCCCGCGCTCATCCTGTTCGCGACCCTAGGCATCGTCGTATTCCTTATTGCCTACGCGTTCCCGAAGATACTCCCGCTCTTCCGAGGGTTCGAGTCGACCCTTCCTCTGTCCACGCGACTCCTCATTGCGACGAGTGGATTCGTCACGACGTACGGCCTTTTCCTAGTAGCGGGCATGATAGTACTCGGTATGCTCTGGGTATATGCGTGCCGGTATCCACTCGTCAGGCTTCGGCGGGACCACGCCCTTCTCACGCTTCCGGTGCTCGGCGAACTCCTTAAGGCATATGAACTTGCCGCTCTCGCACGAGTGCTGAGCACCCTGACGAAGAGCGGGGTCGGTATCGTTCCTGCACTCAACCTATGCACCGGAATGACGAGGAACAGCGCGTACCGCGAAGCACTTCATCGTGCGGAGCGCGAGGTGATCGCGGGTAAACGGCTCACTGACGCGCTATCGCATACCCCTGCCCTCTTCCCCGTGCTCATGACCCAGGTGGTGGGCACGGGAGAGCTGACGGGAAGCTTGAGCGAGAGCCTGATGATGGCGGCGGAGATGTATGAGTCGGAGGTGGAGGAGCGTGTGCGGAATATCACGACGCTCATAGAGCCGGTACTGATGGTTGGTATCGGCCTCGTCGTTGGGTTCATCGCGCTCTCCATCATTACGCCCATATACCGAATCACGCAGGACCTCTCTATCTCGTGATATGCGCGGCCTTACCCTCATGGAAGTAATCATCTCGCTTGCGATTGTCTCGTTCCTAATAGGCGGCATCGCGCTGTTCGCTTCCATGGACGACAGGTATCTGCGCGAACGCGACGAGGATGAGCTGCTTGTTTCCCTTCTTTATCGGGCTCGCTCGCAGACACAATCGAATGTGTGCCCACAGGAGTCATGCACCGGGCCTTCCTCGTTCGGTATCAAGGTCCTGCCGGGAGGCATCGTGCTCTTCATGGGCGAGACCTATGGCTCTCGCCTCGCCGGACGCGACGAGATATACCCGCGCAGCAGCGCGCGTGCACAGAGCGGGAATGACGAGCTGGTATTCACGCGAGGCACGGGCTTCCAATCGCAGGAATTGATTCTCCATGGGACAAGAGAAATGCATCTTGGGATCAACGAGGCGGGCGGTATATCAATGCGACACGTCCCATGATTCGTGGCTTCTCCGCACTTGAGGTCATCATCGCGCTCGCGGTATTGAGCACGGCGCTCATAGCCGTTACCCTCCTCACCCTTGGCGCTCCTTACATCCTCCAAAATGCACGCGACCACGCGGAAGCTCTTTCGCTGGCACAAACGCTTCTCGCGGAGGCGCAGCATGAAGCCGAGGATTCATTCGGTTCCATTGCTTCGAGCTCCACAACGGCAGGCGTAGCATTTGATGTTCACCTTGGCTCGAGGCTCCTCTCGGACGAACTCACGAAACGCCTGACCGCCACGGTCTCCTGGCCCGACGCATGGGGAAATCAAAAAAGGCTTGCGCTTGAGTCTGTGGTCACGGATTACGAACATGCGACGGATTACCCATGCGACAGCATACCGAGCGGTGATTGGCATAATCCTGTCGCCAAAACAAGCACGCTCGAGGGTGGAGATTTACTACCTGGTATGGACACATACTCCATAGGCTCGATGGCTACCACAAGAAACCTTCTTGCTCTTACCTCCACGTCGACCAAGACGGTGGGTCAGCCTTCCCTCTTCGTCTTCGAATACGAGAACGGGCTCCCGGCATTCCGTTCGATGCTCAGCACGTCATCGACCACTGCGGCCATAGCCGATATAGCGCTCGCCGGGGAGCACGCGTACCTAGCAAGCGCATCGGCGTGCGCGAAGCTCGCTAGTTGCGGCCAACTTCAGATAATCGATGTGAGCACGCCAACCGCTCCCGCATTCGCGAGCCGGCTACTGCTACCTATTCTTACCCCGCCGTACGCCGGGGATACGAGTGGTCCTGTAGCCGCTAAGAGTATTTATTATCGTGATGGCTTCATATACCTCGGACTCGAAGAAACACCGACGAGTACCGGCATGGAATTCAACATCATCGATGTGCAGGATTCTCGTAACCCGATATGGAGAGGAGGCTACCGCATAGGAAGGACCATTAATGACATCCTGGTCCGCGAGGGTCGTGCGTTCGTCGCGAGCAATGCGCGAGGTATCGCTGATGTGGTCATACTCGATATCACCGACCCTGCGGATATACGAGAGCTTGTACGAATAGCGTTTCCTCCGCTTCAAACGACGAGTCGCTTCGGATACGCGCATGGAGTAGCGGTCTCAGGTTCGGTCCTCCATATCGCACGCTCGTATATAAGCAACGCCGATGAGTGGTATCTGATCAATCTCGATGATTCAGCATTTCCGGTCATCGAGTCTAAGAATGTGGGTACTCCGCTTAACCGGCGTAGTGCTCGAGGCATACTCGTGCGCGATACGCTCGCTGCCCTGCTAACGAACAAGGATTTCGAGATATGGGACTCAAGCACTGATTCGCTATCGATGAGCTCTTCGCTCTCGATTCCCGGTGAAGCGGTCTCGTTCCTATGCGTTCGCAATAGCTTCTACATCGCCTCTCTTGAGGCCGGGGTAGGAAAGCTCACGCGAATAGACCCGCTATGAGAAACGGCTTCACGCTTATCGAGCTTATTATCTACCTCGCCCTGTTCAGTCTGCTCATGCTCGGCTGCCTCTCAAGCGCCCGCGGCATAGCTGACTCCGCAGAACGAACACGCGACGAGGCGCTCGTGCTTGAGGAAAGCCTCTTCGTGCTTGAGAGAATACGCCACCTCCTAAACGATGCTGAGCGGGTTATGGCGCCACTACCAGAGGAGGAATCCGGCACGCTAACGATAGAAGACGGGGATGGCAGCCGCATCTCCATAGGACGCAGGGACGGAAGTGTTATGTATACGAGAGATGGAGTCGCTTCGCCGCTTACGGCTCCTGCGGTGGCAGTAACTGCGCTTTCCTTCTCTGGGGGTACGCTAGATGACGCTGGACTGGAGCCTACAACTATCGATGTATTGCTTGAGACTTCCGCCCACCGTTCCTCTAGGACCCACCGATTCTTACGAACCTTCTATCCATCACCATGAATCCTCAGGCGCCACGCGGGTTCGTAGCCCTCATATCCACCCTAATTATCGCGACTGCGCTCACTGGCCTCGCTATGGAGGCGAGCAAGGATGCGTACTACGCTCGATTGAGCGTTCTGCATGCGGCATATGCAGAAGGCGCGCGCCTAGCAGCTCGCACCTGCACGAATATAGCGCTGCTGCGTCTTGCGCAGGATATCTCGTACAAACCGCCGCCAAATGGCGAAACTGTGCCGCTTGGCAAGAAAGAGGGCTGTCGCATAGATTCGATTATCGAGATGGACGATACCTACATAATTAATTCCTCTTCCCTGGTTAAGGAGTCCTTCTCTTCGTGGACAATTCGGATCTATCTCGATGATGGCGTTCCATCGATAATCCACTCCAGGGAAATATGATTATTTCTCGAGGATTATTTTATCTCTGGTTCGTACTATTACGGTATACCAGCAACATATCCGTCATGAAGAACTCAAATCGGGGCTTTACTCTTATCGAAATACTGGTCGTCATGGGCATGCTTGCATTGCTCGCTACTATTGTCCTGGTAGCTATTAACCCACTTCGGCAATTCGCACAAGCACGTAATACGCAGCGCGAAGCTAACGTCACCGCTATTCTTGATGCGGTTGGCCATCGTCTCGCTGACAATCGCGGAATATTCGAGGATGCCGCCGGCGATTGCTCCTCGATCCTGCCGGGAACCGCTACGCAGATAGACGATGCGACAGGATACGACCTTCGTCCGTGCCTCGTTCCTACCTATATCGCTGAGCTCCCGTACGATCCGAGCGAAGGAAGCAATACCTGCGTGTCAGCTAGCTGCAATGGTGCGGGCGAGGGCTATGACACCACCTATACCCTCGAGCAGAATGCCTCTACCTCTCGTATTACCGTTTGTGCTCCTTTCCACCAAGAATCCGATTTGCCGGGCTCCGCTCCGTTCTGCCTTACCCGCTAAACTATTGCTTCACGCAACTAAATAGTGGTGAAGGCACAAACTCAACCGAGAAATCCATCATTATAATTACTATCTTTAACTGGAAATTAAGCCATGGCTGGGGTATATTCGCTTTATATGTCATTCCATAATATTCGACACAGTGGAACTGTGCGAAGCATTATCTTCCAGCAGAACGGGGAGTGGTTTGGCGCTGCACTTGAGTTCAATATTGTGGAAACAGGATGTTCCCCACAGGAAGTAGATATGCTTCTAGACGAAGCGATAGCTGGTTATATTGAGGCTGCTCAAAAGAATAGGCTGTCGAGTGCGGTACTTAATCAGACTGTTGAGCCTGAGTACGAAGCATTGTGGAATTCCGCAAATTCAGAGACAGGGGAGGAAAGGAAGAAAGTCTACAAAGCTTCCCAGTATTCAGTTCCGGCCCTAGCATAAAATATGCCCAGAGGTCTGAATAATTGGACCGCGGCAATGGTGATGAGATTTCTTAGAAAGAATGATTTCATCCAAACACATGCGCGCGGTAGCCATTTCTACTATTCGAAGAAAAATAATACCAAGAGTTACCTGGTCACCGTGTCTGTTCACGGGACAGACAGTATCCATCCCAAAACAATGAAGTCTATCATCGCTCAATCAGGAATTCCTGAGTCAGAGTGGTTAAGATAAGTAGCAAGTCCCCTCTTCCTGTTCTAGAGTACGTCTAGATTGGATGAGGAGAGAAGTATTGAACTCTTACCAATTCAGCTGACCGCCCGTCTTGTACTCCGTAACGCGAGTCTCGAAGAAGTTCTTCTCCTTGTTGAGGTCCACGGCTTCGCTCATCCATGGGAACGGGTTCTCGACATTGTACTGGGTCGGGAGTCCCACGGTCGTGAGGCGGCGGTCCGCTATATGCTCGATGTACTGCTTGAAGCCGGCCGCGTTCATACCGAAGATGCCATTCGGGAAGACTTCCTTGGCGAAGGTGTACTCGAGGACGACTGCGCGCTTCACGAGATCGACGATGCGCTGCTGGAACTCAGGGGTCCACAGCTCCGGCTGCTCCTCCTTGATTGAGTTGATCATGTTTATGCCGAAGTTCAGGTGCTGCGATTCGTCGCGCATGATGTACTGGATCTGCTCCGCGGAGCCAGTGAGCTTGTTCTGGCGCTGGAAACCGAACATGACAGCGAAGGAGGAGTAGAAGAAGATGCCCTCCATGATGAGCGAGAAGACGCAGAGATTCTCGAGGAAGAGCTGATCGTTCTCGAACGTGCCGGTCTTGAAGTCGTCTGCGAAGATTCCTTCGTTAAGGCGAAGGACCATGTTGTCCTTGTTGTATATGGACTCCACTTCCCGATACATGTTGAATATCTTGGATTCGTCCATGCCGAGTGATTCCACGATGTACTGGTACGCATGCGTGTGTATAGCCTCCTCGTATCCTTGGCGAAGGAGATACATGCGGCACTCGGGGCTTGTCACGTGCTTATACAGCGCAAGAACGACGTTATTAGCCGCGATGGAGTCGGCGGTCGTGAAGAAGCCGAGCACGGTCTCGAATGCCTTGCGCTCGTCAGCGGTGAGCGCGGTCGGGCTCCTCCACTGCTCGATATCGCGCTGCATGGATATCTCGGTCGGGAGCCAGTGGTTGCTGTTCCCCACCATGTACGCATCCCATGCGAAGGTGTGGCGCATAGGATAGAGCTGCATGACGTCGGCGTCCGCGCCGTTTATTATCTTGCGCTTGTTGATGTCGACTGCTGCTGCTCCTTTGTTGATTGGCATACGATGATGGTGGTTACCGATAATCCGGAATCGTAGTGTTCCGAGTACGTCCTGCTATTCTCCTCCTCTTCACTCCTCCCCGCAACCTTATGACTCGCAGCTCTCGCACACGCCCGCTTCCTCGCCTGCGGCGACGCGCGCCATCTTGGCCCTCCACTCGTCCGGCGTGAACCCGCTCGGGACGCTTGGCGCTACGGGCACGAGCTCCATAGTAACGATGGGCGAAACGATGGCTTCGGTCGCGACTGCGGCGGTCATAGGGCCTGATGCGGTGCGATTGTGGGTCGAACCGTATTCTGCGGTCGAGACGGTCGACTTCTCCACCTGGGACGCACCGAGGGAACGTAGGTAATACGTGGTCTTGAGGCCCATCTGCCATGCGAGGAAGTAGATATCGGACAGCTCGCGGCCGCTCGTTCCATTGAAGAAGATGTTGAGGGACTGGGACTGGTCCATCCACTTGCCGCGCTGGGCCGCTGCCTCGATGAGCCACCTTCCTTCTATCTCGAACACTTCCCTATACTTGTCCTTCAAGTTCTGCGGGATCTCGTCGATGTCCTGGATGCTACCGTCGGCATACTTGATACGGTTGAGCATCGCCGTGCTCCAGAGATTATGCTTCTTGAGGTCCTCGACGAGATTCTTATTCACCACGACGAAGTCGCCTTCCTTGTTGGACTTCACGTAGATGTTCTTATAGATAGGCTCGACGCACGGGATGCAGCCGACGAGGTTCGCGGTCGACGCGGTCGGTGCGATCGCCATGGTGTTCGAGTTCCTCATGCCGTACTGCTTCACGTGCGCGCGTACCGGCGCCCAGTCGAGCTTGCCGCCGCGCTTGAGCACGATGGCTTCGCCACGTTCCTTCTCGAGCAGATCGATGGTGTCCTGCGGGAAGATGCCGCGGTCCCACTTGGAACCCTTATACGTCTCGTACGTACCGCGCTCCTTCGCGAGCTCGGATGAAGCGAGGATGGTGTAGTACGCGACGACTTCCATGCTCTCGTCAGCGAATTCGACCGCTTCAGCGGTATCGAAGTTGATGTCGAGCGCGTAGAGCGCATCGTGGTAGCCACGAATGCCGAGGCCGACCGGGCGATGGCGCATGTTGCCACGCTCCGCATCCTTGGTCGGATAGAAGTTGAGGTCGATGACGTTGTCGAGCATGCGTATCGCGGTGCGTGTCACCTTCGCGACGAGCTCATGGTCGAACTTTCCGTTCACGATAAACTTCGCGAAGTTAAGGGATCCGATGGTGCAGACCGCGGTCTCATCATCAGACGTGTTGAGCGTTATCTCCGTGCAGAGGTTCGAGTTATGGATGACGCCGGCGTGGTCCTGCGGGGAACGGATGTTCGATGGATCCTTCCACGTTATCCATGGGTGGCCGGTCTCGAACAGCATGCCGATCATCTTCTTCCAGAGGTCCGCTGCCGAGATAGTACGGAACGTCTCTATCTCGCCGCGTGCTGCCATGGCCTCGTATTCCTCGTACCGCTTCTCGAATGCCGCGCCATAGAGGTCGTGGAGGTCAGGCACATCGGATGGCGAGAAGAGGGTCCACTCTCCCCCATCGCGCACGCGCTTCATAAAGAGGTCGGGGATCCAGTTGGCGGTATTGATGTCGTGGGTGCGCCTGCGCTCGTCTCCCGTGTTCTTGCGGAGCTCGAGGAAGTCCTCGATGTCCATGTGCCAGGTCTCGAGGTATACGCAGCCCGCACCGCGGCGCTTACCTGAGCGGTTTATAGCGAGGTTCACATCGTTCGCGATCTTCAGGAACGGCACGATGCCCTGCGACGGTACGCCTGTACCTTTAATAAAGGAGCCGGTGGCGCGGACACGCGTCCAATCGGTGCCGGTGCCGCCCGACCACTTGAGGTACTGCGCGTTATCCGATACGGACTTAAAGATGCCATCGAGCGAGTCCGGAACGGTGTTGAGGAAGCAGTTGGAGAGCTGCGCCTTCTTGGCTCCCGCCTGGAAGAGCGTGCGGCCGCCCGGGGTGTAGTAGAAATTGGAGAGGACATCGTAGAACTCGAGCGCGACACGCTCGCGGTCAGCGGGCTTCTCCGCTATCGCAAGGCCCATAGCGATGCGCATCCAGAGCATCTGCGGGGTCTCGAGCGTGAGCTTCGCCTTGGGGTCCTCCATGCAGTAGCGGGAGCTCATGATCTCGAGGCCCATGTACTCGAAGAAGTGGTCGTTCTCGATGACGAGCGCGCGGCCGAGCTTATCCAGATCGAACTCGCTCATGCGGGTATCGAGGTTCCCTTCCTCGACGAGTCGGTTGATGTTACGCGCGAACACGCGCGCGTGCTCCTCGACGAGATTGTCGGACTTGTAGTCAGGACCGAACACGTCGCCATAGATGCGATGGAGCAGGAGCTTCGCAGCGACCTTCGAGTACGCAGGATCGCGCTCGATCATCGAGCGCACGACCATCGTGAGCGCCTTATGCACCTCGTCGGTCGTCATGCCTTCGTACACTTCGTACTTGAGCTGCGAGAGTATGTACTCGACGTCGACGTCGTTCTCGTATCCCTTCACGAACCGCATCAGATTCTTGCGCACGCTGTCCTCGGAGAAGGGCACTTCGCGGCCGGAGCGGGTCTTTATCTTGAGCGCGTTCTCCTCTATCTTCTCGAGCACCTCTTCCTGCATCTTCTCGCGTATCTTGGTGTGCTCGTAGCGATAGACGATGTAGTGCTTAGCGACGGTAAGATACCCCTCTTTCATGAGGATCATCTCGACATAGTCCTGTACGTGCTCGACCGATGGGGTGGTGGTCGGGAAGTTGGTCTCGATCTGCGCAACGACCGTAGCGGTCATCTCTTGGAGCTTCTCATCGCTCGTCGGAATGTACGTAGCCTCGAAGGCCTTACGCATCGCTTCCGTTATCTTTCGTTCCTCGAAATCGGCGATGCTCCCATTGCGCTTTTTGACCTGCTTCATATGCAACGTATTGCTTATTACTCAATTAATCTCCCCGCACGCACCGTGGTGCATCTCCCTGTTACCTTGAGCTCAATTTTACCTCGGACCGACCGAAACTCGTCCTGGGGATAGCGTTCATTCCGACAGGAAAATGCTGGCTCGTATAGGGTTCAGGGCACGAATTATTTCATGTGTAAATACACGCTCGTAGAGAGGTGCTTTTGGGTCATATTAACCAAAACCTCATGAATACACCCTATGATGGAAAGTAATCTTCATGAAGACCGTCTTCTCTACTGTACGAAGACTTATCCGAGTAACTCACACCCACCCATATGCGTATCCTAATCGTAGAAGACGAAGCGAAGCTCGCCGAAGGCCTTAAGCGAGGTCTCGAGGCCAAAGGGTTCGCCGTGGACTGGCTCGAGGATAGCGAGAAGGCACGCACCCGTATCCTTCTCTACCGCAACGAATACGACCTCATCCTCCTCGATCTCATGCTTCCCGGGATTGGCGGTGCTGAAATCACCAAAGAGGCGCGCGCCGAGGGCGTGACGACCCCCATCATCATCCTGACGGCCCGAGACGAGACGGAATACAAGGTGGAACTCCTTAATTGCGGCGCTGACGACTACATATCGAAGCCCTTCTCCTTCGATGAGCTCGTCGCCCGCATGAACGCGGTGCTGCGCCGTCCCGAGCAGAGCGTCGCCTCGACCCTTACTGTGCGCGATATCGAGCTCGACCCGGGCAAACGCACGGTCGTGAAGGCGGGCGAGGAAATTCCCCTTACCCTCAAGGAGTACTCCTTGCTCGAGTTCTTCATGCGGCACCCCAACGAAGCATTATCCCGTGAGACTATAATGGACCATGTCTGGAGCTTCGACTTCCCTGGCTTCTCGAACGTGCTTGATGTACACATGAAGAACCTTCGTAAGAAGCTCGATACCTATGGAGACGATTCCCTTTTTGAAACAGTTCGCGGCGTGGGTTACCGGCTTAACGGATAAGTACCGCTTCCACCCGTTCGTCCGCACCGCTGTCCATATCACCCTGCTCCAGATCGCGCTCGCGGTCGTGATGATCGGTATCTTCACCTGGGGCCTTAAGTACGCGCAGGATCAGACGATAACCTCCATTAGCGAGCATCTTTCAACAGCGATAGTGACCGGAACGACGAGTGACGCGAGCCTTCCCCGGTCGATAGAGCAAGTGCGCGAGCAAGCATACGGCCTCGTCTTCTTCCTCATCATCGCGCTGAACGGGCTCTTCGGGTATTTCATGGCACGCTTCGCACTCCGGCCTACCCGTCGGTCATTGCGCGCCCAGAAACAATTCATCGGCAATATCGCGCATGAGCTGCGTACCCCGCTCGCCATCATAAAGACGAATACGGAGGTGGCGCTCTTCGACCCTAAGCTCGACCCAGCCGTTAAGCAGACGTTCGAGGATACGCTCGTCGAGCTCGACCGCATCTCGGAGATAATCAATAACCTTCTTACGTTCGATACGCTCGCGCGGCCCCGCCGCATGGAGTTCGAGCCCATCGATATCCGCGCTATAGCCGAAACGGTGCTGCGCCGTCACCTGGCACTCGCCAAAGAGCGTGGCATACAGCTCGCCATGGATTCAGGCCGACCCGCATTCGTCGAAGGCAACCAGACGGCGCTCGAACAGGTGCTCACGAACCTCGTGAAGAATGCTATCAATTACACCCCGCAGCATAAGGGTGGGCTGGTGCGGGTGCTGGTGGAGCCTGACCCGAGCGGAAGCACCGTCGTTACGGTGGCTGATACCGGTATCGGCATAGACCAGAAGGACCTATTCCACATCTTCGAACCCTTCTACCGTGGCGATACCTCAAGGGCGCGCGGTGTGGGTTCGGGAACGTCCGGCCTCGGTCTCGCTATCGTGAATGAGATAGTACGCATGCATAAGGGCAGCATTTCCATACGGAGCGCGATCGGACGAGGTACGGCGGTGAAGATAACGTTCCCGCCTGCAACCGGTACTGATTTCAAGAACCCCCTCTCGGGCGAGAAGGCGGGCATGCACGAAGTATCGCTGGATTTCTCCTAGGAAAGATTTGCACAGGGGATTTCATATTTCTTTCATATCTCATTTCGTATAGTACCTGCACGAGGTCGAGGAGAGGCGTGTGCGCACTGCCTCCCTTCCTCTTGCCTCACAATGTTCTTTCCAGACCGGGTTCAACAACAGTTATGCATCGACGATTGCTATGACTGCAACGATTGGATACGGGATTGTTTTTGACCCCGCGTCAGTAGCGCCCGCTATTCTCGAGATATGACGCTACTCTCATCCGTTTACAAGACGCTAACAAGAGCGCACCTATGAGACGGAAAAACGCTTAGTGGCCGGCCCGCCTTCGTACGAGTACGAAGGCGGGCCGGCCCTTTGCCGTTCAATCCTTTATGTGTAGGCCGAATACCCCTGAAAGGTAGAGCGCTTGGCCGGTGGTTACGGTCACGTTCTCGATGCTCGCCTTGTCCAGGCTGATGTTCTCGAGGTCCGAGCCCGGGAACTGCACGTCATCGAGCTTCCCCGAGAGGAATTGCGCGCCCGTGAGGTTGCAGTTACGGAACTCCACCTGCTCGAGCTCGGCGCCAAGGAAATCGCAGCCGACCATCTCGCACTTATCGAAAAGTACTTCCTTGAGCTTGCTGAACCGGAAGTTCGCGCCATCGAGCTTCGAGGAGGCGAAATGCACGTCCTGCAACTCCGATTCTGCGAGCGTCGTGCCTTGGAAGCGAGTGGACTTCACGAGCACCCTATCGAGCCTGGATTCATATAGCTCGGTACCCGTGAAGCTGCACTTATCGAATACGCAGTCGGTGATATCGGCTTCCGCGATATTCGCCCCGTCGAAGCTGGTGCTTTCGACTACGCATTTCTCGAGGGTGAGCTTCTCGAGCTTCCGCTCGTCGAAGGTGCCGCCCACGAGGATGGATTCCTCCATATATATCTCAGCGCCCGCCTCGGGCATGGCGTGGATCAATCTCTCGCGCTTAACGTCTGGCTTGCGGACCATTCCCCTATTCTAGCGTAGAGGAGTCCTATGGTGGGGGTCTGGGACGATGTTGGGACCGCGATACAACGATAAAGCCCTGCATACTGGTGCAGGGCTCCTGTTACGGCATATCAGGTAAGCCGGACGACTAGCGTCTCTCGATAAGGGTGATGACGATCCTCTGGGCCGCCGCCGAGATCATGAAGGCGATGAACCAGAGCCCGAAAAGAGCGGCCATGCTCCAGAAGACGTTCCCGGTCGCCAGACCGACCATGACAGAAGTCAGCGTGGAGAGCAGAAGAACCGGAACGAAATTTCCCTTTTCGGTCATGGGGAATTTAGCTTCGCCAATAGCAGCCATGGATTGTGTCTCCTTTTCCTGAATGTATAATACATGACTTAATTGAAAAGTCAATTAAGCAATTAGATCGTGCTGGGGGTCTGGGACGATGTTGGAACTTTT
>ERZ1292623.3631-Hain-H51-01um-R1-3631-length-13068-cov-17_pt1 | contig 13068 bp, 28 predicted proteins | sample MGYA00564398_ERZ1292623 | MGnify/ENA primary metagenome ERZ1292623 (study PRJEB36523, sample SAMEA6512633) | groundwater metagenome | collected 2019-01-07 | study: AquaDiva: Metagenomics assemblies of 32 groundwater samples | reverse complement strand
CAAAAGTTCCACCTTGAATACGACCTATAGATCGTTCATCAAGAGCACCTACACAATAAATCTTACGATTTTCTCTTCCTACTTTGAAGGAAAGTTCTCCCATGTGAGCATTATACTCACATGATTTATCTCCGATTATTTTAATAATATCTTCTGTAACGTTCCTCTTTAAAGTATCCTTAGTCTTACCTGTAAGTAAAAACTTGTCAAAAGGAACTAAATAACATTGTTCAAGAAACAAAGTGTTTGCACAGAAGGTCTTTCCACTGCGAACGCAGCCCTCAAAGAGGTTTATCCTCTTCGTTGCTTTCTTCAGAGCTATTTGTTGTTTTGGACTGAGAGACACTAATTATCTCCGAATTATTTTCAGAAGTTCTGCAAGAACTTAAAGATTCTAGCATAGTCTTAATATGGGGAGGAATATCATGTTTCACATCTATCTGTTGTTTGTCTCCATATCCACGATTAGAGCCGTAGGTACAAAGTAATTTCCATATTAGTGTTGAATCTCCAAATAAAGCCTTATTAAAGGCTAGATCTTCAAGGACATCAGCACGGATATCGTTTCGATATTCTTGCGTTTTGCGCACATATTCTTTTAACTTTTCATCTTTATTAATATATGACCATAAAGCGGAATGCGAACACGCCAATAGGCGTGCTGCTCGACTTAGATTCCCTTGGGAACACCATATAGCTTCAAATATCGCCTCTGGCGACGCATGGAGTGCCTCTCGGCATTCGGGGAGGAAGTCGCTGCAAGCGACTGTGGTTTCTACAATTATTGTTTCTATATTATCACTTGCCATAAATGCCTTGCATTTAAGAGTTCATTAATCGTTAATATTGGACATACCTTTAGGTATGGGGTTTCACCATATGTAGAATACAAAACGCCCTGCGTTTTTCAACTTATTTTTTGAGAATATTTTTACATGAAATGATGATTTCATTAAATGATTTCAAGAGATAGGAGAGGGAAGAACCAGATAACAAACTCAGTTTCAAAAGGGCGCAAATGGGGGGGGCATAGTTATGGCATACCAAAAATAACTATTATTTATTGGCATACCATTTGCGAGTTGCAAACATGAAATACATATTGCATAACATGTAACGTGTTGAAACAACACGACTTAAACTGTTTATAAATATAAACAATAACACGTAACACGTTACAAGGTAACGACTTATAACAATGTAATGAGTATTGCAAACATGCAATATAAAATATATCATGCCAATAATTGAAATAAAATAAAATAAATCACATTGTGTTGAAACAACACGACTTATAACTTATGTTAATCAATGTTAATGATTAGGCACAATTAATGCTTAACAACCATTCGTGAAGTGGAATACACAACTAAAAAGAAATAACCTTATCCCTTAATACCGTATAGGAAACGGTATAGGAACAACACAAATAATCGGTTGAACCGATTATACCATAATCCCATTGAATGGGATTATAAACCGTATAGTAAACAATGAAAGGGTAACACAATGTCAAATGACAATGTAACATCAACGGCATATACACATTCAAGGCAGACAAAGTTAGGGCTTGCAATGGTATTGATTAAACAAGAGGGTGATTTGTGGGAATCAACTGTAACAATATCGTATGACGATACGATATTTAAGGCAGAAGGTATCTTCTCTTCTGCAAAAGAAGCATTTTTTTGGACATATGGTATCAAACAAGGCAGAAATGATAGATACGCAGGATATACCGTCAAAGACGGGATGCTGATTGAATCTAAACCAGCAAAAGGTAAGATAGCTGATATAATCAGCATACGAGATGCACTCTTAGAATCTCAATCAAGTTACAATAATTTTGAGTTGTCAAAATCTTCCAGTATCGGTGATAAGGTATCAATGTCAGCCATTAAAACATCTACCCTGTTAAGTGACGACGAAAAGGCAACAATGATAGCCTTATTTGCCAAGATAGGTAAGGTATCACAATGAGTATACCTAATACAGATTATAAACCTATCCTATCTGTAATTAATGGATTGATACCACAATGTACCATGACAGAGTTATCTACTGCATTACAATTAATCTATACTACTACCGCTATTGGTGGTAGTGGGAGCAGACGCAAGGTAATGGATATACTTATAGGATTAGGAATACAGCCTAATAAGTAACGGATAACGTAACATGCGCCTTAGCGCATAGCACATAATCCCTGTATTGCATACATACCGTATGTGATACAGGGATTTTTTTATTGATACCATACCGTATCAATCCGGTATACAGTATGGTATACTATACGGTATGCGTATAATGCTATGCCATACGCAATAGGATTGCATAGGACAAGTTTTTTAACGTGATTGCGCTTAATGACATAACATGCCGTATCGGTATGGTCATTAAGCGCATTGTAATTTCATTGTGACAACAACCACCCTATATGCCAAGTAATACGCTAATGTCCCGTTACGGTGACAAGATGGCTAAACAAGGATATAATTATCAAGGTATGCCTTGCATACGTCATAAGTATGCCTTTTTGAGTCATAAGTGATACTGTCCATTATTGGTCACATTTTGGAAAATTTTAAGTCATTGCCTTGCAATGGTTTATGATTTACGGTTTTTAAAAATACGGATTTTAGAATGCTTTAAGTGCTTGTGGCTACAATAGTTATGACTTATATACATATATATATAATAAAAAAAAAAAAAAAAAAAGAACATGAAATCATAATTACATGAGAACATCATTACATCATTACACCAGAACATTATAACACTTTTAAAAACCCGTATATTTCAAAAAAAACCAAAAATCATAAGTCCTTATATATCAACACTTACAATTTCACAAAAAAGTACGCTGAAAATTGCAAGGCAATTTAACTTGCTTTTTGTAAAAATCATAACGGCATATACCATAACGATTTACAATGTCCAAAAATGTACAACGAATTAAAAAACGCTTAATGACCATTAAAAAAGCATAAATATTCAAAACGTGGTAAAATACCACAAATGGGTTTAAAACCCATTTCATTGCCAAAGGTTTCAAACTGGAATGCTTTTCAAATAGTGTTACAAAGTAACAAGTATTGCAAGGCAATAAGTAATGATAACATTCCACCTTAGCAAACATTGCCAAGAAACAATAATTCCTAAACTATAATGATTATCAAGTAACAATGTAAACATTGTATCTTAACAATGATTCCAGTTACACTTAATAAGGAGAATTTATGGATAAATTCCTGCATTATAGCTTATAAATTAGAAAATTTTTTTAAAATTTTAGGGAGAAAATCAAATGGAAAAAACAGCCAAAGAATTACTTAACTGGTATTCAGAATACAAAGGTTATCAGCTTTCAGCTAACAAACATAACAAGTCTAAAGTTTATAATAGAATTCTCGCATATCTGTATATAGACTTAGCTCAAGGTCTATTAACAGATAATAAAATTCAAGAGCTTAAAGCAACTAAAGGAATAAATGAATTTCTAACCTATAATGTTTCTACATTATAGCTTATAAATTAGAAAAATTTACAAATTTTAGGAGAATAATATGGCAAACTGTTACATTTGTTCTGGTTTTATTCATAGACCAGATATGAAAACAGCACAAGACAGAACTTATCATAATCAATGCTGGAATAGACTTCATAGGGATTTAAAATTAAAGCTAGAGTCAGAACTAAAAACACCTCCTCGAATTTTTCCACTGATAAATGTTAAGGAGGAAAAATGATTAAAGAGAATATTCAGGATATAAAAAAAGCAGTACTGTACCAGCACAAAGCTTTAACAAAGGCAGTAGATATTTGCAAAGCAGACAAATTTATTCTAATTCAGAATAGAATAAATGTTAGAACTATTCTTATTAATCTTAAAAAATTGGAAGATTTATTTATTTTCATGAAACACAGAAATTCCAAAGAACTTCTTCCTGTAGATACTCAAATTTTACAAGATATTTTATTGAGACCTGAAATGAAGAATTTTTAGTATTGTATTATAGCCTATAAATTAGAAATTTTACAAACTTAAGGAGGAAATAAATGAAAAGAAGCTTAAACACAATAGCAAAAGAAATTAATAAAGACTGGAAAAATGTTAATTTTGCAGCTAGACCTTATCTAGATGCTATGTACAATTTAAATAAAATAACAGATTCATACTATTTTGATTCAGGTAGATCAATCGTTCTTTATTTCTTAAATAATGCATCAACATGGAGAGGAGAAACAGCAAGACGAATAAAAACAGAACTTAACCAAATGTTAAAATAGTTCATTATCAATTAATCAACTTTAAAAGGAAATAGAATGAATATAACTAAAAAGAAAACAGGCAGTTCTATATCTAAATCATTAGATAAACAAACTGCTCACAATTTATGTAATCCTGAAGAATGGTACACTAGAGTAGATATTATGCACAAACTAGAAGATATTAATCCTTTATACCTGATGTCCGATCAAACATTCTTCAAATGGATAAGAGATTTTTACAAAGGAACATTTAAAAAACAAGGTCTAACTACATATTATCAAGGAATACATCTTAACCCTGTTCTTGATGCTATAATAGCATTCAAAGAACGCTATATAAAGGAGAAATAAATGGAAGAAAATAAATTAGCATCTGCAATAAAAGAAAACAGATGCTTTGTTTGTGGTACAGAACACGGTAAGCATATCAAAGTTCTTGAAAATATCTATATCATAGAAGTTAAACTTCAAGGACTAGTTCCTATGTGTAATCTATGCTTACATCAGTACCCAGATTCTAAAGAATCAGTAGAATTAGATTTAACTCATCTGAGTTGGGCAATTTTAGAAAAGAGATTACATCAACAAGCAGTTTACACTAAAGTATGTAAATGTGGCTGTGGAACTCCTATAGTTACAGCCAGAAAGGAGAAAGAATTTGCCTCCAATAACTGTAGGGCAAAATATTGGCAGAGACAAGCAAAAATTAAGGAGATAGCAGGTGAATAATACTCTTATAGGTACATCCATTTGTAAAGAAACAGACTGTATAAAATGCCTCTGTAGATTAAGCTGTTCCTTTACATTGTTGCATACAAATCTAAAAATAGTTGCAGAAACATTAAAAACACCAATGGAGGAATTGTTTCCTGCATTAGCATTCCATAAACTTATTATAGAAGGAGAGTAAATTGAAAATAACAACTTATATTTGCGATAACTGTAAAACACAAGATACAACTAATAAAATAGACTTGATAACAGTAAAAATAGTACTATTTGATCATAGTTCTCCTGTAAGACAAAGTCAGTGGTGTAGAAGATGTTTAGCTTCCTATGGTTTAGTTGGAATACAGGAAGATCCAAAAAATCCTGTAATAAAAATAGAACCTTCTCCTACTTTAGAAGACCTGATTAGAGAAATTATAAGAGAGGAGATACAATCTTGAGAATTTATAGCAGACAAACATCTGAAGGTTTTAAGGAATTGCTTGGTTATCAATGTGATAGTTGTGATTTTTTTGTAGCGGGTGAAGATTTACCTCCAAATTTTATAATAACACATGGAGAACATTTCTGTTTTGAATGTCAAGTAACATGTAGGTGTTGTAAGAATATATTTTCAATTAAGTATTCTGATACCTGGATGACAAAAGGATTTTGTGAAAATTGTCAAAATAGTTTTAAGGAGATGAAATGAAAAAAGAAAGAGTAATAAAAAGAATATATAGGTTACAGAATTACCTTGGCCCAGAAATATTAGATACAAATCTTTATACAATTAACTATGGAGAACAATCAGATCATATAAATACATCTGATGCTCTTGAAGAAACAGAAAAAATAATAAGGAGGAGCAATGAGATATCTTAATTTAAAAGATATTATCTGGGAAGACTATAACGAAGTTACAGCTGAAAAATACGCTTTATATTATGAACAAGATACAATGCTTATAAGATGGAGAGCTTATGAACCTCATTACTTTGTAAGAAAAGATGCTGTAGGAACAAAAGAAAAAATGGCAGAAGATTTAGAAAAACAGTTCAACATACAGAAGAAAAAGATCCAGGAATTAATAATTGAAGATAATGTTTCTATAGAGTCAATACGACAGAATGTAGAAAAGATTTTTATTCTTAGGGAGAAATATAAACAAACATTTTTTCCAGAAATAGATGATTTAATTAAAGATTTAGTATTTTTTATGGAGAAATTAAATGCCAAACTTTAAAGTTTATTTAGGCGATGGAGTTTATGCAGATTTTGACGGGTACTATATAAAATTATATCTTAATGATGGAATAAAAGATCATAGTACTATTATGTTGAAGTCTGAAGTAATAGATGCTTTCTTGAAATACAAAGAAAGGATAGATAATGAACGAAAAAGACATCTCTCCAATAATCCATAACCTGCTTAAAACAGCTCATATTAGTAGAGGTATTAAAGAAGATCTTTTCCAGGATTTATATCTTTATCATTTACAACTAGAGAAAAGATATAAACCAGAACGGGGTGTTCCTCTAGAAGCTTTTCTTATTAAATTTCTGAAGTGGAGAATGTGGGCTCTAATAAAATTAGAGTATGAAAAAACAACTCCTATAGCTGAAAATATTCCAGATTATCGGGAGGAAGATATAGTAGATGTAGATTTAATAACAGAAGGAATGTCTAAAGTAATAGATGAGGATAAAACTTTACTAATCTTAAGACACGCATTAGGGAAATCATACCAAAAATTATCTCAGATTACAGGCTTATCTATTGAAGGAGTTAGAAAAAAACTTAAAAAACTGGAGGCTCAAATAAAATGGGAAAGCATAGACAAAGCGACAGTGAAAAAAGACAAATAATACTGATGTGGCTAACTACAGCAAGCAAATTAGCTTCTGGAAATACTTTATTTGTTCCTATGAAACACGGAGTAGAAAGAACTCAGTATAAGAATTTAGGAAAACAGATAATTCAAGAAATGGAAGCTACTTTTGAGAAATCTGTATTTCATGGACTTAATATTTATGGAACAAATAAAAGAGGTATGCCTTATCTAGCAATAGAAAAATGTAATAGAATTACAAATATAGCTTTTATTGTAGATAAGAATAAGAAAGAAAGATCTCTCCAGCTTTTAGTTAAGTCCAGACATACAAGAAAAGCACAGATAATAATGATGTTATCTGAAGGATTTGCTAAAGAAGAAATTAAAAAAGCACTTGGTGCTTCAATTACTCCAGAGGAGTTAAAACTTTTAAAATAGAAAGGACACAATGCAGTAGAATTGCTTGCTAAACGCAGACAGGTATATGATTCACAACGATATAGCATTAATGTTATAGAGATTGATTAACTTTAACCCTTTTCCCTTGCTCGGGCGGGAGATACAAACGAGAAGGAAAGGAAAAACAAAATGAAATATTACTGGCATGTCCACCACGATATACTTTGCGAATCTTCTGGTAATATCGAGGAAAGAATTGAGTGGATAAAAAACAATAAACCACAAGAGGAAATAGAGTTGAGATTGCGTCTTCTTCGGGAAGTTAAAGGCAAATTACCAGAGGCTTATAAAACGGCACAGGAGGCTTACAAAATAACATGGAATGCTTACAAAATGACATGGAATACTTACAAAACGGCACAGGAGGCTTATAAAACGGCACAGGAGGCTTACAAAATAACATGTAAGGCTTATGAAACGATATGGAAGGCTTACAAAGAAGAAATAGAGAAACTACACAAAAAAGAATGCCCTGGCTGCCCGTGGAACGATTCTACCATCTTCCTGGCTTAGTGGGGTTAAAACTTTTAAAATAGAAAGGCAATAAAATGAAAGCTAGAATTCTACTTACTTTAGAATATAAGTTAAGACCAGAACTCTATCCTCAAGCATATTCTTTTGATCAAATGATGGAGGATGATTTGATCTCCTTTAGAGAAGATCCAGGATTATTAGTATCAACAGAGCCTTTTAATATCGCAGGTATGCTTATTTCTGATTAAATAATTTACATAGAAAAGTTGAAATTTTTGATTTTTTTGTATTATAACATTATAAATGTATTCATTAATTGTCAAATAATGGAAAATTTATTTTCGGAGGTTAAAATATGAATGACTAAAAATCAAGAAAAATACGTCCAAACTCAACTTAATGTTGAAACTTATTTAAAAATTAGAGAATATGCTACACTGCATAGTATGTCTCTAAATTATGTTATTAGATATGCAGTTGAAGAATTTGTAAAGGAGAAAAATAAAAATGTCAGTTAAGAAATTGTCAAGAGTTAAAGATGGAGAAAATGTTATCATATTTCAGGTAGCTGGATATGAACCAGTAAGGTGTGATTTTTCTACACTTTCAACAGAAATTCAACACAGACTTATGGTTCATGGTGGAAACGCTAAGATAGGAGATTCAGCAGCTGGTAGTGATGGACAGGATGCTTATGATGCAATCGTATCTACCTGGAAAGCTCTTACAGAAGGTAAGTGGACAGAAAGAGTTGCAGGCGGTGGAGATAAGATTTCTTTATCTGCTATCAAGGGTGCTCTTGCAGGTCTTTCAGAAGAGGAACGAGCTCAAGCTATTGCAATATTTGCAAAATTAGGCAAGAAAGTTGCCTAATTTCAAAGAAATTCAAGCAGGTTTCCTTCTCGCCTGACACCCAAAAGAAGAAGGCCTTTTACTTATCCGTAAGTAAGTCCAACTTATAACTAAGGCGGTTGCGAAAGCTCCTAAACTAGTTATAGTTAATGGGCTTACTAAAGTTCTGAATAACCACAGATTGGCTAATATAGAGTCCTCCAGACCTGTTTATTAGTAAATTTGCAGTGTTATTCAGAACTCTAGTAATCTCATTACAAAGAACATTAATCTTTAATCAACTTTTACAAATGACAGGAAGATTGATAATTACACTTTAAAAATCCAACAATTTTAACTAATGTGAGTCGGCTAAGTTTCTTATCCTCAGTATGAGTACAATGTAGAAATTTAGAAATGGCTATTAGAGAGTTGGTTGTATAACATCTTCCTGTCAAAGTTCTGGAGGATAAATGTCAAAGCATATCTGTATGTTAGCTCACGTCTACGATCCTAAACGAGTTATCTTTCCTGCGTACATTCAGCCAAAACTTGATGGTATTAGAGCAATTTGGCTTCATAAAGAGAAAAGATTTGTTTCTCGAAATAACAAACCTTTAGTTTTAAATTCAAATTTAATATCAGAGATAGTAAAATTTCCTTTTGATATAGATGGAGAACTTATAGTTCCTGGTAAAAAGTTTAATGAAATTTCTGGAATTGTAAGACATCAAGATGTAACTGAATTAAAAGAGTGTATTATGTATGTAATTTTTGATATTATTAATTGCTCAACTAATTATTTATTGAGGTTAGAGTCATTAGAAAACTTTAAAAAAAATAGATCTTTTGCTCAAATAAATTTCTTAGAACGTCATATAGTATTTAATTATCAAGATATAGAGATACATCATAATATACATCTCAATCAAGGTTACGAAGGTAGTATTATTCGTAATAATACTCCTTATGAATTTAAGAGGTCTTTTAATCTTCTTAAGATTAAACCTACAAAAGAAATTATCTGTAAGATAATTGGTCTTATTGAAGGAACAGGGAAATATGAAGGAATGCTTGGTGCATTAACAGTAGAAACACCGGATAAAAAAATTTTTAATGTAGGTTCTGGATTTAGTGATGAAGAAAGAGAATTTATCTGGAAAAATCCTGCTGAAAGATATAACAATATTCTTCTAAAAGTAAAATATCAAGATTTATCTGAATATGGAATTCCTCGTTTTCCTATTTTTAAGGGGTTTAAAGAATGAAAGTAAGAGAATTAGTTGAACTTATTAATAAGCCAGGATACTTAGAATATGATATATCTATAGATATATCAAATAGTTATATATCGTCTGAAATAAGTGGAATTAGTATGATTCCTGATAATAAAAGAATAGATTTAAGACCTTTAGATGATCTTATTAGAGAGGAACTTTAATGCCTCACATAAATCTGGATAATTCAAAAAGAAGTACTTTTGTAGCTTGCCCTAGAAAATACTATTTTCAGTATATGAGACATCTTCAGCCTCGTAAAGGTGCAGAAGCATTGATTTTTGGTAAAGTTTATCATGTTTTTCATGAGACCTATAGAAAACAAACCAAGCTCGGCTTGCCCAAAGAAAAGAGAATGGAGATTGCTTTAGTGGAAGGTATTAAAGCTTGGGCTAAAGAAATGTCTTTCGGTTATATTATAGATACTAATGATTTTAGAACTTTAGATAATTGTCATACTGCTTTTTTAAAGTATTTTGAAACTTTTCCAATAGATATTGAACCTATAGAAGTTGAACACTATTTTAGTGAGCCTTTAATCTCTGGAGGAGATTATGATGTTTCTTTTGCAGGTAAAGTTGATTGCATAGGAAAACTTCATGGAGGAGAAGATATTGCTATATTCGATGATAAAACTACAAGCTACAGCTTGAATGCTATTAAAGAACAATCTTCAAGAAGTGCTCAATTTTTAGGCTATAGTTGGATTATAAGCAAGAAATCTGATGTACCAACAAATATAGCTTATGTAAATTGTGTATATATGAAAAATCTTAAAGCTGGTTTAACTATTCAGCACGATAGAGGAGTATGTGTATTTAGTGATTTTGATTATACTGAGTGGCATAAATCTATTGTAGGCACAGCCTATAGGGTAATAGAAGCTCATAAAACTAATAACTTTCCTATGGAATTTGATTCTTGTTTTGGAAAGTATGGAAGATGTAAGTTCCTTGAACTTTGTCAGATGCCCTGCTACTCTGAGGGCTATGTTGAAGAAAATTTTATAATAAGAGAATGGAAAATATATGAATAGATAACAAATTAAAATAAACTTAACTTATCTTAGAAACTTTAAAGAAAGGAGCTAATATGTATGTAAGTATAGGTATCGGTTATAATGAACTTTTAATTCCTGTAGAAAATATAGGTTCGTTATTAAAAGACGTAGAAAAAGCTAAAGCTTGTAAATCTACTGGCTATGGTAGTAGTAAATTGTATAATGTAATAGATGAACCTGTAGAAATTGCATTTGTTGCTGATAGTCGAGTAGTTATTCCTGGAGGAGAAGTACATTCTTGTCTTAAAGATTTATCTGAAATGACTACACGAGCATGGAAAGCAGAAGAAGCTCTAAAGAAACTTAAAGATGAATTTAACGTTTTTAAACTTAAATTTGCCCCCTTTCTTGAAAAGGAGGTTAAAGATGAATCTGAAATTGGAGAAGGAAAATGAATAAAACAGAAGATACAGTAACTATTACAAAAAAGTTATATAACACTTTAATGAGGAATTCTAGAATTCTACAAGCTTTAAATGAAGGAGGTGTTGATAGCTGGGAGTGGTATGAAGCTTCTCTTGAAAATTGTGATGTGGAGGTATCTGATGCCTAATGCTAAAGATATTCAAATTACAGTAGACAATATTAATTTCTTTGTAGTAGGAGAAAGAGGTACAGGAAAGTCTTTTTTTGCTGCAACTTTTCCAACTCCAGCTTTCCTGTTTGATTTTGATAAGCAAGCTACTGTATATCGAGATTTAGATGTAGAGTATGAGCAGTATGATTTTTCAAATTTAGGATGGGTAAAATTTGAAAAAGATTTAGCTAGAGTTCTTCTTGAAAAGAAACATAAAACTATAATTATAGATTCTATGACCTCTTTTCAATCTCTTGCAATGGAACGAGCTTTAGCGATAAATCCATCTAGAAATGAAGCAGGAGGAGCTAAATTTGAAATACACTACTCTCTAATTCGTACCTTGATTGAAGGAGTCATGAGAAAGATATTATCTTATATAGGCTATAAAGTAATAATAGCTCATCTTGAAGCAGATAGGAATCAGGAAGGCGGTATTGTAGGATACCATCCTCTTCTTCCTGGAGCACTAAAAACTATTCTTCCTTCTTTTTTTGGGGAAATTCTTTATGCTCAAAGAAGACATATAGATAATAAGCTATCTTACGTGCTTCAAACAGTAAATTTAGGTTACTATAATGCTCGAAGTAATCTTTCTGGAAGACAAAAATTGTTGCCTGATTTTGTGCCTAATGATTTTAATTCTATTATGGAACTTTTAAAGAAAAAGAAGGAGGAAGATGATGTAAAAAAACTACCTGTAATTTAACTTACCGCTAAATTTAACTTATAATAGGAGAATAAAATGTCGCCTGAATTTGATGGTGTACCAGTACCTATGGATTTAGATCCTTTTGATGTTGAAACTGAATTTGTAAGTGACCCTTTAGTTCCAGATGGAACATTTAAGGGACTTATTACAAAAGTAGAACTTAAACCTGATAATGGAATTCTTGAATTTACTGTTGTTTTAGAAGGTAATGAAGGTATTAATTGCTCGGATGGAATTACACCTATAGATGGAAAAACTAGTAGATATGCTGTATGGCTTCCACAGAAAGGTGATGAGCTTGTTAAGAGTAAATTTTCTGCCTTAACTGTAAGACAAGATAGAATTAGAGCTATAAAGAAGTTCTCTGATAAAATGAACATTCATATAGGTAATGCTGAGGATATTATTAAGGCTATAGAAGATCAAGAATGGATATCTATTCCTGTTTTGGTTTCTATTAAATCAAAGCCTTATGAAGGTGTGCTTTATAATCAAATTAAGAAGATGGAAAGAGCAACAAGTTAGACAAGCATCTTATTGGGAGATGTGGTGCTTGTTCGGGTTGGTGGGTAGATGGTTAAAATCCATACCTTAACTTACGCAAAATTCGTAGCCAACCCTATATTTAGAGCTTACAGGCTAACCAAGGATAATTACAATCTGAACTTACAGGGTATAAATGGATAACTCTATACTATTGTAATTAATATTAAACAGTTGAGAACCTTATAAAATGGTTGAATCGAAACTGAAATAAACTTAAATATTTAGTATATAACTAAATTCTCCCTGTAAGTTTATATCCAGTTTAGAGGTTGACATAAAAACTAACGTAAAACAACCTAATGGTACAGTTCTGGATA
>ERZ1292623.3630-Hain-H51-01um-R1-3630-length-13070-cov-6_pt1 | contig 13070 bp, 15 predicted proteins | sample MGYA00564398_ERZ1292623 | MGnify/ENA primary metagenome ERZ1292623 (study PRJEB36523, sample SAMEA6512633) | groundwater metagenome | collected 2019-01-07 | study: AquaDiva: Metagenomics assemblies of 32 groundwater samples | reverse complement strand
CTGAAAAGAAAATAAAAAAAATAAAGGAAAATAGCGGGATGAGGGAAGAAGGAAAAGGAGAAGAAGCAAATAGTGATTTTAAAAAAAGGTTTTTAGATAATGCTCCTAATACAGATGAAGATAATATAATCGCGGAAAAGAAGTCTTGGTAAGGCAAAAGGAAAAATGGTAAAAAAGCAAAGTAAAAAGTCTAAGAAGACAAAGAAGGAAGATGAAGGTGGATTAGATTTAGATGACGCTTTTTCTGATGATGAAGATGTTGAATATGCAAAGAGCAAACCTAGAAAATTAAACATAAAGAAAGAGAAATTGGGAGAGTTTGGAGCAAGTAAGGGTTTGGACATGGAGAGGGGAGAGCATGTTGAAGTTAAAGGAACGAATATCGAGAGATTAAAAAAAGGAGACAAAATAAAAATTGACGGACAAGAACTGGAAATTGATGCACATTATATTATGATTGATCATGGGACAACAAAAGAAATGGCTATAGAGTGCTTTGATGTTGATAAAGATGAAGATTATCAGATAAGGTATTTTAGCGATAATGTTAATAATTCAATGGAATTTTATAAATTGGATGAAATAATTTATAATAGAATTAATGTTAAGAAGATTGAATTTTGATATATTTAAGAAGTTTTATTAATTGTGTTTTGTAAATTATTAAATGAATATTAATAAACTTGAACTTGTTTTAACAGTTGTTTTTTTAGCTTTTAGTGTGCAGAGTGTTTACGCAATTGAATTCCCAAATGCTCAAGACAAGTATGTTAATGATTTTGCAGGAATTTTTAATTCTGGAGAGATAGGACAATTGAGAGGTTTATTGCAGAGTGTTGATGAGGAAACAAGTGCAGAAGTTGTTATTGTTACCTTAGACGGTATTGAAGGAAATTCAATTGATGAATATGCAATTGAGCTTGGAAAATCTTGGAAAGTTGGAAAAGCTGATAAAAATAATGGGATTGTTATTTTGTATGTTTCTGATTTGAATAGAATTTTCGTTGCAACAGGATATGGAGTTGAGGGGATTTTGCCTGATAGTAAAGTTGGAAGGTTGTTAGATGAAAATTATGTTGCTTTGAGAGATTCTGGAGATGTTAATACAGGGATTGTTAGATTTACAGAAGTTTTGAGTGATGTTTTACAGGAAAATAAAGAAGAGATTTTGTCTGGGCAAGCTGGAAGAAATAATTATTTTGAATTAATCGGATTTTTAATTCCAATATTAATTTGGCTTGTACTTTTATTTTTTATTTTTAGAAATTCCAGACGTCATGGGCATAAAAGACATGGGGATTTTCCTTGGTGGCTGATATTGTTTATGCCTAGTGGAAGAGGAAATCATGGCGGAGGATTTTCAGGAGGTGGATTTTCTGGGGGATTTGGCGGAGGAGGTTTTGGAGGCGGAGGAGCAGGGAGATAAAATGTATGAGATATATACAGCCAACTCTAAAACAGAAAAGAGATTATCGAATTATATCTCTATGCGTGGCGATATTAAGAATAAAATTGATAGATTAAAGTTTGAACCTAGAAAAGCGAATGGCGCTCATCCGCTTCATGGCAAACTTTCAGAAAAATGGGCTTGTTGGTTAGGAGCCAATATAAGGGTTATTTATATTATAAATGATAAAGATAGGATAATCACAATTATAGCAGTTGGAAGTCATAAGATTTATTAGTAATTTAATCTCCTTATTTTTCCCTTTTTTATGTTTCTTTCACTGGTTCTTATTTGACTCATTAAGTCTTTGTCCTCAATAATTTCTTTTTCTTCAAGTCTTTTTATTTTGTCTCTAATAGCTTCTCTTATAAATTCTGTTTTAGTCATATAATTGTGTTTTTTCATTATTTTTTTTATTGCGTTCATAAAGTTTTCCTCTAATTTAAGACTTACATTTTCTATCATATTACTATGTAGTATTAAGTAGTATTTAAAATTTTTGTTTATTTTTATTATTTGTTAGGATAAGTTTTTAATAAACCTTGCTTCCAATTTCTAAGTCTTGATCACATTGCAAAATGGAAACTTTAGTTTTATCAGAATTGCTGGCTGCGAGAATCATTCCATTGCTTTCTATTCCTCTAAGTTTTACAGGAGCAAGATTTGTAATGAAGATTGCCTTTTTGTTTTTTAAATCTGAAGGAGAATAGTGTTGCGCAAGTCCCGCTATAATTGTTCTTGGGCTTTCTTCGTTTAAGTTCACTGTTAGAATAAGGAGTTTGTCAGCATTAGAGTGCTTTTCTACTTTCTTTATTTGTCCAACTCTTAAATCCAACTTTGAAAATTCTTCTATCGGATATTTATTGTTTGTCATATTGTTAATTTAAGACCTTGAGATTGAAGAAGTGCTTTTAATTCTTCTATTTGAAGCTTAAGACCTATTAAAAGAATTATTTCGTGGTTTGTTGCGAAGTTATAACTGTACATTATAGAGCTTCCGTCTAAGCCGTTTTTAAAATGATATATTGCGAGCACTTTTGAGCTTCCTTTATAATTCATTATATTACCTTCATATAATTCTGCTTTTTGAGTTTTTGCCATTGCATCTCTAAATATTGGAGGAGTTATAAGAATAATTCTTTGTGATCCATGATGCTGATTGTGGACTATTTGTGTTTCAACAAAATTTTCTATTGTCATTTTATCTTTTCAAATAAAATTGGAGACTTTTTAATTTTTGTGATTTTTAAAGGAGTTTTTAATGCTTTTAGTGTGAGAGGAAAATTAAAGACTTTTGAGATTTTTTCGCTTGTTTCAGGAATAAATGGAGACAAGAGAATAGAAATATCTTTTATAGCATTTGATAGTTCATAGAGAACTTTTGAATCTTTTGTTTCCCAAGGTTTCTTTTGTTGGATATATTCATTGCAGGAATCTATAAAAGAGAAGATTTCGTTTAGAGCTTTGTCAAATTCTAGGTTTTCTAAATATTTTTCTACTGATTCAAAGATTTTGGCTGAAGATAAAACAGAAATTGATTCTTTTAAGCCATATTTTTCCGCGAGTGTTGAGACGCGAGAGACTAAATTGCCAAGTTTATTTGCTAATTCCTGATTATATTTTTCTATTAATGTTTCTTTTGAAAAATCTCCGTCATCTCCAAATGGAGTTTGTCTTAGAAGAAAATAACGCGTAGCGTCTGTGCCTGCATATGAGATTAATTCATCTATCTTTATTGCATTTCCTGCTGATTTGCCCATTTTCTTGTTTAGAACTGTCCACCAACCGTGAGCAAATACTTTTTTTGGGAGTTCTATTCCTGCTGACTTTAGCATTGCCGGCCAATAAACCGTGTGAAACCATAAAATATCTTTTCCGATTAAATGAACATCTGCTGGCCAATATTTTTTGTTTTTTCCTAAACGAGTTGCAGAATAATAATTTAGAAGCGCATCAAACCATACATATGTTACATGAGTTTTGTCAAATGGAAGAGGAACTCCCCAATTGAAAGAGGAGCGGGAAATGGAAAGGTCTTTTAAACCTTCTTTTACGCGATTGATTACTTCCTTTCTTTTTCCTTTTGGAGAGATAAAATCAGGATTTTTCTTGTATAAATCAAGAAGAAAATTTTGATATTTGCTTAATTTGAAAAAATATGATTCTTCTTCTAGTTTTTCTAATTTTGATTCATGCACAGGACATTTTAAGCTTGGAGCATCTTGTTCTGTGTAATATGCTTCGCATGATGTGCAATATAAACCAGAATATGTGCCTTTGTAGATCTCGCCAGAGTCATAAACTTTTTGCAGAACTTTAGAAACAACATCTTCATGAGATTTATCAGTTGTTCTTATGAAATAACTATAATTTATGTTAAGTTTTTTCCATGCCTCTTTAAATTTTGGGACAATTTTATCAATAAATTCTTTTGGCTTCAGACCTTTTGATTCTGCAGCGTTTTGGAGTTTTTTTCCATGTTCATCTGTTCCTGTCAGAAAAAAGACATCTTTTCCAAGAAGCTTTTGCCATCTTGACAGAGCATCAGCTGCGATTGTCGTATATGCGTGCCCTAAATGAGGAATGTCATTTGGGTAGTAGATTGGTGTGCTTACATAAAATTTTTTCTTTGTCATTTGTATTTTGAGAGAAATGAATATAAAAAGCTAACTGAAAGGTTTATAATCTAGAGATATGAATTTTAATTATGGGGAAAAAGTCGTTTTTTAATGAAAGAACTGAACCACAGATTAGAGGCCTTGGTATTAGTTCAGTTAGTGTTCAAAGGGGATTGGTTGATAAGATATTAAGTTTGGATGCTTCTAAACAAGCTTTAGAATTAAGATTCCAATTAATTCCTGGAAGATTTTATGCTGGGACAAGAAACTCTGCGCAAGCGGCCAGAAAAACATACAAACATGGTGTTTATTTGAATTTAAGTCAATGTAGAACAATTGAAGAAGCATTATATGAGCAGAGATTACCTCATGAAATTAGAAGAGAAGATTTTGATCTTAAGTTAGGAAGTAAAAAAGAAGAAGACATTGAGGTGCAGGGTTATGCTTTTAGACCAATTCAAGGAAATGATGTTAGAAAGAGGCTTGTTCCTTTTCCTTGGATTTTTGAAGGAGCAAGATTGTTTGGTTATGGTATTAAAAATACTGAAGGAATTAAAGTTATGCCTTATGACGATGCTGAAAGAGTTCAAACAGAAGGAGCAAGTGTTCCTGTTTCTGTTCCTGCGAGAGAGGATAAAAAACAGAGATATCTAATAAGGGTTGATAATGTTGCTGTTGTTGATAATCAAAATAAACATGTTATCTGGCCAGGTTTTACAACAACTTATTCTGAAGGAAAAGTTTCTGAGCATTCTTTTTGGAGTTTCGGATATAAATTTATTAATGATAGAGAATCGAGCAGAAATGTTATTCTTTATCCGCAGGATGTTGCAGCAATGCTTGGAATTGTAAGACATTTTTTAATTGAGGAGGAAAATCCTGTTCCTTGGAATATGAATCCATTTGCTAAACCATCTTTTTTTGCTGCAAATTATTATAGACTGCTATGTAATAATGTTCTTGTTAGAGATCCAAAACTAAAAAGAAAGAGCAAACTAAGAAAACTTTACATTCCAGAGAAATCTATTTTGCTTGCTAGACTTATTGGGAAATTCGGACATGATGAAACGATGTTCTGGCAAAAAGGGAGAGATCCTGATAAAATTCAAGATTATGATTGGAGCATTCCCGGCATAAAATAACTTCTGTGGTAACATTTAAAAACCAAATTTATTAGGAATGGAGATGACACACGGAACAAGTTATTATTTAAGGCAAGCATGGAAACAGCCTGATAGCGAAATTATGAAATCAAGATTAATTCAATGGAGAGCTGGAAATAGTATTGAGAAAGTTGAAAAACCATTGAGATTGGATAGAGCAAGAGCTTTGGGATATAAAGCAAAGAAAGGCATTATAATTGTAAGAGTTAGATTAAAGAGAGGAGGAAGAAGAAGACAAAGGCACGGAGTTAAAGGAAGAAAATCAACAAAGCAAACAATTAGAAAAACATTAAAAATGAATTATCAGCAAGTTGCAGAAATAAGGGCTGCGAGAAAATATTTGAATTTAGAAGTATTGAATTCTTATAAAGTTGGGAAAGATGGAAAGCATTATTATTTTGAGGTTATTTTAGTTGATCCTTCAAAGCCAGAGATAATGAATGATAGAACATTAAGTTGGATTGCTAATGGAAAGAATTCTAAGAGAGCTGAAAGAGGATTGACTTCAGCTGGAAAAAAAGCTCGCGGATTAAGAAGTAAGAGAAGAAAGAGTCATGAATTAAAAGTAAGACCTAGTTTGAGAGCTTGGGGAAGAAGAGGGAAGTGAAATGGGTTATGTTCCTGGAATTGATGCTTTAGGCAGATTTAGAGGGGATTTATTTGGAAAGAATTATACTCCTGTTATTAGAAAGGTTGCTGAGAGTGATTTAAGTAATGCTCAAAATTCTGCTGTTGCACAAAGTGTTGCAGGAACTCCTGTTGCATTAGATGTAGTCATAAGAAGTACATCCGATTTTAGTGGGGGATATATTGATAGAGTTGAGATAAGTGAAGCTGCAAGTGCTAGAGCACAACAAGATTATACTTCTGATAGAGATAATCAACAGGGAAGACAGAGATAATTAATTTTGTAAATTATTCTAAAAAGTTACAATAAATTAATTTGAGATTAATTTTAATTAAATATTGAACGTGGGGACTAAATCTTAAGCATCTATAGGAAAAACAGCCAAAAGACCAATATCACTTTTCCAAATATCTTCAACTTTCATAGAATCCGAGAATAAAGAATAGGAACAATCAATTTCACCTTTATCCAACTCACCCCCTTCTTTTCCATAACTTAGTCTGATAAATTCTTTTTTCAAAACAGGGTCGCTTAAACGTGTGACATCTCTTTCTTTTCCATGAGTTCTACTTCCTAGTGTAAGTAAAATATCAAAAGCATGTTTAAATCCCTGTTCGTATGCTTTAGGATCTTGATTATTTCTTGGATCGGCTTTTGGGACTAGAGAAAAATAGAGGGGTAATGCTTGTTCAAACATCCTGATTCCCATATGCCCTAGTGTAAATATGTTTGATCTCATTCCAATTACACATATTCCTTGATTTTTAATATGCGATCTATACTGTCCTAATCTTCTAACCAGAGAGCGTACAGGAATATTATAATCTTCACATATATCAAATAAAAAATCGACATTTAATGAATCTTGCATAAATTTTTTTAAAAGAGGACTCGGACATATTACTCTATGGGCAAATTCATCTACATAAGATTCCTCTTCTGAGAGAGTTATAGGTTTATCTGTATTATTTTTAGCATATATTCCTCCAAGAATGCAATGTCCAATTTCATGTGCAGTGAGTAAGCGTTTTTTGGAGATTTTTGCTCTTCCAAATTCCATTTTAATTTCTATTTCCTCTTCTCCAACTCTTCTTACAACTGCGTTATCAGAATCCACATTATCCGAATCTTCTATAATATCTATCCCCCACTCTCTCAGCAAATCTAATAAATCCTCTGTAGAGAAGTATTTATCTCTGGTTAGGACATTTGCTAATTGTCTAGGACTAGGAAATTTACTTAAAGGTAAGGAATCCACAAACCTTTCTAAACCTATATGTTTTCTTACTAATCTCTTGCCAGTAAATTCAGTACACCAACTAGTGCTTTCTTTAACTGTCATAAGAGATATTAGGTAAATTGATTTAAATTTATTTAGTTAGTACAGGGTTAATCTTTAATTTTATAAATTGTGCCCACAAAATGGGGCATAATTTTTTCTATAAAACTTAATAATTTTGCCAAAGTCATGGCTTCCCTTCTCTTGCATCTATGAACATATCAAACATACTTCTTTGATGTCTTCTTGCATCATAAGTAGGATAAGTTTTTACTCTAAAATCTCTATCTTTTAGTCTTCCTGCAAAAAATTCTGTTAAATCTTCATCTACTAGTGTGCTAATTCCTCTTTCATAAGCTCTTTTTGCTAATCTTTCAACACAATCCCACATATGAAATCCTGTAACAACAAGTCTTTCTGGAGAATTCAATTGATTTAAGATATAATCTTGGTTTGGATAAGGATAGGTCCCGTCTTCTCTTTTTGTTCTGTGTGTTTGGGCATCCATACCTACTCTTATTATTTTATCTCCTGGTTCTAGGAGAATTACTTCAGAAACTTCACAATCATCCAAAATCGCATAGTTAACTGAGAATCCATTCATTCTATATCTCCAATTAATACATGAATTTAACTTGGCAGAATAAACCGGTCTGAATGAGTCTGCCCTATCTCTCCTTGCTTCAGCTCTTATAGTTTTCTTTTCTTGTTCTGTTTTAGTTGACTTTATTCTGGGAAGAAAATATGCGTCTTTTTCCTTTTCCTCAGGATCTTTAAAGAAAACAGATACTCTTTCAATCTCATGTTGGAATATTTCTTCTTGTGGATATAAGAACAAAAATACTTTGTTAGTCATATAAATTCTGTAAAAATGATCTTTTTATGTTTTTCCATTAATTTCTCACTCTATGCCCACATTTTTCAAACCACTAAAATAAATTATGCGATGAAAATCAATCTTATTTATTGCTATTATCTCTAGATATACTTTTAAAGTAGCTTATGAAATAATTGCTACACCTATAACTTACAAAATAGTTAATTTTTTGAAAAAGGAAGAGGGAATAGATGTTTATGTTTATGATACTAGGTTTAATCCTTTTAGTTTTCGCTAATTTCTTTGTTTTCAGAATTTTCATTTTCTGTTTTTCTTTTATAATCTGGATTCTCGGCTTTCCAATTCGGATTAAACACAAATTCCCAAGGGCGTTTGCCTTTTCTTATTGCTATTAAGATTGGAAGTTTTGTTTTTTCATCAAACTTTCCAGTTGTTTTTATTAATCCATGAGGAGGCAGAGGATAAGTTGCTGTGCAGTTTGGATAATTTGAACATCCGACAAAAGAGCGTTTTGTTTTTGGAGAGTATTTTATTTGTAATTGTCCTTGAGAGCATTGAGGACATGGCATTATTACGCTTTCTTCTTTTTGTTTTTCTCTTTGCGATTCAATTCCAGACAAGAGAGAAGAGCCTATTTGTTTTTCTTTTGTTTTGAACTCTTTTGATATATCGGATATAATTGATTTTGCTTCGTTGATTATCTTTTCTTCTTTTTCTTGCAAACCTTCTTTTTTCTTTTTTTCCTGAATTTCTTCCATTTTTTTCTCTAAAGAGCGGGTAAGATTTTCATCTATTATTATTGAAGAATATTTTTCAAGTGTTTCTATTAATTTAATTCCAAGAGGAGTTGCTTGGATTGATTTTCCATCTAAATATCCTCGGTCAAATAAAGTGTCTACTATCATTGAGCGTGTGGATTTTGTCCCGAGATTTTTCTTCTCAAGAGTTGTTATCAAGCTTGAGGGAGAATATCTTTTTGGAGGAGTTGTTTCTTTTTCCTGGAATTCAATTGAGCGTATTTTAACATCTCCAGAAAGATCTGGGATTGAAGATTCTTCTATTGATGCAGGATAAATTTGTGTCCAGCCTTTATCGAGAATTTTTAAGCCAGATGCTGTAAAGGAAACTTCTTTTCCATTTTTGTCTTTTGAAATTATTTTTGTCCTTTTATTTGAAGTTATTAAGTCTGGAGAAAAACATTGGATAAATCTTTTTACAATTAATTCGTAGAGTTTTTTTTCCTGCTCTTGAAGAGTTTGAAATTCTCCTGTTGGGTATATTGATGGATGAGCAGGGTCTGAGCTTTTCCCTTCTATGGGCTTGGGGCGTTTTGCTATTGAGACAAGGGCTGGAAAGTATTTTTTCAGTGATTCTAAAATTGATTTTGGAGATATTGACTCTGGTATTTTTTGGCTTGAAGTTCTTGGATATGAAATTAGTCCATTAAGATAAAGTTTTTGAGCTATTTGAAGAGTTTGAGAAGGAGATATTTTATACCATCTATATGCTTCTCTTTGCAGAGTTGTTAAATCAAAAGGAGTTTGAGGAGGGATTGATTCTGATTTTTCTGTTGTTTCTGCTATTCCTTCTTTAATGTCTTTGAAATTTTCTAATTCTTTTTTGTCAAAAATGTCTTTTGGATGCTTGTAAGGAAAATTATTTACTTTTGCGAAAATATTCCAGTATGGCTCAGGTTTAAAAACAGAGATTTCTCTTTCCCTGTCAACAATTATTTTTAATGCAGGGCCTTGAACACGCCCGATTGATAAGATTTTGAAATTTCCAGATGTTTTAATTGCAGACATTAAAGCTCTTGAGAGATTAATTCCATAAAGCCAGTCTAGGATATGTCTTGTTTCTCCTGCATATGCTTGTCCCCAATCAATTTCAGGCATTAATGAATTGAAAGATTTTTGCAAGTCTGATTTTGTAAGAGTTGAATATTTCATTCTTTGTGCATTTTCTTGCTGACAGATAAATCTTAAAACATTCCATCCAATTACTTCTCCTTCTATGTCATAGTCAGTAGCAATAATGAATGAAGATGCTCTTTTTGCGAGTTTTTTGAGAAGATTAAAATAAGGTTTTGTGAAAGAGCCACGAGCCTTTTCATAGGAAGGTTGCCACTCAAGTTCAAAAATTGGATATCCTTTTTGACCGGCTTTGTAGTTTAGGTTGAATAGATGTCCTACTGCATTAGCTACTATGATTTTTTGACCTTTATGAGATAGTTCATAATAGGAAACTTTTCCTTCTTTTATTTGTCTTGGAGAAGAGTCAGCGAGGGCCGTTGCAATTTTTTGTGCTGCTTGCGGTTTCTCTGTTATTATTAAGAGATATTCTTTAGGAGTTATGTCTTTTGCTTGGAAGTTTGATGCTTTTGGAGAGCTTCTTTTGCTAGATTTTTTTTGTTTTTCTGAGCTTGGAGATTCTAATTGAGAAGCTGGAATTGGTTTTCCTGGAGAGATAATTGTTGTTAGCTCTTTTAGTGAGGGTTTTTGTTTTACTTCTTTCTCTACAAATTTCTTTACATTTTCTGTTGATATAAATTGTTGTGGCATTTTATAAATTATCTAATGGACTCCTTATGTTTTTTATAGATTGTTGAGATATTTGAGTGTATATTTGGGTTGTTTTTATATCTGAGTGTCCAAGTAATTTTTGGATTATTCTTAAATCTGTGCCTTGTTCAAGGAGATGAGTTGCAAAGCTGTGTCTTAGTAAATGAGGGTAGACTCTTTTTTTAATTCCTGCTTTTTTTGCAGTGTTTTGGACTATTGCTTGAATTGTTGCTGTTGTAAGTTTGCCTTTTCTGTTTGAAGGAAAAAGCAATTCTTCTGGATTTAAGCTTATATAGTTTTCCAAATCTGTAATTAAACTATCAGGTATTTTTACAAATCTGTCTTTTTTTCCTTTAGATAGCTTTATGTGAATTAGTCTTTCTTTGAAGTTAATATCTTCTTTCTTTAAATTGACTATTTCTGAGACTCTTAGACCACATCCATAAAGCATTTTTAGTATTAATTTATGTTTTATGTTGCTTGAAGAATTAATAAGAGATTTTGCTTCTTCCCGTGTTAATATGTTTGGGAGAGTTTTATTCTTTTTTGGGCGAGGAATGTATATTTTATTATTAAGGACTTTGTCAAAAAAGAATTGTATAGCAAATATGTCGTGATTTATAGTTGAAGGGTTTTTTGTTTTTATCTCTTTTTGGATGTAATCTTTTACTGTTTGTTGGTTTAATTCAGAGTTGAGGGATTTTTCAAGGAATTTTGTTACGGAATTTAGATAAGATTTTATTGTTTGTTTGGAGAAATCTCTTATTTCCAGTTCCTGCTTTAGCTTCAGCAAATATTCCTCTTTATCCATTTATTATTGAGGGATTTGAGATATTTATAATTTATGTGTATTTGTGTTATTGGTAAGTTATCATAAGTTTATTTATGATAACTTTATGTTAGTTTCAATTGTCGGCATAATTATAATAAGAGGTTTGTCGTCGCCGTCCTTCGGACAATTTCTCAAAACTTTCAGTTTTGAAATTATATAATAAATTTTTTCCCACCCCCATAAAAACGATTTGCAGTAGAAAACTTTTTATACTATTCCTTGAATATATATAATAAGATGAAACAAAAAATAATTTTATCAATCTTTTTCTTAATGATATTATCCTTGTCTGTTTTTGTTTCTGCACAAGAATATGATTGTGAAGAATCTGATGATGGTTTAGACCAATTCAAACAAGGAGTTGTTTCTTATGGTGGATACGAATATATTGATGGTTGTGCGAGTGGCGGAGAAGTTTCTCGGGCGAATAATGTTGAAGCAGTAAGAGGAGATGTTATTGAATATTCTTGTTATTCAGAAGAAGGAAATAAACTTTGTAGTGGAAGTGCATGTTTATTCTCAGTTCTAAAATGTCCAAGTGAGCAAACTTGTAAAGATGGAGAATGTGTTCCAAAAGTACAAGACCCATTTAGTCTTCCTGATGGAGTTGATTGCGAAGACTCAGATAGTGGAATTGATTATAAAACCAAAGGGTTGGTAAAATATAGAGTTGATGATGGTTCTGTCAATAGGGCAGAGGACTATTGTGAGACAGACACAAAACTGAGAGAATGGTATTGTGAAGGCTCTAAAAGACAACTCTCAGTTACAGAATGTAGTGAAGTATGTGCCGGTGGAAAGTGCATTGAAAAAGGAGATGATGTCGATTTCAAAAAAGACTATAAAAAATACTGTAATGATGAATCTTGTTACATCATTGAAGAAGATATTCTTTTAATAAAATTCATCAGCAAAACGGAATTAAGAGAGGGATGTCTTGTAGAGGAAGAGTGTTTAAGATATGCGGGGAAGTATTCTTTTAATGATTATCCAATTCAATCTTATATTGAATTAAGAGCCAATATTGATTTTTTTGAATTGAAAGATTTTTTACAAAAGAAATATAATCAAGAACCACAAATGGCGGATTATGCTGGAAGTGATTATTATCTTGTTGAAGAAACTGGAGCAATTCTTCTATTCTGGATTTCTGATGAAAAACTTGTAAGTTTAGAAATATCAAAAGATATTGAGAACTATGGAGATAATGACCACATTGAAACATTTATTGAGAAATATTTAGAAATTCATCCATCTGATGTGGAAAAGAATCTTAACTTCTTTGAAAGAATATTTGATTGGTTTAGGAACTTGTTCAGATAACCAAATCGTTTTTCTCCACCCCAAAAATTTAATCTTCTTTTAGAAAAAGAAGCAAAAGGCGACGACAAACCCCTAAAGAATAAAATATAGTGCCGACAACTTTGATTTTTTGCCTTCGGCATCGTTGCACTAAAAATCAAGTCCTCCAAGTATTCGGACGAAACTAACAGGGCTTAAAGGGTTTCGTTCGGTTGCACCTCACTACACCCAAATTCAATTTCAGCTCTGAAAAAATTCTCAGCTCTGTTTCACGAGGAGAATTTTTTCGAGGAAATTGAACTTCCCTTAAGCCCGATGTTAGGATTTACACCACTCGCCTCATTTCATTCGGCTCGGGGAAATAAAAAATTATCTTTCTTCCCGCCCAGATACTGAAAAATT
>ERZ1292623.3629-Hain-H51-01um-R1-3629-length-13075-cov-75_pt1 | contig 13075 bp, 15 predicted proteins | sample MGYA00564398_ERZ1292623 | MGnify/ENA primary metagenome ERZ1292623 (study PRJEB36523, sample SAMEA6512633) | groundwater metagenome | collected 2019-01-07 | study: AquaDiva: Metagenomics assemblies of 32 groundwater samples | reverse complement strand
TGGACGTCGCCAAGTGGCTCCAGCGGCTCTGGGTGGCGCTGATCCTGTTCGCGGTGGCCATGCTACTCCGGGCGGTCATTGATGGCATCCGCATGGTGCAGGCGCTTCGCATCCATGGATGGGGCGGATGAAGCGAACCGTGGCCATTGTGCAATGTCGGCTTGGCTCCACACGCCTGCCCGGCAAGGCGTTGCGAGAAATCTCTGGGCGCCCGCTGATCGGGCATCTGGTAGATCGGCTCCGCCAGGTGCGCGGGCTGGACGAGATCGGATTGGCCATCGGCGATGCGCCCGGCAATGACCCCCTCGTAGAGTTCGCCAAGTCAGAACACCTTCCGTGGATCATCGGCCCAGAAGACGATGTGCTGTGGCGGTTCATCGTGGCGGCCGACACGTTCAAGGCTGACGTGATCCTCCGGGCGACCCCTGATTGCCCATTGTGGTCTGCCGACCTTGGTGGACAAGTGCTGGCGGCGTTGCATTCAGCCGGGGCCGACTACGCCCACAACACGCGGCCAGGCGTGGACGGGTTCGACGCCGAAGCCTTCACGCGCGAAGCCCTCGAGCGGCATCCGCTGACGATCGACATGGAGCATGTGACGCCGTGGATGCGCCAGCACCTTAAGACCGTTCACGTCCAGCAGGCGCCGGAGTTGTGGCACCTGAAACTCTCCGTGGACACGAAGGAAGATTTCACCAGGGTTTCGGCGATCATGGCCTGTCTTCCCAGCCCACGGGATTACGGGTGGCGGGCGACCGTGAAGGCCGCGCGCGCGGCGGGTCTCGCGTGACCTATCGCGTGGCCGTCGTCGGATTGGGCCGAATCGGCTGGCTGGCCGACCGCGATCCCGTGCGCCCGAAGCCTGCCTCGCATGTGTCCGCGTGGAATTCTGCCCCAAGGGCAGAATTGGTAGCGGTCTGCGATTCCGCTACGGATCGGATGGCCTACAAGCCTGCGCTGGACTATCTCCATGTGGAAGATATGTTCCGCCTCGCCGGCCCGTTCGACATCGTGTCGGTGGTGACCCCGCCGGCCACCCACCGGGAGATCGTGGAGACCTGTGCTACCGCCGGGGTACGCCTGATCGTCTGCGAAAAGCCACTCGCCCCGACCGTCAAGGACGCCGAGGCCATGGTGGAGGCGTGCCGGGCAAGCGGCACGATCCTCCTCGTCAACCACGGCCGACGGTTCCACCCGATGATCCGGGCAGTTAAGGCCGAGTTGGATCGGGGCCGGATCGGCCGCCCGCTGTCGGCCATCGCGGCGTGTTCCGGGGGCCTCTGGAGCGGGACGAGCCACATGGTGGATCTGCTTCGGTGGTTCCTCGGGGACGTGACGGAAGCGGTAGGCTATCGCCGGGGACCGTGTTCGGAGGATGGGATGGAGGCGGGCTACGACGCCCACCTGTGGTTTAGCAATGGTGTCACCGCCTCGCTCCATGCCGTGGACATCCGCCGATATGTCCAATTTGCCATGACGATCTTCGGGGAGGAGGGCATCTTCATGCTGGACGAGGCGGGCTTGCGAGCCCGCTGGGGCAAGGCCGAGGCCTCCTACCCCCTAGCGAGTGGCTACCGGCATGTGGTGAGGGACAACGGGTTGCAGGCAGCCCCCACGACGTTCCTCGGGGAGATGGCCGCCCACGCGGTCGCCGTGCTGGACGGCACGGAGCGACCGTTCTGCACGGGCGAGGACGGGCTGGCGGCGGTGCGGGTGCTGGACACCCTGGAGAGTTCCTCATGAGGCTCGCCGACGGCGTGGTGGAGTTGCGCCCCTTCACGATGCGGATGGTGGATCGCCGCTACCTGAACTGGTTCTCTGACCCGGACATCACGCGGTTCATCGCCAATCGCCCCAAGGACTTAGCGGAAGCGCGGCAATACGCACGGGACAAACTTCTCGATACGAACTGCCGGTTTTTCTCTATCTATGCCTTAGGCGCGCGTGTCGGCACGCTGAAACTTGATCGGGATAAAACAGATCCCGAAGATTGGTGGGTGGGGGTCATGATCGCCGAGGCCGTCTGGCGCGGGTGCGGCATCGGCCCGCGGGCTTTGTGGCTCGGATGCCTCTACGCCTTCGACCGACTACGCGCGCGGAAGGTTTATGCGGGCATCGACCACGCCAACAAGGCATCCGTCAGGGCGTTCGAGAAGGCCGGCTTCCGGTTTACTCAGGATCCTGACCGGATCGTCGCCTGGAAGACGTCGTGAGGCTGTACGAGCGGTTCAAGGACGGGCGCGTTATCGGGGCGTTTCCTCGCGTGACGACGGACGACACGCTGAAACTCTTCCCGCGCCGAACAGATGGTCTGCGCGTCCTCCTCATCCACGCCAGCATTCGAGAATGGAGTTGGCCAAACATCGGACCGTTGGGCCAACAGTTTGTCGGGAGTTCCGTATGGATGGATGGACATGATCTGCGCGTCCTCGACCTGAATGCAGAGCGCGGACACCCGGTGGAGTTTGACGAGCAATTTCTTCGCTGGGTCGATCGACGCGTGGAATGGGCGCTTGACCATCATGAGCCTCATGTCGTGGGCGTGTCGGGCATCATCAGTCAGTACTCGGCCATCCGCCGGATCGCCCGCCTCGTCCGCATGCTCCGCCCCGAGGCGACGATCATCCTCGGTGGCGGGATCGCCTCCTGCCTGCCAAAATTCATGGCCGAGCGCCTCCCGGTGGACGTGGTGGTCCAGGAGGAGGGCGAGGTTACGGTGTCGGAGGTACTTGAGCGGATTGAGATGGGCGCGGGCTTCGCGGGGGTCCGGGGAACCGTGTATCGCCACGACGGGCAGGTCATGGATAACGGCCTCCGGCCCTCCGTGAAGGCGGGGGCGGAGGGGCTGGATCATCTCCCGTGGCCGCTCCGGGCACTGTGGGCGGAGGAAAGCGTCTACAGAGTCAACCCCGTTGGGTGGCTGAACGCGACCTCCAAATGGGTGGATGGTGCCCCGAGAGCTGATACGCCGTTCTCCTTATCGCTCATTGCGAGCCGTGGTTGCCCGTATGCCAGTAAGGCGTGTGACTACTGCTTTGCGGCGTACCTGTCGAAAACGTACCGGCTGCGATCCCCAGCCGAAGTGGTCGATGAGATGCAATGGCTCGTCGCACGCTACGGCGCGCGCTACCTCCACTTTCTCGACGATCTTCTTCTGACAGATTATCGGTGGGCGCTCGCCTTTGCCGATGAAATCATTTCAAGGAAACTGGATGTGACGTGGGGGGGGACTTGTCGGAGTAATATCGCGGCTGATGACGTGATGCGCGCGCGAAAAGAGGGGCGACCGAGTTTCCTTGAGAGGTGCCATGAGGCCGGTATGCGCTACGTCGGCTACGGCCTGGAGAGCGCCAGCCCCACCATCCTGAAGGCGATAGACAAATCGGGCCAATCCGTGGCAAAAATGGAACTGGCCGTCGAGGAAACGAAGCGCGTGATGGGGGAGGCTGGCGTTGACACGTCCTGGATGATCGGGGCACCAGGCGAGACAGAACAGACGGTCAGAGACTCCGTGGACTTTTGCAAGCGCGTCGGCCTAAAACCATCCTGCTGGTTTTTTGTTACGAGCTACCCAGGCACAACTTTCTGGCAGTTGGCACTTGATAAGGGTCTTATTAAGAAAGCAGTAGACGGGCAACTCGGTCCAGCGGACGACGATGTGATTGAGCAGTATTTTCTCCTGCTCGGAGAGCAAGGTGAGCGAGTACGAACTAACTTTTCTGATCTTCCAGATACCGAAATTGAGACACTTGCGAAATGGGCCGTCGCAGAGTTAAACCCAAGAGCTGGAAGATTTCGAGAACCGCACTCCGGTGATATTATTCGTGGTGCCACGAAAGCCGATCTCTGATGGGTCGCGGCCTTGGTTGGGCTAAAGGTAACAAACAATCTTCCGAATGGATTGCCAAGCGTATGGTAGCCGTCGCCAAGACGAAAGGCGAAAAGGGATTTCGGTCAACGCTTGAAGATAGGTTTAAAGGCTACATTAACAGGACGGATTCCTGTTGGCTTTGGATTGGCCCAGTAACGAACATGGGATACGGTGTCCTATCCGATGGTCGGGCACGACGTGGGCTTTTAGCGCATCGTCTTGCTTGGGAGTATGAGCATGGAGCAATCCCGATTGGTCTAGAAGTCTGCCACGTGTGCGATGTTCCGCTATGCGTGAGGCCAAGCCATCTCTTTCTGGGTACACAGTCCGAGAACATGAAGGACTTTTGGACCAAGCATCCCTCTCATAAGGGCGCCCTCGGTAGTGTCCATTCCACTGAGTGGAAACAAAACATGAGCGAACTTATCTCGCGGCAATATCGAACCGGAATAAGACACGCACGACCGATAGTTCGAGATCCTCAAACTGGTCGGATTCTCGGGACTCGTCGCCAAGATGAAACCGCTTAACGCTGGTCGTTGGCCCACCTACTCCCCCGCCTGCCGCCGGGACGTGGAACGGCTCCTGCGGGCGGGCGGCAGCCTCACCGCCTATCGGAGTAACCCCGACCATCCAAAAAGCCCCGCCGAAGGCTCTTGGGCGCGGCGACTTGAAAGGTTGGCTGAAGGGGTGTTCGGCGTGCGCCATGCGGTGGCGACCAACAGCGGCACGACGGCCCTCGAGGCGATGCTCTACGCCTCTGGATTGGCTCGAGGTTCGACGATTCTCACCTCGCCCTACACGTTTTCAGCCACTCCGGCAGCCATCATCCATGCGGGCATGCGACCCGTGTTCGGCGACGTGAACCCAGAGACGTATTGTCTTGACCCTGGTAGCGCCATCGGCATCACTTGGGACGCCGTGATGCCGGTTGACCTGTTCGGGCGCGTGGCCTTTCGGGGATGGCACGGGATGATCCTTGCGGATTCCTGCCAAGCGGCTGGGGCGTATCGCGGGATGGCGCAGGCGCTCGCGGCGGTGTTCAGCTTCAATGGCCAGAAGAACGTCCCGGCGGGCGAGGCGGGGTTGCTCATCACCGACGACTGGACCGTTGCCGACCGTGCCAGGGGGTTCGTGAGCCACGGCGAGAACTGGGGTGGGTCGGACGTGGGGATGAACGGCCGCCTGAATGAACTGACCGCCTGCGTAGCGTACCACGGGCTCAAGGCGCTGCCTTGGAATAATGAAACGCGGCGGCGACTGGCACGGGAACTCTGGCGGCGGCTGAACGACGAAAAGCGGCTGCACATTCTCTCGCCGATGGACATTGCCCACCACGCGCTGTATGTGTATCCGTTCACCGTGGCCGATGGCGTGGATCGGACTGGATTCGTCCGGCGGCTGAAGAAGCTCGGCGTGGAGGCCGGGGAAGGATATATACGGCCAATACTTTCTAAGTACGAAGCGTTTCGTGATGCTGTCCGTGGGCCATTACCCGTTGCTGAGGATCTGTCTGAGCGTTCACTAGTTCTTCTTTTGCAGGTGCGCCCTCCTGCTACAATTGGGCATATGCGGTATATCAGCCTTGCTATTCGTTCTGCGCTTGACGGTGGCAAAGTGAAGCATCGGACTCGCATGGGTCACGTCGAGGCGACCGCGTTCTGATCATGCACTATATTAGATTTGCAATAGATGAGATTAAATTCTGGAGTTACGTTGAGAAAACAGATAATTGCTGGCTATGGCGTGGCCCCATGATAAGGCGAGGAGATTACGGTCGGTTTGGTCGATTTTTAGCGCATCGTGTTGCATATGATCTGGGAACAGGACCAATACCGCTAGGCTTAATGGTCTGTCATCATTGCGATACGCCACGATGCGTGCGTCCTGATCATCTTTTCCTTGGCACACACGCCGATAATGTCGCTGACATGGTGCGAAAGGGCCGAGACAGGCAACTACGCGGCGAAGACCATGTGCACTGCAAACTTAGTGATGCTCAAGTTGACACTATCCGGGCGAGATTTTTCAATGGTGAATCCGTGAAGGTTCTAGCTAATGAGTACGGCATAGGCATCGTGCATTGCTATGACGTATGCAAAGGCATCAAGAGGGGGTTGGTCGTAGTCAACAGAAAAAAGCAATTCTTGTTCGGGGAGCGTCATCCACGAGCCATTCTTTCGGACAGCCAAGTGATAGAACTGCGAGAGGCCAGAAAACGCGGCGACCCTCTTCGTATCCTTGCAGATAGATTCGGGGTGTCCATATCAACCGCTCATCTGGTTGCTGCGGGCAGAACTTGGAAACATATCGCGGTTTGAAGCGATGGTCATATCTCTGGGCCCAGTGGCGCCATGCCCATCCCAAAAGATTCAAAGATTCGTCCAATCGGCTGCTTCCGTTTGTTGATGCCGTAATCGCGTCCACTAGACTTTCAAGCAACTCACGCATTTTATGCCTTGGGCCGCGCAACGGCATTGAGTTGAACATATGGAATGACAGGGGATTTCAGAAAGTCTCTGGCTTAGATTTGTTACCAACGCCCGATCCCAGAATCGTATTCGGTGATATGCACCGTTTACCTTTTGAGGATGAATCTTTTGAACTGGTGTTCAGCAGTCACTGCCTTGAGCACTCTTACGATATCAATATGGTTGCAAAAGAGATCACGCGGATACTTGTAATTGGCGGTTGGCTCTTTAGTGCCTTTCCTATCAATTTTGTTCTATCGGCGCATGACCGTTATGATTTCGGCTCGCCAGAGGGTTTCCTCCAGCTGTTTCCAGGACTGCAACGAGTCTGGAGCCGTGAGACGCCCACCGAGGCGGCAGTGTTGGCGCGGCGATGCGGCTAGTCCTCTACTGTCCGCGCGCAAATCACCTCAAACTCCTCGGTCCCGTCGCTTCGGAAGCCACGCGGCGGGGCCATGACGTCCTGGTGGTCGCCCCGGAGGGGAATGTCAAAAGCGGGGATGCCCTCGCCCACGCTCGGGCTGAACTCAGCGCGGTCGCGCGCGTGACGGACCGCTGGCGAGTGGCTGATTTCCGTCCCCAATGGGCGCTGGCGGTCGGCTTGCGCACCGCCCCGACGCTCCGCCGCCTCACGCGGCGGTTGGGCGTGCGCTGGGCGGCCCTTGATCACGCCGGAGACAACCTCACGTTTCTTCTGGAAGGCGGCGGATGCAATGGATGGGATCTCAGGACGACGCTCTCGGAGGACGCCCGCCAGTTCGCCGAGGGACTGACCCACGGCGTCTTGGGGCATGATCTCATCCCCATCGGCTATCCGGAACTGGATCAGCTCGCCGGGATGACCCGAGACGGGTGCCGGGCCAAGTGGAGCGTGCCGCCTGGCAAGGCCGTGATCCTCTTCGGGTCGGCCGCGCGACCGATCCGCTTGGGGCGGGTGCGTCGCTGGTGGTTCGACCTCCTGCGCCATCGGCGCATCGTCGGGCGCCTGCGCGCGTGGGCCGACCGCCACGGGGCGCTCTTGGTCGTCAAGACGCGCGCCAAGCACCGGGATCCAGCGTGGCTCGCCGATCGGTGCGACCGGGTCGTCGGGGACGAATGCTTTTATCCGTTCACGACCCTCGAGCTGTTGCGGGCGGCCGACCTGTATGTGGGGTTCGCTTCGGCCATGGCGATCGAAGCCTGCGCCGTGGGGCTGCCGCAGATCCACCTCCACGGCTGGTCGCCCTGGCGGGTCGAGTGGCCCGCGGCCTGGCCCCTCAAACGCCGGTTCTTCCTCGAAGGGATGTGGGATTGCGAGGGGAGCCGCCAGGTCGCCTGCTACGGCGGCCTCTGGGGGGATCGGCTCTCCGCGGCGCTCGAGGCGTCCGAACGGCCCTTCGACCGTGACGGCCAGCGGGTCGCCTGCGCGCGGTGGGCGGGGCCGCTGGATGGCCAGGCGTCGCATCGCCTTCTGGATCTTCTGGAGGCCCGATGCTGACCAACGCCGCCCACGCCCTGACCGGCTGGGCACCGGCCTGGTGCCGGGACTTGTGCGTCTATTACCACATCCGGCCGTCCGAGGCGCTGGAACTCGGGACGCGGGCACCGGGTCGGCGACCGTCGCTGCCAGGCTCCAAGACCTGCCCGCCGGTCTTAGGCAAGACTTGGGAGGAACTGTGGGAGAACCGCCCGCGCGACACCGAGGAGGCCCGGTTCGCTTTCTGGCAGGAGGTCGGCAGCTGGTGCGCCTTCCGCCAGGCCCTGCGCAACCGCCGCCGCTCCTTCCGGTTCGTCCTGGAGCGGCTCGGCATGGGGGATCGGTTCCTCGAGTACGGGGCCGGGATCGCCCCGGCCTCCTGGTGGCTCCTCCAGCACTGCCCCGTCCCACTCCACCTGACGATCGCGGACGTGCCGTCGGAGCATCTGAACTTCGGGACGTGGCGTCTCTGGCGGTGCCTGGAGTTCGACCGCGACCCGTGCTGCTGGACGCTCCGCACCATCGGGCTTGAGCCGTCCATCCTTCCGCTCAAGGAACCCTACCACGCCATCACGGCCATCGAAGTGCTGGAGCATGTGTCACACCCGCTCCAGACGGTCGCGCATCTGGTGGAGCACCTTTCCCCCCGCGGGTGGCTCTTCGAGGATTTCGTCCCCCACGCCGCCGCCCACGCCGCCGACCTGCCGTCGGCCCAGCAAGAGCGCCCCGCCGTGTACGCCTATCTGGAGAAGACCTGCGAATTGGTTGCTGGGCGGCATTGGGCCCTCCCCGACGGCGGCGGGACGCGGACGTGGCGAAAATGCTGATGGTCGGGGTGCTGCCGGCGGTAGGGTCGGGCCTGGCGACCATGGCGGGCACGGGCCAGCTGGGCAGGCTGGTGGCACACCTGGACTGGTACGCGCGGCGTTTCGAGGTGCAGTATTTCTCCTATCTGCCGCTCAGCGCCGAGAAGCCGCATCTGGTTGCCCTCCCGTCGGGCGTCACGGCCTGCGTCCAGCCACGATGGGCCAGCCCGAAGCGGGCGCTGTTCTGGCCGCTCATGGATCAGCGGGCGTGGCGGGGACTCTCGGTCTGCCGCGCCATGAACCTCCTCGGCGCCATTCCGGCCCTGACCGCCAAGTGGGCGTGGGGCATCCCGTTCGTCGTCAGTCACGGGGCGGATTATGAGGCGATCGCGCGGATCCATGGCCGATCAGTCCTGCACCTCTGCAAATGGCGCTGGCTCCGGCGGCTCGTCTTCCGTTCGGCGTCGGCCGTGCTGGTGTCCCGGCAGGGGCTGGCGGCGCAACTCCAATATCGTTATCCAGGGGCGCGCGTCGTTCACCATGCCAACTGGGTTGATTTGAACCGCTTCCAGCCAGGAGCGCCCAGCCAGTCCAGGTCGGTCCTTTACGTCGGTCGCCTCGTGGCGGAAAAGAACCTGATCCGCTTGGCGAGGGCCGTTCGGATGCTGGACAATACCCGTCTTCGGTGCATCGGGGACGGTCCAGACCGGTCCACGCTTGAAGGATTAGGGGCGGAATGTCCGGGGCCGGTGCCGTGGGAATCCTTGCCGAAGGAATATGGACGGGCTGGTGTGTTCTGCCTTCCCTCCTACACCGAAGGGCACCCGAAAGCCCTTTTGGAAGCGATGGCGAGTGGGTTGCCGTGCGCCGTGTCCGACCAGGTGGGCGTCGTCCAGCATGAGGAAACCGGGCTCGTATTTAAAGCGGACATGGAAGCGGACATGCGCACGCAGATCGCGCGGCTCCTGGACGACCCGGCCCTAGCCGCCAAGCTGGGCGCGGCGGCGCGGAAAGACGTGGAACAATACGACATCGACACAGTGATGCCGCAGGAGATCGCCCTGCTTCGGGAGGTGGCCACTTCTCCGGTACGAGGACGCAAGAAGTCGTGCGCATAGGATTGCTAATTAGTCACCAATTACACTCCAGAAACTGGTTGGCCTCTGGCATGGCCCGGAAAATCGCCGACAAACACGACCTCGTCATCCTCCGGCCCCTGGAACTCGGCGTCGTGGGCGGCTCCTGGCGGCGGCGCGTCCGGGAGGCCTTTGTCCTGGCCTCCATGGTCCAGCGGGAACCGGGGTCGCGGACGTATGCCTTCAAGCTCCGCCAGCGGCGCCCGCTGGCCCCCAGGCTGGAGATCCGGGCCTTCCGCATCCTCCGGGATAGGGGGGTGGATCTAGAGGGCGCATTTCGGCGTTGGGAGGCCCGCCAGCGGCCCGCCTGGGCGGCCCTTCAGGCGACGGCCGGCCTGGACGTGCTTCTCTGGCCCACGCTCATCCACACGCATAACGAGGAGGTTGAGCTCATCAAATCTGCCCGGCAGGGGCAAAAATGCCGGATTGTCGCCGCCCCGGCCAGCTGGGATTCCTTGACGTCCAAGGGGGCGTTTTTGGTCAAGCCGGATGCCATGTGGGTTTGGGGGGAAGCGTCAGAACGCCATGCCGTCACTGAGCACGGGATGGCGTCCGATACGGTGCAGGTGACCGGCCCGCCGCACTTTGACTTCTACCATGAGCCGCGAAAGGCACTGGTGGAGTCCACTGTGCTGGTCGCCGGGACGAGCGTAAATTACTGGGAAAATGAGTTGGAGATTGTCACGTTTCTTCGACAGATGCGATGGCCGCAAAGGGTAAACGGAATCGTACATCGCCCACACCCGCGCCGTGGCGGAGGCTGGACATGGGCGGCTATGGAAGAATTACGCCACCAGCTTGATCTAGCGATCTGCGTGGTGGCCGCCTTCTCGACCGTCGTGATCGAGGCCGCCCTGATGGGCAAGCCGTCGTTCCTCGTAGGCTTCGGGCCATCTGCCCACGGCCCCGCCATGGCGGACTACCATTTCCAGTTAGAACACATGGCGGAAGTGGCGTCCTGGCCGGGCGTCCATCTGTGCCGCTCCAAAGAGGAACTCGTAACGGGCTTGGAGGGCATCCTGAACAATGGGATTCGCCCGGACGCGGCTGAACTCCGCCGCCGCGCCCTGGAGGTCGCCCGCTCGGACGGCCACGCCCAGGAGCGCATCCTGGAGGCGCTGGAATGGATGACGCCCTAGCCATCCACGCCCGCTTCAAGGCTCTACCGGGTTCCGAACAGATCGCCACGCCGTTCGCCATTCACATACTAAGCCAATTTCTCTGGACGCACGCCCCGCGGCGCATCTTGGAAGTGGGCGCGGGCATCGGCAGTTTGTCCTGGGTGCTGGCGGATTACCTCACTTACCTGTGCGGGTACGCCGAAGCGGTGTCAGTCGAGGACGACCCGTGGTGCCGCACCGAATGGGAGCGGAACCTCGCCTCCTTGCACCGACGCCCCTTGCTCTTCGACAAGGTGCCCCCGTATGAGTTCTTTGACTTGATCATCCTTGATGGCGGGCAGATGCTAGCCGACGGCTGGGCGTGCCTTGCACCGGGAGCGTCGGTGTTCGTGGAGGGCAACCGGCGGGAACAGCGTGCCGCCCTGCGGCTCTCGATGCGCCAGCAGGGGCGACGGTATATCGAAACGCCGTCACGCCCGCCAGATCGGTCAAAGGGGGTGTGGCTGGGGCGGTGCGAACCGGCCTGGTGGGAACGTGTCCTCTTCGCCTCCAACCGGGTGGAGCAATGGGGGCGGGATTTGCCGGCCCGGTGGCGGGGCGATCCCATCGGGAAAAAGCGGCCATGAGAACTATCTTGCCGGTCGCGATGGCGGGAGCCTTCCTCTTGGGATGGGCACTCTGGGGATTCGACGATCACACGCACGGCGAGTTGTGGGCGCTGGCCATTATCCTGTCTTTCGTCTTCGGGCATGTGCTGAGGGGGATATGGCATTAGATTGGAAAGGGCGTCGAGTGCTTGTCACGGGAGCTGCGGGCTTCGTTGGGGCGAACTTGTGCCGCATGCTCTTGGATCAAGGGGCGGACCTTTATGGGCTCGACCTCGTCACTGACTCGCCCTCTCTGCGCGTCCTTGACGTGAAGATCCCGCTGTGGGCAGCGGACGTGGCCGACCCAGTCCAGGTGCGTGGGCTGCTGAAGGATCTAATTAGCCCCGAGGTCGTGTTCCACCTAGCGGGAAAATCTCACATCGCAGCGTCGCAGCGGGACCCGTTGGGGGCCTGGGAGGCGAGCGTCCGGGGGACGTGGAGCGTGCTGGAGGCGTGCCGGAGTTCCAAACAGATCCGGGCCGTCGTCTGCGCGTCCAGCAACCATGTATACGGCAACATGGCGAATCTCTACGGATGGGGGCCAAGCGGTAAGATCACGGCATTCACTGAGGGGATGGGCCTCAATCAGGTGGACGTGTACGGTACGTCAAAGCAGATCGTGGATTCTCTCGTGCGCTGCTACGGGAAATCTCTCAATTTCCCGGTGGCGAGCCTTCGCCACACGAACTGCTTCGGCCCCGCCAACCTGAACGCCTCCCACATTGTCCAAGCGACGATCCTCTCGCTCCTGCGCGGCGAGCGCCCGGTGATCAAGAGCGACGGCAGCCCGGTCAAAGGATACCTTGCCGTAGAAGATGTGTGCGCAGCGTATCTGATTCTCGCCGAACATTTGACTCTGGATCCCAATGTCTGCGGTTGCCCGTTCAACGCAGGCGGCCCGCCGATCTCCGTCCTCGCCTTGGTGGACATCCTGATCCAGCTCTCGGGGCTTGATCTCGTTCCAGACATCACCAGCGAGGATCTGAGCCAATCGGGCTATATCGAGAATCTGGACGACTTCCGGCTCCGCTCGCTCGGTTGGATACCGAAGCCGCTTAAGGAAGGATTGTCCAACACGTACAACTGGTACAAGGAGCATCGCGCATGGTTGTCGCCGTAATTCTCGCCCGGATGCAGTCCAAGCGCATCGCCCGCAAGAATTTCCGCAAGCTCCTAGAATGGCCCCTCGTCGTCTGGACCCTCGAAGCCGCCCGCCAGTCCAAGGTGGATCGCATCGCCACCTCCTCGGACGACCTGGACATCCTGGACCTTGCGGAGGAATTCGGCTTCGCCGTCCTGCGGTCGGCGGAGCTGGCGACGGACGACGCCCCCGACGCCCCGGCGATCCGCCACGCACTCGAAAGCATCCAGCCATCGGGGTATGACAAAGATGACATTGTGATACACCTCCGCCCCACCGCGCCTTTCCGACGCCCGGAGGAGATCGATAAGGTGGCAGAACTGCTCCGCCGCTTCCCGTGCGACTCCGTCATTTCCGTGCGGCCCGCCCGCGAGCATCCCAAGAAAGCCTATGTGGAGACCGGGGAAATCGTGGGCATCCTCCCCG
>ERZ1292623.3628-Hain-H51-01um-R1-3628-length-13078-cov-10_pt1 | contig 13078 bp, 14 predicted proteins | sample MGYA00564398_ERZ1292623 | MGnify/ENA primary metagenome ERZ1292623 (study PRJEB36523, sample SAMEA6512633) | groundwater metagenome | collected 2019-01-07 | study: AquaDiva: Metagenomics assemblies of 32 groundwater samples | reverse complement strand
CGATCGACGTGAACGCCATGAACATCGATCTGCTGTCGCTGTCGGCGCACAAGGTTTATGGCCCGAAGGGCATCGGTGCGCTGTACGTGCGCCGTAAGCCGCGGGTGCGCCTCGAGGCGCAAATGCACGGCGGCGGACACGAGCGCGGCATGCGCTCCGGCACGCTGCCGGTGCACCAGTGCGTTGGCATGGGCGAGGCGTTCGCCTTGGCCAAGGCCGAAATGGCGCAGGAAAGCGAACGCATGCAGAAGTTGCGCGACCGCCTCTACAACGGTTTCAAGGGCATCGAAGAGGTGTACGTGAACGGCGACATGGACCATCGTATCGCCGGCAACCTCAACATCAGCTTCAACCTGGTCGAGGGCGAGTCGCTCATCATGGCGCTTAAGGACATCGCCGTATCCTCCGGATCGGCTTGCACCTCGGCGAGCCTCGAACCGTCGTACGTACTGCGCGCGCTCGGACGCAATGACGAGCTGGCGCACAGCTCGATCCGTTTTACCCTCGGCCGTTTTACGACCGAAGAAGATGTGGATTACACCATCAAGCTGGTGAAGGAAAAGGTCGGCAAGCTGCGCGATCTTTCACCGCTTTGGGACATGTACAAGGAAGGCATCGACCTCAGTACCGTGCAGTGGGCGGCACATTAACCATCGGATTAAACGAGAGGTAGACGACATGGCATACAGCGACAAAGTACTGGACCACTACGAGAATCCGCGCAACGTCGGCGCATTCGACAAGAACGACCAGTCGGTGGGCACCGGTATGGTCGGCGCGCCGGCCTGTGGCGATGTGATGAAGCTGCAGATTCGGGTGAACGAACTTGGCATCATCGAAGATGCCAAGTTCAAGACCTACGGCTGCGGTTCGGCGATCGCTTCAAGTTCCCTGCTCACCGAGTGGGTGAAGGGCAAAACCCTGGAACAAGCCGGGCAGATCAAGAATACCCAGATTGCCGAAGAACTGGCGCTGCCGCCGGTCAAGATCCACTGCTCGGTGCTGGCCGAGGACGCGATCAAGGCCGCGATCCACGACTATCAGGAGAAGCACGCCAAGGGCGACAAAGCCGATGCCGCCTGAGGCTGCTCACACACAGACATTGAAGACCGAAGGCATGCCCATGGGAATCCAGATGACTGAAGCCGCCGCCGCGCATGTGCGCAAGTCGCTCAGCAAGCGCGGCAAGGGTGAGGGCCTGCGTCTCGGTGTGCGTACTTCCGGTTGCTCGGGCAAGGCCTACGTGCTCGAGTTCGTGGACGCCATCCAGCCGGATGAAGTTGTATTCGAGAGCCATGGCGTAAAATTGATCGTAGACCCGAAGAGCCTGTTGTTCCTGGACGGCACGGTTCTCGACTACACCCGGGAAGGCCTCAATGAAGGCTTCAAGTTCGAGAACCCGAACGTAAAGGGCGAGTGCGGCTGCGGCGAAAGCTTCACCGTCTGACTGCTGACCGGCTTGAACTGCGCCGGCATGCAGGCCGATCTTGGAAAGAACTATTTTGAGCTGTTCGGCCTGCCGGTCGCCTTCGATCTCGATTCCGCCGACCTTGCCGTGCGTTACCGCGAGCTGCAACGCCGTTTCCATCCCGATCGTTTCGCCTCGGCCCCCGCGCCCGAACGGCGTCTGTCGATGCAGATGACGGCGCAGATTAACGCCGCCTTCCAGACGCTCAAGGATCCGGTCGCCCGCGCGCGCTATTTGCTCGGTCTTCAGGGCGTCGATACCGGTCAGGAAACAGACACCGCCATGAACCCGGCTTTTCTCATGGAGCAGATGGAACTGCGCGAGGCGCTTGCCGAAGCAATGTTGGGCACAGACCGGGACAGGCAGATCGAATCGCTGCGGCAACGGGTGAATACAGAGCTCGAGGTGAAATCCGCCTTGCTCCGCACCCATTTCGCGGAGAATTCGGAGCCGGCGCGTCGCCAGGCGCGCAATCTGGTGCGGGAGATGCAATTTTTGCAAAAGCTGACGCACGAGATTCAAGAACTGGATTAAAGTAGCCTCAGCGCATTTGTTTCCCGAGTTAATGATCACCCATGGCACTGTTGCAGATCAGCGAACCCGGTCAGTCCACCGCGCCGCACGAGCACCGGCTCGCGGCCGGCATCGACCTCGGCACCACCAATTCGCTGGTCGCGACGGTGCGCAGCGGGGTGGCCGATACACTACCGGATGATGCCGGCCGCCACTTGTTGCCGTCAGTGGTGCATTACCGGCGCGATGCCGAGCCGGAGGTGGGTGAGGTCGCGTTCGACGCGGCTGCGGACGATCCGCTGAATACCATCGCCTCGGTGAAGCGGCTCATGGGGCGCGGCATCGAAGACGTGGAACGCCTCGGCGACCTGTTGCCCTATGAGTTCATCCCGGGCGAAACCGGCATGCCGCGTATTCTCACGGCGGCCGGCGAACGCAGCCCGGTGGAGGTCTCGGCCGATATCCTCAGGGCGCTCAAGCGCCGTGCCGAGACCACGCTCGGCGGCGAACTCAGCGGCGCGGTAATCACCGTGCCTGCCTACTTCGACGAGGCGCAGCGTCAGGCCACCAAGGATGCGGCACGTCTCGCCGGTCTCAATGTCCTGCGCCTGCTCAACGAGCCGACCGCCGCGGCCGTGGCCTACGGCCTTGATCGGGCCGCCGAAGGGGTGTTCGCGATCTACGATCTGGGCGGCGGCACCTTCGACATTTCCATTCTGCGTCTCAACCGGGGTGTGTTCGAGGTGCTGGCCACGGCCGGCGACTCGGCACTCGGCGGCGACGACATGGATCACCGGATCGCGGACTGGATGTGGCAGCAGGCGGGTTTAAGCGCGCATACCGACCGCAAGCAGCAGCGCCGGCTGCTGCGCGATGCGCGCGATGCCAAACAGGCACTGAGTACTGCGGACAGCGTACCGGTGCAGGTGACGCGGCCCGACGCTACGATCTGGCACGGAATGCTCACGCGCGCCACGCTCGACGCCTTGGTCCAACCGCTGATTGACCGCACGCTGGCGCCGACGCGGCGCGCACTCAAGGATGCCGGGTTCAAGCCACCGGACATCAAGGAAGTGGTGATGGTCGGTGGTTCGACGCGTATGCCGCGCGTGCGCGAGCAGGTGGCGGCGTTTTTCGGGCGTGCACCGCTCACCGACATCGATCCCGACAAGGTGGTGGCGATCGGCGCCGCCATCCAGGCCGATATTCTGGCCGGCAACAAACCGGACAGTGACATGTTGTTGCTGGATGTGATTCCGTTGTCGCTTGGCCTTGAGATCATGGGCGGCATGGTGGAGAAAATTATTCCGCGCAATTCCACCATTCCGACGGTACGCGCGCAGGAATTCACCACCTTCAAGGACGGACAGAGCGCGCTCCTCATTCACGTGCTGCAGGGCGAGCGCGAACTGGTCTCCGATGGCCGGTCGCTGGCGCGCTTCGAACTCAAGGGCATCCCGCCCATGGCCGCGGGAGCGGCGCGCATCCGCGTCACCTTTCAGGTGGATGCCGACGGCCTTTTGAGTGTCGCGGCGCGCGAGCAGGGCACCGGGGTTGAAGCGACCATCACCGTGAAGCCTTCTTATGGACTGACAGATGTCGAAATTAAGCGCATGTTGCGCGATTCAATCGCCTATGCCGGCGCGGACAACGCCGCGCGCAATTTGCGCGAGCGCCAGGTGGACGCGGATCGCGTGGTCGAGGCGGTGCAGGCGGCATTGGCCGCGGATGGCGAGAAGTATCTGAGTCGGGAGGAACGCGCGCGCATCGATACAGCGCTCGCGGTGCTCGGCCGGGCGCGCGCCGGAACGGACACGGTTGCGATCAAGCAGGCAATCGCCGCTCTCGATCAGGCGACCCAGACCTTTGCCGCACGCCGCATGGATGCGAGTCTGCGTGCGGCGCTTACTGGCCACCGGCTGGATGAATTCAAGTAAGGCGGCGGCGATGACCAAGCTTACATTCCTGCCGCACGCCGAAATCTGCCCGCAGGGCGTTACCATTGAGGTCGAGCCGGGCATCAGCATCTGCGATGCGGCGCTCAACGCCGGCATCAAAATCGAACATGCCTGCGAAAAGGCCTGTGCCTGCACCACGTGCCACGTGATTCTGCGCACCGGCTTCGAGGCGCTGGCGCCGGCTGAAGAGAAAGAAGAGGATCTGCTGGACAAGGCCTGGGGGCTCGAGCCCACATCGCGGTTGAGTTGCCAGGCCCGCGTCGGAAAGCAGGATCTCACGATCGAAATACCTAAATACACCATCAATATGGTGTCTGAGCACCATTAATGAAGCCCTATGCTGTACAGGGACGTACGAATGTGCCGCACATGGATGTGCCAATGCCGCGAGCGCTGGATGCGCGGGAGCGGCCCGCGAGCGGCGGAAAAACTGTTCCTGCGTTTGTCCCCGTAGGGACGGCTTCGCGCTCCGCACTTCCGCCATCCATGGCGGTCGCAGGGTGCGCAGGAGCGGCCTTCGTTCGTCCTTCGCTATATATTTAGGAGGCGTCATGAGTCTTAAATGGACCGACAGTCTTGAGATCGCCATTGCCTTGGGCGATGCGCACCCGGACATCGACCCGAAAACGATACGCTTTACCGACCTGTTTCAGTGGGTACAGGCGCTGGACGAGTTCGATGACGATCCAGCGCACTGCGGCGAAAAAATCCTTGAGGCGATCCAGATGGCCTGGATTGAGGAAGCGCAAGGCTGACGCCGCGCAGCGATCCTACAGCCGGTTTGTCTCGCCGCTGTCGAGCCGTTAAACTATGCTCTTGTTTTAAAAGGCCTGAACTTCTGTTCCAGGAACGACGGACCCGCGGAGATTGCATGACGATTGAACGTACCTTATCCATTGTGAAACCCGATGCCGTCGCCAAAAACAAGATTGGCGAAATTTGCGCGCGTTTCGAGAAGGCGGGCATGAGGATCGTGGCGGCCAGAATGTTGCACCTCAGCCGTCCCCAGGCGGAGGGATTCTATGCTGTGCATCGTGAGCGGCCGTTTTTCAGCGACCTCGTCACGTTCATGATCTCCGGCCCGGTGCTGGTGCAGGTACTGGAAGGCGAGGGCGCCGTTTTGAAGAATCGTGAGATTATGGGCGCCACCAATCCGGCGAACGCCGCACCTGGCACCATCCGCAAGGATTTCGCCAGCAGCGTCCAGGAGAACGCCGTGCACGGCTCGGATGCCGTAGACACGGCGCAGGTCGAGATCGGATATTTCTTCAGTGCGACCGAACTCTGTCCGCGCACCCGCTAGGCCGAAATAAATTTAATTATGGAAACGCCCGTCCCCGCCATCGCCAAAACCAATCTCCTCGGCCTCGATGCGCGCGCCATGCAGGCGTATTTCGCGGACCTGGGCGAGAAACCGTTTCGCGCCGGGCAGGTGTTGCAGTGGATACACCAGTATGGCGTCGACAATTTCGACGCCATGACCAACCTGAGCAAGGCGCTACGCACCCGGCTCGAGGAAAGCGCCGAGATCCGCGCGCCGGAGATCGAGCTCGATCAACTGTCCACGGACGGTACACGCAAGTGGCTATTGCGGCTGGCTGATGGCAACTGTATCGAAGCGGTGTTCATCCCCGAGGCCGAGCGCGGCACACTGTGCGTGTCCTCGCAGGTGGGTTGTACGCTTAACTGTTCGTTCTGCGCCACCGGACATCAAGGCTTCAATCGCAACCTCGAGGCCCACGAGATCGTCGCCCAGATGTGGGTGGCGAATCGTGCGCTCGGGCGCGATCCGAAGGGCGAGCGCATCATCACCAACGTGGTACTGATGGGTATGGGCGAGCCGCTGCTGAACTTCGACAACGTCATCGCGGCGGTCAAGATCATGCTCGACGATCTGGGCTACGGCCTGTCGCGCCGGCGTGTTACCCTCAGCACCGCGGGCATGGTGCCGATGCTCGAACGCCTGCGTGAAGAGTGTCCGGTGAGTCTGGCGATATCGCTGCATGCGCCCAACGATGCATTGCGCGACGAACTGGTGCCGCTCAATCGCAAGTATCCGATTGCCGAACTGCTGGCGGCGTGCAAGCGTTACGTCGAAGGCGACGCGCGTCGCCGCGTTACCTTCGAGTACGTCATGCTGGCCGGTGTGAACGACAGCGTCGCGCACGCCCATGAACTGGTGAAACTGCTGGAGAGTGTGCCGGCGAAGGTGAATCTCATCCCGTTCAATTCCTTTCCGCAGACGCAATACCAGCGCTCCGATGCCGCCACCATCGACCGCTTCCGCGCGGTGTTGATGGACGCCAACCTCATGACCCTGACGCGCAAGACGCGCGGTGACGACATCGACGCCGCCTGCGGCCAGCTTGCCGGGCGCATCCACGACCGTACCCTGCGTTCGCAACGCTTGCGCCGGAGCACACCCGCGACATGAAACGCTGCATGTTGTTACTGGTTGTAACCTGCCTGTGGCTGGTCGGTTGCGCCTCCCAGGCGGAGCGCGATGAGAAGACGGCGCGTCACAGCAGCCGTGTCCAAACCCTGACGCAACTCGGCGCCAATTACCTGTCCCGCAACCAATTGGATATCGCACAACAGGAGTTGGAGCGCGCGCTCGCACTCAACGCCGATGATTCGCAGGCGAATCACATCATGGGCCTGTTGCAGATTCGCCTGAAGCGCGACGACCTGGCCGACAATTATTTCCGCCGCGCCATCCGCGAGCAGCCGCAAAATTCCGATGCGCGCAACAGTTACGGGGTATTCCTGTGCGAGCGCGGACGCCTGGACGAGGCCGATGCGCAGTTTCGCGTCGCCATTCAGGAACCGCTTTACAAATCGCCGGAGCAGGCCAGCCTCAACGCCGGCATCTGCCAGATGAAGAAGCCCGATAAACAAGCGGCGGCCGGGTACTTTCGCAACGCCCTGAAGTACGATCCGCGCCAGCCGCTGGCGCTGCTGCACATGGCGCGTCTGAGCCTCGAGGCGGGCGAGGCGCTTGCGGCACGCGGTTTCATGCAGCGTTATTTTGAAGTCGCCAAGGATTCGCCCGAGGCGTTGCTGCTCGCGTTTCGCATCGAACGCAGCCTCGGCGCCAAGGATGCCCAGGCCAGCTATGCATTGCGGTTGCGCGGCAAGTTCCCGGAATCCGCGGAAGCGAAGTTTCTGCGCAGCCTGACAGGAAAAGGATCGCCATGACCAATGCCACCTCGGAATCCGCACCACACGCATCGGTCCGTGGCCCCGGCGAGCAGCTGCGCCAGGCGCGTACCGACCTGCACCTGACGCACGAGGAGGTGGCGGCGACACTACATCTGGCCTCGCGCCAGATTCAGGCGCTGGAGCTGGACGACTACACCAGCCTGCCGGGCGCCACCTATGTGCGTGGTTATCTCAAGAGCTACGCGCTTCTGCTCGGCCTCGCGCCGGGTCCGATCCTGGATGCGCACGCGCGTCTCACCGCCGCGCCGGCGGCGCCGAGTCTCGGCACGATCTCCCCGCAGAAGGAAATCACCAGTCGTCATCACCAGGTGCGTTTCGTCACCTACGTCGTTGCGTTGCTGGTGATCGGGCTCGCTGTCGCCTGGTGGCAGGGCCGCGATACGCGCCCACCCAACCCGTTGCTGGCTGCGCGCGACGCCGAATCAGTTAATCCGGAAGCGGCTCCGGCCGCGGATGCGCCGCTGCCAACCGGCAACCTGGCAGAAGAAGTCCCGCCCACCGTCGTACCTGAAACACCGGCCCCTCCGCAGACGCCCGTGGCGGTTGCGCCGCCACCGAGCGCCCCCGTGCCCTTGCCCGCCGGCCCGCGTGTGAATCTGGTGCTCCGCGCCGAGCAGGATTCCTGGGTGGATATCCGCGACGCGCGGCAGGTCAAGCTACTGTACGAGACGGTGCCGGCCGGGCGCACGGTGTCGCTCGAAGGCGTGGCGCCGGTGAGCATTTTCCTCGGCAATGCCGCAGGCGTGCGTCTGGATTACAATGGCAAGGCGGTGGACATCGGACAACACCGGCGCGGGATGATGGCGCGCTTCACGCTTGGCAATGGCGAAGCCGCGATTGCGCCGCCGCGCTGAGGCAGGTGCGGCCATTTCCAGCCGCGTATCCAGCAAGAACCAGGAACCGAGACACACCCTGTGAGCAAGGCCATCCAGGCCATCCGCGGCATGAACGACCTGCTGCCGGAGACACTGGCGCTCTGGCAGCGCATTGAGCGCAGCGCCGAGACGGTGCTCAGCGCCTACGGCTACCGCGAGATCCGTTTTCCAATCGTCGAGAAAACCGAGCTCTACAAACGCTCTATCGGCGAGGTGACGGACATCGTCGAAAAGGAGATGTACAGCTTCGAGGATCGCAACGGCGATAGTTTGACATTGCGCCCCGAGGGCACCGCCGGCTGCGTGCGCGCCGGCATCGAGAACGGCCTGTTGCACAACCAGGTGCAGCGCCTGTGGTACGCCGGACCGATGTTCCGCCACGAGCGCCCGCAGAAAGGTCGTTACCGCCAGTTTCATCAGATCGGCGTCGAGGCCTTCGGCATCGGCACACCGGATATCGACGCCGAACTGATTCTTTTAAGCGCGCGCCTGTGGCGGTTGCTCGGCATCCGCGATCTGCAATTGCAGATCAACTCGCTCGGTACCGTGGCGGCGCGCACCCGTTACCGGCAGGTGCTGGTCGAGTATCTGCGCGCGCATCAGGCGACGCTTGACGACGACAGCCGCCGGCGCCTCGAGACCAATCCGCTGCGCGTGCTGGACAGCAAGAACCCGGAGATGCAGGCGCTGCTCGCTGCCGCACCCGGTTTGCACGAGTATCTGGACGTTGAGTCGCGAGCGCATTTCGATACATTGCGCCATTTTCTCGATGCCGCCGGCATCGCCTACCGCATCAACCCGCGCCTGGTGCGCGGCCTCGACTACTACACGCGCACGGTGTTCGAGTGGGTCACGAGCGAACTCGGCGCGCAGGGCACGATCTGCGCCGGTGGGCGCTACGACGGCCTGGTCGAGCAACTGGGCGGTCAGGCTACCGCGGCCGCTGGTTTTGCGCTTGGAATCGAGCGTCTTGCGGAACTCGCGGCAGTGCAGCAGGTACCCGGCGTGGAGATTTCGCCACAGGTGTATATTGCGCCGCTGGGCGACGGAAAGATCATGGAACACGGCCTGGCGCTTTCCGAACAATTGCGCGACGCCGGCTTGCGGGTCGAATTGCATTGCGGCGGCGGTTCGCTCAAGTCGCAGCTCAAACGCGCCGACCGCAGCGGGGCGCGCTACGTACTGATTCTCGGCGCGGACGAACTCGCGGCCGCGCAGGTGAGTGTAAAAAACCTGCGTGCCGAGGAGCCGCAGCAGCCGGTCGGACTCGCCGATGTCGCGGCCTTTCTGCGTACGCGACTCGGCAGCGGCGCGGCGCACTGAAATATGATTTTGGCCAATTTTGTGGCGGAAAAACTGCTCCTGCGTTTTCCGCACTTCCGCCATCCATGGCGGTCGCAGGCCTGCTTTCCATAAATTCATAACGGATAACGGAGAACGAACTTGGATGCTTATACCCCGGATGACCAGCTCGCCAACCTCAAGGCCTGGTGGAAACAATACGGCCCAGCGCTGATCGCCGGTGTGGTGATCGGCGGACTGCTGTTGGGCGGTGGCAATTACTGGAAGCAGTACAAAACCAAACGCGCCGAGGCCGCCTCGCTCCTGTACGAGAGCCTGCTGGCCGATCTGCAACAAGCCAGGCCGGACGCACTGACGGCGACTGCCACGACACTCATGCAGGATTACGAGGCGACGCCGTATGCAGGCAAGGCGGCGCTGCTGCTGGCGCGTCTGCGCTTCGACGAAAAGGACATTGTGGGTACACGCCAGCATTTGGATTGGGCGATGCGCAACGCCGTGGAAGTTTCGGTGCAACACAGCGCACGCCTGCGTCTGGGACGGCTGCTGCTCGACCAGGGCGATGCCGAGGCGGCGCTGGCGCTTGTGAATATCAAAGAGACAGGCGGCTTTGCATCGGAGTACGAAGAACTCAAAGGCGATGTGTTGCTCGCCAAGGGCGACCGGCACGCCGCACGCCGTGCCTATCAGGCGGCGATCGTCGCACTGGCGCGCGGCTCGTCCTATGCACAGGCGCTCAGCATGAAGCGCGACAATCTCGGGCGTGAGCCCACACCATGATGCGCCACCTCAGCACAATCGGGTTGGCGCTGGTGCTTACGAGTTGCAGTTGGTTCGGCGACACACAGGTCGAAGCGCCGGCCGCGCTGGTTGATTTCGAACCGGCGGCCGCCGTCACCGAGCTGTGGTCGGCGAGCACCGGCACCGGGCCCGGCCGTCAGTATCTGAAGCTCGTCCCCGTGCTGCACGGCAGTACGGTCTATGTTGTCGACACCCGGGGCCGTGTGCGCGCATTGGCGCAGGACAGCGGCAAGGAACTGTGGCGAACCGATCTGGACCTGGAAGTCACGGGCGGCGCCGGTTTCGGAGACGATCTGGTGCTGGTGGCATCGCGCAAAGGCGTGGTCGTGGCGCTCGACCCGATCAAGGGTCAGGTGCTGTGGCGTGCGCAGGTTGCGAGCGAGGTGCTGGCGCCGCCCGCGGCCGAGTCCGGCGTGGTGGCGGTGCAGTCGGTGGACGGCCGGCTCACCGGCTTCGCAGCCGCCACCGGCAAGCGACTCTGGAGCGTGGACCGCAGCGAGCCGGCCCTGAGTCTGCGCGGCACCGCCACGCCGGTAATCGTGGCCGGCGCGGTGCTTAGTGGTTTCGCCAGCGGCAAGATTCTGGCGATCGGACTTCAGAATGGACGGGTGCTGTGGGAGACACCGGTCGCCCAACCACAGGGGCGCAGCGAGATCGAACGTCTCATCGACGTGGATGTGCCGGTGCTGGTCACCGGCCGCATGCTGCTGGCGGCGGCCTACCAGGGCAAGATCGTGGCCGTCGATATGGAGGGCGGTCGCCTGCTCTGGTCACGCGAAATCTCCACCCATTCCGCGCTCGCCGCCGACAATGCGAACGCCTATGTGACTGACATGCGCGGGCACGTGTACGCCCTCGACCTGCGTACCGGCGCCACGGTGTGGAAGCAGGACAAGATGGCGTTGCGCCGCCTGAGTGCGCCGGCGGTAACCGGCAACGCCGTAGCGGTCGCCGATTTCGAAGGTTATGTGCATTGGCTGGCGCGCGAGGACGGGCGGTTTCTGGCGCGCGAGCGCGCAGCGCGTGCGGCGGTGCTGGCGGCGCCCATCGCGGACGGCGCCACGCTCTATGTGAGTACGCAGAACGGTTATCTGGCCGCGTTGCGCCTCGACGCGCGCGCGCCCTGAGAGTCGGAGAAAATAAGGAAAGCACGCCTGCACAAAAATAGCCATATTACCCACGTTTTCCTGACCCGCGCCCGCCGATGAAACCCGTTGTTGTCCTGATCGGTCGTCTGAACGTCGGCAAATCCACATTGTTCAATGCACTCACGCGCCGGCGCGACGCGATCGTTGCCGATCAGCCCGGCGTCACGCGCGACCGGCAATACGGCGAGGGCCGGGTCGGCGACCGGCCGTATCTGGTGGTCGATACCGGTGGACTGGCTACGCAGGCACAGGGCATCGCGGCTTTGATGACCGCACAATCCCGCCAGGCCATGGATGAGGCCGACGCCATTGTGTTTGTGGTGGATGGACGCAGCGGCCCGAGCGCCGACGACCGCGAGATTGCACAGATCCTGCACCGCCTTGGCAAACCTGTGACACTGGCGGTGAACAAGACCGAGGGCCAGGAGCCGGACAGCGCGGCGGCCGAGTTCTTCGCTCTCGGTCTGGGCGATCCGGTCGCCATTTCCGCCGCGCATGGCGAAGGTCTGGATGCGCTCACCAGCCGCGTGCTGGCGCCGTTGCCGCAGGTGAGCGAGGCCGAGCCGCTCGACGGTATCCCGCGCATCGCCGTGGCCGGTCGCCCGAACGTCGGCAAGTCCACGCTTGTCAACGCGCTGCTCGGTGAGGAACGCGTGGTGGTCACCGACCAGCCCGGCACCACGCGTGACAGCATCCGCATTCCACTGCGCCACAATCGGCACGACTACATTCTCATCGACACCGCCGGAGTACGTCGCCGTACCCATGTCGATGAAGGCGTGGAATCCTACTCGGTTATCAAATCTCTGCAAGCGATCGGCGAAGCGAACGTGGTGATCCTGGTGCTGGACGCGCGTCGCGAGGTGAGCGATCAGGACGTGGGTCTGGCCGGCTACATTCTGGAGCAGGGTCGCTCACTGGTGCTGGCGGTGAACAAGTGGGACGGTCTGGACGAGGCGCAACGCGCCTGGATACGGCGTGAGATCGAACGCAAACTGTCGTTCGTGGTGTTCGCGCCGCCGCATTTTATTTCGGCGCTCGAAAGCAGCGGTATCGCGGCGCTGTTTCCGGCCATCGACCGCGCCTTTGCCTCGGCCAACGCCGATCTGTCTACGGCGCAGCTCAATCGCGTGCTGGAGAAGGCGGTGCAGGCGACGCCGCCGCCGATTGCGCAGCGCCGCCGCATCAAGCTCAAGTTCGCGCACCAGAGTGGGCACAACCCGCCACGCGTGGTGATCTTCGGCAACCAGGTCGCGGCGGTGCCGGATTCCTACCGGCGTTATCTGGCCAATTGTTTCCGCGACGCCTTCCATCTCGAAGGTACGCCGGTGCGCATCGATTTCGAGCAGGGTGAGAATCCGTTCGCCACCAAGAAACCCAAGCGCAAGCAATCACCCCGCCTGCACGCGCTCGCGCGCCGCGACGAACGCATCAAGAAAAAGAGAAAGCAGCGCGAACGGACTTAGTGCAGTGCTTCATCCTGTTTGGAACTTAATCGCAGGGTACCTTCCCCTTCAAGGGGAAGGACAGGATGGGGATGGGTGTTTTCGTCACGACGCCCTCAACCCCATCCCCTCCCTAGCCCTCCCCTTGAAGGGGAGGGGACTTGCAAGACCGGAAGGTCCGTTCACTACACTGGCCGCGCCCTGGGCGTTCAACCGCCGTTCGGCGCCAAGCCACCGGTCGCGGGAGGTGATGCCGGTATGGTTCGATCCGCGGGTGACAGAAACAGGCTTGGATCGACGCGCGCGTTGTTGAGACTCACCGTCCAGTGCAGGTGCGCGCCGGTCA
>ERZ1292623.3626-Hain-H51-01um-R1-3626-length-13083-cov-6_pt1 | contig 13083 bp, 13 predicted proteins | sample MGYA00564398_ERZ1292623 | MGnify/ENA primary metagenome ERZ1292623 (study PRJEB36523, sample SAMEA6512633) | groundwater metagenome | collected 2019-01-07 | study: AquaDiva: Metagenomics assemblies of 32 groundwater samples | reverse complement strand
CGTCTTCGCTCGGACGCCATGAATGAGAGTACTCATTCGCGGCGCTCCTCGCTAGGCGCAATAAAATACCCTTATTTTTAGCCATTTCTACACAATGAAATTGTCGTTTTGTCATTGACAAGAAGGGGAGAGCGTGCTAGTATGTATTGGCTCAGTTGGAATCAACTGAGTTTTGTGTTTTAGGGTAAATATAAAAAACTATGATAAATATTGCCGCCGTCGGTCTGTATATGTTGCTAACCGGAATTTCCGGCAATTCTGCCGCAATTCCGATTCCAGAAATCGTTGATTCTAATCCTATTCTTGTCACTTCAGAAAATCGGAAAGAGGAATCAACTAACGAAATAGATGTTGACGTTGAAGCCCGCGTTAGGGAATACTTTTCCGATATGCCCATCTTGGCCGAAGTTGCCCGCTGTGAGTCGCATTTTACTCAAACTGGTAAAAACGGCAAAATTATGCGCGGTATACGAAATCCAAGCGATGTCGGTGTCATGCAAATTAACGAGCGTTATCACACAAAGGAGTCCAAGAAGCTCAATATAGACATTTACACGCTTGACGGTAATCTCGCGTATGCGCGTTATCTTTATGAGAAACAGGGCGCGCGACCGTGGATGGCCTCGTCGGGGTGTTGGGCACAGTTGGTGTTGAGCAATGTTCAGGAAACCAATGGTTAAATAATCAAAACAAAAAAGCGCCACCCGGCGTTTTTTTGTTACAGGGTAACGTCGCACAATATATCTTTTGCGCACATAGCTCATGCTGTCAAAATAATTCTCTCGCTCTCTTCCAAAACTCCAGATGATTATTTATTTTCATGTAATACCACCATTCGGCGCCCCACAGGTACTGAACCTCAAAACCTGTTTTTTGGGCAAATTTGATGATTTTGTTGAATTTATCAATGTCCATTCGGCTTAGCGATGTCTCAATCGGCGTATCCTTAATCGGCTGTAACAGCCACGGCTCAAGCGAGAGTTCAATGAGTAAACTGTCCTTTTTTCCATATATGAGTTCAATGATGTTCCGTTTAATCCTAAAAAAAGCCGGAGTAATCGGATATCTAAACGGTCCAATTTTTTGATTCCACACATAAAGATACAAACTGGTGCCGAATGAGTCGCCAAGGTTGTAGGCATCGTACCAAAAACCAATCTCACCGCTGTCGGTGACCAAAATCGGTCTGTTCGGGTCAAGCGACCGGACAAGCGCGATTTCTTCTTTTAGAAATTCCTTGTCTGAAAAATCCTGGCACTGGCGCTTGGCGAATCCCGTCAGGAACGGCTCGTTCTCAATTTGCCAATGGGAAATTGCGGGAGAGTTCTTGTACAGGTTTACGACCCGAGAAATATATTCAAGCAACTCCTCACGCTTTTCTTCTTTTGAAAGTTTTTCTGTCCACTCGGGCTCGTGGCATTCCGGCCAACCGGGCAAACGCCTGCCGACGGCCAGAATTATGGAGGCGCCGTGGTTTTCGGCTCTAGTTATCTGATAGTCAAGTTCTGAAAAATTAAAAACGTCGTTTTTTGGTTCGGTAATCGGCCAATGGGCCGAGAGCCGGAATTGACGGACGCCGAGGTCATCTATGAGCGCGTTATAGACCATTTTCCAATCCAAACCAAGCTCGCGGGCGTGGAGGACGCTGAAGGAAACGCCGTAATCAACTTTATCGGGCATTTTGCGAATTGAGGCGACGGCCAACCCGGTGAAAATGATTATTAAAAGCAGGATTTTCTTGGTCAAATTATTGGAGTTTTATTAGTGACATAGAGCGTGAGATTCGTATTATAAAAATTACAAAAAGAGGACGACGAATCCGACAACAATCAGGCCGGTGGCAAGAGATTTGTGGAGGAATTCATGGCGGTGAACTGTTTCCTCAAAATATTCCGGCAGGAGTTTACTAAAGAATACCGCAAAAATTAAAAGAAAAACATATTGGGTTGCAGTTAAAGCATTGACAATGGAGGCATTGCCGAATTTTAGGGCAATTAAAATGCAAAGAAAACCCATTCCGGCCAAAATCTTATTCCCCACTACCATGGTTGTTTTGCCTGATTTATTTGGCCGGCCGATGTCCTCCTTAATTGCCGTGTAAATCCTTGGAACCAACAGGAAAGATATCGCCACAAGAACATTTGCCATTCGTGACCAGAAAAAACCGTTTACAAAGGTCTCATTTTCAAGGATGGCTTTGATGATAACCGTAGAAAGGCCGAAAAAGACGCCGGAACCGAAAAGAAACAAAAAAGCCCGCGTGGTAAACCTGAAATGCGATATAAGGAGCATGCCGGCAACCAAAATTGCAAAACCGGTAAGAAAATGTCCGGGTAGACCCGTGTTCAAAATAAGCGCGCTACTTATAAACGCTGAAATGGCGGCTATTCCGCCGACTACCGGCACGACTTCCGATGGATTTGACTTTTTTAGGGATTCATACAATAAGTAAATTGAGAGGACATAACTGACTGCGGCGATAATGGAAAGTCCGATTGTCGTTCCGGATGGCAGTGTGACGCCAAATGGCAGTGCGCCTATGGCAAAAATAGACAACAGGCCGACATAAAAGGTGTAGACAATTGGTTTTGGAACAACGCCTTTAGTGATGATGAATCTGTCAGTCAAAACGACTGCGGCGTAGAAAAATTGTCCTATGACGACGAATAAAAGCCAGTTATTCATGATTCGGTTTCAAGTGCGTTGGTTTCGCAGATATTTTTGTAAGCGATGGCCGAGGCCCTGATTCGCCTTTCTTGAGTCACAAAGTCAACTTCAATCAAGCCGAAGCGTTTTTCAAAACCGTGGGCCCATTCGTAATTATCCAATAACGACCAATAAAAGTAACCTCGGACATCAACACCTTCCTGAATTGCTCCGTGAACCTGAATCAGATGGTCCCGAATAAAATTTTTTCTGATGGAATCATCGGCGTCAGCCACTCCGTTTTCCGTTACGTAGATTGGTTTTTTATAACGGCCGAGTTCTTTTAGTACATGATATATTCCCTCCGGAAAAATATCCCAGCCCATATCGGATTTGGGCAGTGACGACTTGGGGCCGAATACAAGTGTTTTATAAAAGTTAAGTCCGATAAAATCCGATTCCCGCCTGATTTTGCTCAAAAAATATCTGTTCCACCAATATGAGGAAACAACAGCCATCAGATAATTCAATGGATTCACGCCCTTTGCCGAAAAGAACATGTTGTTTTTGGCAATGCCAACGAGTAAATCTCCTCGCACGGTTTTAATCGTTTCGTATGCTTTTTGGTGAGCCGTTGCGAGATTCCTAACGACCTTGAGATAGGATATATAGTTCTTTCTGAATGGTGGCCAATAACCGCGGATATAGCCGTTGCCGGCCCAAACAAGCGGCTCGTTTATGGTTTGAACGAATTTGACTTCGTTCAAAATTTCCTTTGCCACGAATTCCGCATATTTCCCGAAACGCTCCACTGATTTTGGATTTTCAAATCCGCGGTCGTTGGCGAACCAGGCCGGCAAAGTAAAATGCCACAAAGTCACAATCGGTTCCAAACCGCGCGCCCTTAACGCTTTGATTACGTTCTTGTAATGAACGACCTCGTTCCGGTCAAATTGGCCTTCTTCAGGTTCAATTCTAGCCCACTCAATTGATATCCTGTGGCTGTTGTGTCCAAGCTTTTGCGCATTGTCAAAATCGGATTCATAACGGTTGTAATGGTCGCAGGCCGAACCGCAGGGAGGCACTCTCCCCGCTCTGCCCGCCATGGCCCAATCGCAGTTTTCTATTCCGCCTTCAACCTGATAAGAAGCGCAAGCCGCGCCCCACAAAAATTTTTCCGGAAATCGCAATGCGGGTTTCATCGGAAATGCCTCATCCTAACGATTAATGATGTCCTTTATAAGTTTAAAAAGCGTCTGGAATGCTTCCCGCAGGAATTTATCCCAAATCTGGGAAATTATCTCCCAGATTTTTGCGAAGAAACTTTTTACTTCCGGCGAGTTTAGCCATTTGAAAAGGTCAAAACCGAACCAAACCTTCAGCAAAATTATCGCCACTATCACCAGAACAATTGATACTATGTAACCGCGCGTTTTCATTATTTATAAGTATAACAAAGGATTAAGATATGCTCTAATATCTGCCACGGGGATAATGGCACCGTTACAGTTGGTGTTGCTTTGGTACTTGATTATTTTAACTCCTTGGGTCGCGTATACTCCCAAATGTAAATGGGGTCCGGTGGAGTATCCGGTATTACCGCTATACCCTATTATTTCACCCGTGCCGACCCGTTGGCCGGGATTGACCTTGATGAGGCTAAGATGGGCATAAAGGGTTGAAAGACCGTTGTCGTGGCGGACGAGCACCCATTTGCCGTATGAATAGCAACCGCGCACGGCGTCAGTATTCCCGACTCCCTCAACTGTTCCGTTGAGAGCGCTCATGACTTTTGTGCCTAACGATGCCCGAAAATCAACGCCGTTGTGTCCCTTGCCGTTGTAAGCATTGGTGCTTCGCGAAAACTCTGTGTCACCAAAATTCTGGGTTACGAATATGTTTTCAAGAGGCCAGAAAAGGATGCCTTTGCCGGAACTTGGAAAACTGCCGGGGTCAATAATAAATTTAAGCTGTCTTTCGTAGGTGTTTATCTCTTGAAGGAACGCCTCGCTGAGCCGTCTCTTTTCCTCAAGTTGTTTTTTGAAAATGGCCTCCTTGCTTTGAGTGTCCGAGAGAAGCTTGGTTTTTTGGGATTTATTTATATCAACGATTTTTTTCTTGTCCTCCAGCTCTCCTTTGAGCCCAAGCAAGTTTTTTTTCTGCAATTCGTTTTCAGATTTCTTTTGCGACAGTTGGTCTTTAAGTGATTTAACATCCTTCATGTTTTTTCTGACTCCGGCTTGAAAACGGGTCAAGGACTCTATTTCATTCCAAAGCGCCGAAACATTTTCATTGGCCAACAAGGCCTCGGCCAGAGAAAAACTCTCGGCTCGGTTCACGCTTCGGATGGCATCGCCCAATGCCAGCCGACTGGCTTGAATTTTCCTCTCTTTATTGGTTATTTCCAATCCCAGCTGTTCAATAGTCAGATTGGCGGTGCTGACTTTGCCCTGCGTGGCCTGGATTTCCTTCAACAATTTATTCCTTGACGCCTCAAGAGAGCCAATCGCTCCTTTGAGGGTTTGACTCTCTTGGGTGGTTGTTTGGATTTGCTTGTCAAGCAGTTTTATTTCCTTGTTGATTGCCTCAACCTGCGCGTTTTTTGCTTCAATGTTTCGCTTGAGTTCATCTATCGTTGCCTCGTCGGCTCCATGAACTGAAGAAAAATTTGTCAGGAGCGCCAACAGGAACAGAGCGTATGAAATTTTGCTGAAATATTTAGCATTTTCATCAGGCATTTTCATCTTACTTCGTTTGTTTTAATTCGTCAGCCGGCTTATTTCAAAGTCCCGACGGCGTGCTTGAGGCGTTTCAGCGTCTCCTTTTTGCCGAGGATAGACATCAAAGTGAAGGGGTCGGGAGATTTCATTTTACCGCTTAACGCAAATCGGACTGGCCAAAGAACAGCGCCACGACCATGCTCGGTGGCGTAGCCCCAAAGCAGTTGCTTAACTCCATCTTCTTCTGAAAACGCCTTGTCCGGAGCGTCGGCGAGAATGGCGATTGATTCCTCCAAGAATTTTTTTGTATTTTCCGTTCCACCTCCATCGCGCCAAATCAGGTCCTTTGAGTCGTATTTGGGCGTATCAAAAAAGTAATCAAACTCATGGGCGTCAATCAGAGCGGTGATATCGGCGTAAACGCTCACTCGGTCAAGCAGAACCGGTATGAGTCCCGCCATTAATTCGGGTGAAAGTTCCCATTTATTTTCCTTAAACACCGATGATTCCTCAAGAAATTTCCGGGCGTCAATCGCAATCTCGGCATGGGTCCTTCTCTTCAGATATTCTCGGTTGGTCCAGCGAAGTTTCTCCTCGTTATAGACCGCGCCGGATTTTTGAACGTCGGCAATATCAAATCGCTTTACAAGGTCGCCCAGAGAAAATATCTCTTCATTCGTGCCCGGATTCCAGCCAAGAAGGGCCATGTAGTTTATCATCGCTTCGGGCAGGTAACCGAGTTCCCGATATTCAGTTAGAGACCTCGCGCCTTTTCGTTTTGACAGCTTGCTTTTATCGGGCGCCATGATTAGAGGAACATGGGCATAGATTGGCGGAGTTGCTCCGATGGCCTTACCGAGCAGAATTTGTCTCGGGGTGTTTGATATGTGGTCCTCGCCGCGAATGACGTGGGTGATGCCCATTTCGTGGTCATCAACAACGACGGCAAAGTTATAGAGCGGTTCTCTCAAACTTTTAGCGATAACAAAGTCCCCCAACTCGGTTGTGTCAAAACTGATTTCGCCTCGGATCAGGTCGTAAAAATTTATGACCTTATTCGGATTTTTGAATCTGATAACCGAATCCCTTTTGCCCTCGGTGTTTTGGCCGACCTCTTCTTTAGAAATATAGGCCTTGCCTTCGGTGATGAGTTTTGACACATAGTAGGAATGAATGTCGCCCCTTTCGGATTGTTTGTATGTTTTGTCAAATTTCAAGCCAAGCCAATCAAGTCCGTCCCAAATATTTTTTTCATATTCCGGTTTGGAACGCTCCCTGTCGGTATCCTCAATTCTTAAAATTAATTTGCCAGCGTTGCGCTTGGCGTAAAGGTAGTTGAACAAGGCAGTTCTGAAATTGCCGATGTGAAGGTTGCCGGTCGGACTAGGCGCGAAGCGGGTAACGACTCCTTTATGAATATCAGATTTTTTCATAAATTGTATTTTGGTCTTTTATATTTCGTGCTTGACGGCGATTGAGAGAATCTCCTTAGCAATCGCTCGGGCCGCACCCGGTCTGAAAAAGGCCTTAGCGGCGGCGGACATGACTTGTCTCTCCTCCTTTTTTGTAATAATTCGGTCAATTTCCGACATTAAAATGTGGGGCGTGACGTTTGACTCCTCAAGGACGACGCAGGCCTTACTTCGGGCGTAGGCATAAGCGTTTTTTCTCTGATGGTCGCCGTGCGATTCGCTGATTGGTATAAGGATAGACGGCAAGCCCCAAGACGCTATTTCAAAAATCGTAGACCCGGCTCTAGAAATGACGATGTCGGCAACGCCGGCGGACATCCTGATGGCTAGTTCGTTCAAGTAATCAAACGGTCTGTAACGCGTCCGGTAGCGATTGTTATAGAGAACCGCTTCGGCTCTGGAGATTATTTCCGGGTAATTATTTTTTCCGGTTTGATGAATTATTTGGTATTTTTCCACAAGCTCCGGAAGTGTGTCAATTATGATGTCATTTATCATTTGAGCTCCAAGCGATCCGCCCAAGACAAAAATAACCGGCGTTTCCTTATCAAGTTTGAGAAATTCGTGGGCGCCGTCGGTAAGGGGCTCGGTAATTTCTTCTCTGACCGGATTGCCGGTTACGGCCACTTTGCTTTTGGGAAAAAATTCCGCGGCTTCCTCATATGATACGGCAATTCGTTTTGCGAATCGGCCGGCAAATCTGTTCACCCGGCCGGGCACCGTATCCGATTCGTGGATGATGACCGGAATTCCCAAAAAACGGGCGGCGAGAATGACCGGAAAGCTGGGGTAACCGCCTTTGCTGAAAACAACATCCGGATAGATGGTAAAAACGGTCCAAAGGGCGGTCAGGATTCCCCAGCTCGTCCGGAATATGTCAAAAAAGTTCAGGATTGAAAAGTAAAGCCGCCTTTTCCCGGCGGTGTTTTTTTTATAGACAATGTCGTTGTCAAACAAAACCGCCTCGTTGTAAGGTGTATTTGAAACGTAATACAGTTTTGGCGGCAGAAGGCGGTATTCTTTTGCCAGTTTCTGAATTTCCTTGGAAACGGAAAGGATTGGGTAAAAATGTCCGCCTGAACCGCCGCCGGTAAAGAGAATCTTCATCCAGTTATAAAATTAAATAAAAAACCTGATAAATTTGTGGTTTCTGCGCCGTTCTTTTCTATTGTCTCGGCCCCTAAACCAGTCGTTTGTTACTTTGGAAACGCGAAATGTTCAGGACGATGCCGGCCTCGGCGAGCGTGATAAACAGTGCGGTGCCGCCGTGGCTGACAAACAGAAGCGGAATTCCGGAGAGGGGCAGGATACCAAGCATTGCGCCGATATTGAAAAACGACTGGGTCACTATAAGTATAACAATTCCAAATGCCAATAGTCCACCGAAGGTATCTGAAGAATTCATGGCTATTCGCAAACCGCGAAAAGCAAAAAATAAATACAGAAATATCAGCCCGATGCTACCGACAAAACCGAATTCTTCGGCCATGACAGCAAAAATTGAATCCCCTATCGGTTCAGGCAGAAAGCTGAATTTTTGAACGCTTTGACCGAATCCACGACCGAACATTCCGCCCGAACCGATGGCGATGAGTGATTGATTGAGCTGATATCCTGAACTAAGTTGATTCTGACTCGGATTAATAAAGGTTTGGAGCCGGTCCTTGATGTACGGTTTTGAGTAGGCAAAAACGGCTAGACCGATGGCGGTTATTAAAATCAATAAAAAAATATGACGCCACCTTCCTCCACTGACCGCAAACATGGCCAGCGCCGCACCGAGGACGATGAGAAAAGTATCGGTATCGGGTTGGCTTAGAAGGATAGTCCCGACAAGTCCGCAGAGCAGAGCCAGCGGCAAAATTCCATATTGGATTGTCTGGACGTTCTTTTTCGCTCCTGAGAGCCATGCCGCCAGATAAATAATAAAACCGATTTTTAATAATTCCGAGGGCTGAAAGGAAATCGGCCCGACAAAAATCCAACGAACCGCTCCGCCGTATTTCACGCCGACTCCAGGGATGAAAAGAAGCAATGTAATCAGGATTGACAGCAAAAAGATGTAAAAGGCGTATTTTCTCCAAAAACGGTAATTGATTCTGGAGGTGGCGATGCAGGCGACAGTGCCCATGAATAATCCCAAAAAGGTCTGCGAGAACGCAACATTTGAGAATCTGGCTCCTTCGCGAGCTAATAAACCGAGCGAGGCCGAAATAAAAATTAAAAAACCGGCGACGGTCATGACGAAGACCGCAGTCAGAAACCATCTGTCAACGCGATGCTCGCGTCTCATCTGATTACAAGGGCGATAATCAGGCCAAGAATGGCGCAGACAACCCCGAAAATCCAATAACGCATTGTTACTTTGTAGGCCGGCCAACCAATGGCTTCAAAATGATGGTGAAGAGGCGCGATTAAAAAAATCTTTTTCCCGTGTCGGAATTTTTTTGACGCAACCTGAATTATGCTTGAAATGGATGTCGCAAGGAGCGGTAAAGCGATAATCGGCAAAACAAGTAAGCCGTAACCGCCTCCCAGCCGGTCAGTCATAAACGCCACAACGGTCAAGGTTAAAGTAAGACCCATGGTGCCGGTTTCCGACATGTAATAACGGGCGGGCGGAATGTTAAACCAAAGGAAGGCCAAAATCGCTCCAACGATGAGTGCGCAGAATGCCGCTAAATTAATTTGCTGTTGATAGAAGGCGATACCGCCGTAAGCCGCAAAGATACTGGCGAAAATACCGCCGGCCAATCCGTCAATGCCGTCAATCACTCCGCCGGAGTAAATTGCAAGCGCCACAATCATGAATAACGGCACAAAAAGAAATCCCAGTTCAATCCCGTTAGGCAGTCCGGGGAAACCGATTGACGAAATATCAAGCTTAAAATAAAACCAAAGGGCGGTAAGCAGGCCGACGACGGCCACGACAATCAGGCGTTTTTTTAGCGCCAATCCTCCATGAAGGTTATTCCCCGACCCCCTGACCTCAAGGTAATCGTCAATTAAGCCAATCAAGCCGCCGAAGATAAGAGCCGTCAAAGGAATCCAGGTCTGATTCCTGCTTAAAAAATCAATTTTTTGAAATAAATCCGTGGGGAAAATTTGACCCAAAGCCCAAAGAAAAAAGATAGTTATTCCCGCCGACAACCAAATGACAACTCCTCCCATTCGCGGGACATTCACCTCCCTATCCTTATGAAGTTCGTTAAAAAGCGTCGTTTCATTGCCGGAAAAATCAACCTTACCGGCTTTCTTTTTCCACATCTTGTGTTTATAGAGTTGAGCCGTGAGAATGTAGGTAATCGCAATACCTCCGGCAAAAGCCAAAATAGACGGGAGAAAGACCTTTACGATATCAATAATCATTGGTTTTATTATACTCGTTATTGGGCAAGCGTCTTCAAGGTTGCCGACACCAATTTATCCATATCGGCGAATCGGCCGTCAAAGGTTGAACCCAGAACGACGGCGATAAACGGCCCCTCAAGACCGGGCGAAAACGCGACAGCCAAATTGCCTTGGGCCAAGTCAGTAAATCCGGTCTTTGACCCTATGGCACCGGGGATTGTCACTGCCTTTTCGTTCGTATTTCTAAAATTATGCGATACTTTGTCGGCTGAAATTATCTCACGCTCCAAATGTTTCGTTGGTTCAAGAAGCTCCGGATAATTATTTAAAATATGGTCCATAAGAATAGCCACGTCTCGAGCATTTCCGTAGGCGCCACCGCGTTCCTTGTCAATATCAAGTCCGCCGTCATTGTAATAACGCATGGAGATGAGACCGAGGTCTGCCGCGCGCCTGTTTAAGCGCTTCACGAATAGTCCCCTTGGGTTTGAGGTCTTGTCGTTTGGGGGTAAAAAAGCTCCGGCAACAGTGGCGATTGCCCGAGCACCGACATTTGAGGAGGTCAGTAGTGTGAGAGATATAAGGTCGTCAGAGTTCCAGCGTTCGTCGGCCAAAAGTCCTGCGCCATTTTCTTCCTCAAGATATTCCTTGGCAATCCTGATTGTTGACTGACGAGGCAAGAGCTCAATCGCCACTAGGGCGGTCATCAGTTTGGTCAGCGAGGCCAATGGCAAAATATCCTTCTCATTTTTTTGGAAGATAAGTTTTTTGTTTGAAACATCCCAAACAACCGTCGCTTTGGCGGTCAGGATTAAATTGTCAAAAGGTTTTCCTTCAGCGAATACCCTTTCCGTTTCCTCTGTTTCCGCGATTGGGGTTTTAATGTCGTCTATCCTGATGTATTGATTTTTGGAATATATGAAAAGCACCACCATCACTATCAGTATCAGACCGATTATCCCGGCGGCAATAAAGACCTTTTCGTTTTTCGGTTGATAATAATGACTATCCATTGTTTTCTTTTTCGTGGTCTGGGTTCAACATGAACGTTTCTATGTCTTTCTGGACGGCGGCAAAATCAGGTAAATCTTCCTTTCGGCTGACACCCAGATGGGCCAAGAGCTCAAATGTCGGCTGATAAACAAAGCTTCCGGCGTCGCGGCTATCCAATCGCTCAATAAGTCCCCGAACCATCAAATTTCGGATGATATAGCTAGAGTTAACGCCACGGACGTAATCAATGTCTCGCTTGGCGATTGGCCCACGATAAATTACCAGCGACAAAACCTCAACTCCGGCCTTGCTGATTTCCCGAACCATCTCTTCGTGCGCCAGTTTTTTAATAAGCTCGCTGGTTTCCGGGGCGGTGTAGAGCATGACTTCCTCGCCATTCTGGACAATCGTCAATCCCCTGCCCTCTAAGGAATTTTGCAATCCCTTGATTTCCGACTCAACCGTTTCCTTTTCAATTCCCAAAAATTTTGCGAGCTCCTTGATGTTTACCGGCTCGCCTTTCCAGAACAAGACGGCTTCAATTTTTGCTTCAAGTGGCATAAAATAATTTTCTTAACTGTATTTGGGAGTGCCGATGCTGCCGGTCTCCATCTCAATTTCATCAAAGGCCGTTTTTTGTTCAACCTTGATGATGCCGCGTTTTATGAGCTCAAGCATCGCCAGAAATCCAACTATAACATTAATTTTTTCGGATTTCCCGCGTCCGGAGAATTCTCGGAAATTTATTTTCAAACTCTGTTCCACGCGCTTCGTGAGTTTTTCTATCATGGTTTCCAAACTAATGACTTTCTGAACTACGGCCTTCGGCAGTTTTTCAACTCTCGGAATTTGAGCGACAACTCTCTGAATCGCGCTCATAATACCTGCGCGAGACAAATTGCCGGGCGCGAAAACCGTTTTCACGAAATTTCTCTGCTCGGGAGCAAAAAGTAAAACCGTTCCGTATCGTTCCTGCAAGCCGACTCCCGCCTCGCGTATTCTTCTATACATTGCGAGCCGAATTTCCAATGACTTGATGTCGCCTTGCTCGTCCGAGGACAGTTCCAGCGTCGGCAGAAGCGATTTGGACTTTATCAGCACCAAAGTGGCAGCAACCAAAATAAAGCGGGCACTCTCGCCCATCGGAAAATTTTCTTGAGAGCCAATATAAGCGATAAAATCATCCGTGACTTTTGCTAGAGAAATCTCATTGATAAGGAATTTCCGACGCTCAATGAGGTCAAGCAGGAGGTCAAATGGCCCGTTAAAATATTCAGTCCTTATTTCAAATGCCATTTAACCTTTATGAATTAATTTAGCTCTATATATAGCGCTAAATGGAAATTCCCAACGCCTTCCTTACAACCGCCATTTTCTTTTCGGATTTTTCCCGCGCTTTCTCGGCGCCCTCTCTTAAAATTTTGAGCACGGACTCGGGGTTCAAAGCAATCTCGGCTCTTTTCTCGCGAAGCGGCGACACGAAACGGGAAATGTTGGCGGCGAGAAGCTCCTTTGATTCTTTGTAGCCGATTTTGGCACCGACATATTTTTCGCGAAGATTTTCAAGTTCGGCCTTATCCGCAAACAATTTATGGAGGGCAAAAATTTTGCAAGTCGTTGGGTCCTTTGGCTCGTTGACCCCCTTTGAATCCGTCGGGATTTTCATAACCGCTGTTTTTATCTCGGCGTCACTGTCAAAAAGTCCGATGGTGTTGTTGTAACTTTTGCTCATTTTCTGGCCGTCTATGCCGGGAACAACACCGACGTCATCTAAGATAAGCGGTTCGGGCAGTTTGAAAATGTCGCCGCCGTTAGAACCATCGCTGTTGCTAGAACCATTACTGTCGGCAAATGTCCGATTAAACTTTTGGGCCGTGTCCCGCGCGATTTCCACATGTTGT
>ERZ1292623.3625-Hain-H51-01um-R1-3625-length-13085-cov-11_pt1 | contig 13085 bp, 16 predicted proteins | sample MGYA00564398_ERZ1292623 | MGnify/ENA primary metagenome ERZ1292623 (study PRJEB36523, sample SAMEA6512633) | groundwater metagenome | collected 2019-01-07 | study: AquaDiva: Metagenomics assemblies of 32 groundwater samples | reverse complement strand
GGAGAGTTGTCCTTGAGACTGAAGATAAAAAAATAATAAAGATGAATTGTTGGGCAGGGATTGGGGATGAGTTCAACGAAAATTATTTGATAAATGAGATAAGGGAGAAATTAAGAAGATTATATCATATTCTTGATGATAAAATCAAGCCTTTGATTGATAAGGTAATTGAGATGGATGAGATAAACAAACCAAAAAAATTAAAAATGAAAGAGAATATTAATAAAAACTAAGGAGGTAAACAAAAATGATAGGATGGATATTAACCTTAATTGGTGGTGGCGCATTGGGATGGGTGCTTAGGGGAAAGGCAGAGAAAAAGGGACCCTATACAGGCAGTGGATCTGATAAAGAAGAGGAGTAATTGGATGGTGACATTGGATTTGTGGCAGGGAATAATGAATGGTTTTGCAACCGGAATAGGAGCAGGGGTTGCAAACTATTTTATTATCCGGAGATTTGAGAAGGTAGAGAAGAAGATACAGGAGAAATTAGATTTAATGAATGGAAAATCAAGGAAAATTTCCAAGAAGAGAGTATATAGTTCTATATAGGAAAGAAATACTTAAATAGGAGTGGTTATATCTAATTGAAAGGAGGCTCAATGAATCTAGAATTAATAATTTTTGGGGTTCTTACTTTTATTTCAATGGTGGTAATTTATAGGAATAGAGAAAGAATAAAATTAGAACCCATCTTATTTTTCCCATTGAAGAAACCTGTAAGAGTGTTTGGAAGGATGATCTATAAATTTCCTATAATTTACACATTATTGATAAAAACTAAGATAGGGATTTCTTTTACAGACAAATTTATAGGAAGGTTTAGAAGAATCTCAAAGTTTGTAATGTATGGTTGTATAGTGATTGGCGTGTTCTCCCTGATAGGAATAAGTTATTATTTGGTGGATTATTTAATAACTGTTTTGACCACAAAACCTATAGAACCTGTCCAGGCTATAAAATTAGTACTTCCTTTCAAGGTAAAGGGAGCTATGTATGTCCCTCTTGTGTATTGGATTTTATCCATAATAACACTGGCAGTACTGCATGAATTTGGGCACGCCCTGGTTGCAAGGTATTTTAGGATACCTATTAAGAGCACGGGTCCGGCATTCTTTGGTATTTTACTGCCGTTGATTCCTGCAGCTTTTGTAGAGCCTGATGAAAAAGTACTAAATAATAGGCCGAGAAAAGAGAAACTGGCAGTATTTTCCGCCGGAAGCTCTTTTAATATTGTTTCTGGATTTATTTTTATGATTATTTTTGGGTTGTTATCCTGGGCTAGTGTGGGTATGGTGGTTAATGATGGAGTAGAGATAACCGGTGTTTACTCTGAAAATTTAAGATTGACCGGAATAAGAGAAGGGCAGATTATTGATGCTGTTGAGGTAGAAATGCCTAATTCTTTGATAAAATATGATATTAATAAGTTAGAGGATGTTGCTATTGTTTTAATAAGTCATCCTCCTTCTACTAGTATTGATATAATCACAAGAGAGGGAAAATTTTACCAAGAGTACAACCACAAATTAGAGGTTAATCCGAGGGATGTTGAGAAAAGTATGATAGGAGTGGAACTTAAACAACATACTTCTTTAAATCCTGAAAAGGTGGGGTTATATGGAAAGATCCCTATAAATATTATGTTATGGATTGGAGGATTATTTATGTGGATGAGTATATTAAGCCTTGGTATTGGAACATTTAACTTGTTGCCGATGATTCCGCTGGATGGGGGATTGATGGTAAGAGCAATGGTTTACAAAACTAAGTTTGAGAAGCCCATCACATACGGCATAACTTTATTATTTTTAGGGATGTTGGGGATATTGATATTTGTGTGACATAATCAACTAACATCAACTTAGATTGCCGAGGAGAATAACATGAAAGAAAAAACAAAGGACCAGATTGTCAAAGAAATTGATTATCTCATTGGTAGATATTATGATTTATCTAATAAGAAAGAGCCATTGACTGAAACTGAGCAAAGAGAACTGAGGGGTTATGGTATCAAATTTAATTTGTTTAATTCAAGTATACCTCTCTCAGGCATGTCTAAAAGTGAATATTTATCCTTGACAGACCGGGATTGGGGGGACAAAGCACAGAAAGAAATAGCTGAAGGAAAGAGACAATATGACAACAAACCTGAAAATGTGAGGGAAGGATGTCTTTAACCAAACAGCAGCATTGTATCTTGGAGATAATAAAGGACTTAGATAAATCTACAACCCCAAATGAAATTGAGAATGTATACAAAAGCCGTTATAAAGAGATGGGAGATAGCAGTGTATATAAGCAGTTGGAGAGACTTATAATTGATGGGTTAGTAAAGCGCCTGAGCCATGGGAAATATGGACTGACCGATAAATGTATGAGCCTGCTATACAAAAAAGAAGAAGTGTCTAAAGAACATTCAATTAACTTTACTGAAGAAGAAATTAAAGAATTTAAAGAATTTGCCTTGTCAGAGAATTGTCTTGATGCCCTGACTGAGATGCTGAATCCGGCATTATTAGGGTTACAGAAAGAAAGATTATCTGCACTCATCACATTGGTTTCTTCCAAAGACCAGCACAATGATAGGAATAGAGTAACTCTTTTATTGACAGGACCATCATCCGTAGGAAAGAGCAAGATAATTGAATGGATGTATCACTTTTTGTGGGGATTTTGGGTCGAGAACGATGCGTCCAAATCGAGCCTGAAGGGCACCGGAAAGGGCTATCAGTTCTCTGAAGGAGTATTGCAGAAAGCCGACAATTCAATAGTATATATTGATGAGATAGATAAGATGACTAAAAATGACCAGGGATCTCTGCTGACTGCTATTGAGTTAGGGACTGTCAAGGTAAATAAAGACAGGGTTGATAGGGAGACCTGGGCGCGTGTAAGGATTATAGCTACATGCAACAATAAAGGGATGGTAATTGAACAATTGTTAAATAGGTTTGATATTATATGTGATGTTAAGAAGCTGAGTGATGAAGAAAGAGATATGCTTATTATAAAGAAGACAAATGACTGGAATAGGGAAAAATTATTTGGGAAAGGATCTAATTTTTTAAAGAGATATTTAATTTTTGCCAATCAGTGGGAGACTAAACTACCTGAAGATAGGGAATGGATAGGAAATTATTTATTAAAGGAAATAAATTATGGAGTGTTGCAGAGCAAAGATCCAAGGCAGGTTGAGGCGGTTTACAGGATTGCTCTTGCTATTGGAAAGTTAAGGTTGCATCCAGAAGTGGTTTTGGATGATTTGAAAAAGGCAATGGGAATATTAGGATAGGTGATATCTATGGAAGGACAAATTCTGTTTAAAATTGAGTTGGAATATGTAACCACCCAGTTCCCGGAACTCATAAGCAGAGCAGTCTCCAAATCCTATAATACTCAAACTAAGTTGTATGAATGGGTATTTAAGATGGAAGACTTGGAAAGAGTTATTGGTATTTTAGGTAAACCCATAACTTTTGAGGGCCAGAAGGAGAATATAAATAAATTGATTGGATTGTGCCCCCCTTTAAAAGAAAGTATTGAGATGGCTAAATGGAAAGGTAGGGGGGAATATACCTTTATGGAGCAGCCAGATATATTTTTGATAGGAGAGTGGCAAAAAGACCCTATAACGGGCAAACCGAAGCAGGCATGGATAAATATACCTAAAGAGAACGTTTTGATAAATTGGGGGATTATTAAGGATTATCCTTTTAATAAGTGGATTAAGATAAAAACCCAGGCAGAGCATGTCTGTAGGAGCATGGGGTTTGATGCTATGTTTAGGGATTCTGGCACGTTTGACTGGAGCAAATTTATAGGATTACATAGGAAGGGTCATTTGCCTTATGTATATTATCCTGTTAAAATCCTGGCTCATCTAGGAATTATAGAATACTCAAAGGTAGGTAAATTAAGAAGAATAAAAGAAAATATTGAGTTCCAATATCAATTCTCAAAATCTGAAAAGGGGGTTAAATATATACTCTAATATATATACTCTAGTTTTAAGTATATTCTAAAATAGATATATTAAATAATTATTTTCTATATAAACATAAATTTAGGATATAACTGTTTGAGTATAATTTTTCAATATAGACAATATATATTTATATATACTTTTTAACCCATTTTACGCCCCCTTGTTCAGAAAAAATTAATATATATTATTATCCAATGTTATTATAGGAACAAGTCTGGGGATAATATACCATATGTCATTTCTTTTTGGGCAATTTTAATTGCAGGAATTTATTTTTGTTTTCCATATAGAATATATATTTTGAGAGTTTAAATTATATAGTTATATTAAAATATACGTATAATAAAACTATATTATTAGATAGATTTATAAGTGTCGTCTTTTATTAGTAATAAATAATATAATATATATAAATATATAAATATATATAATAAAAAATGTTACACACACAAACCCCCAAAAAGAAATGACATACCTTATATTATCCCTTTTTTTCATTCAATAATCACATTTAAAAATATAGTATATACTACTATTAAATAACACTAAACAACCTCATTCAATAACTTCCTAAATTTTTTATAGTATATCAATTAATTAACACCTATTATAATAATATATACCTATCTAATTATATGTTTGTATAATAATTAAAAAAAAAAGTAATATATATTATATTCTTTTTTTTAATCATTCAATAATCACATTTAAAAATATAGTATATACTAATATTAAGCCACACTCAACAATCTCATCTAGTATCTTAAATATTTTTATAGTATACTACTTTATACTCATCCAATCTTTTGTTTATATAATATCATCTAATTATAACGCAGATAAAAAGGTTTATATATTACTTAATTATTCATTTTTCTTTCTTGGAGGTGTTGATAGTATGATAATAAAAAATGATGAATATTTAAAAGAAGATACCCATATTGAAGATGTTCCTGAGCTTGTTTATGAGAGGAAAGAAGCAGAGGAACTCAAAAATAGATTTAATGGATATTTTTTTGGGACCGAACCCGCATTTACAAGGATTCTTAGTGGGACCAGTGGAAGCGGGAAAACAACTTCTGTGTTATATATTCTTTATAATTTTGTCAAACAAAACCCCCAATTTTCTAAAGATTTTATATATCTTGATGGAACCCAAATACGCACTCCAAAGTCCATGTTTAATTACATCTCAAGACAATTGGGAGGAAATATAGAAGAAGGAACCATCTCATCCCTAATTGAACATATCACTTCATCTATTAACAAATCCGGAAGAAAAAAATTAATAATTATTGATGAGGTAGATAAAATATATAAAAATTCCCGGGAAAGCCCAAAATACTCTTTCTTGCACTCCTTAAACAGAATGGATATAAAACCCAAACATTCCCTCCTCCTCATAACTAATGATTTTAATCTCACTAAAAATTTTGGGTCAGAATTAACATCCAGCATGGTAGAAACAACTTTTGATTCCTATACTACTGATGATATCCTTAAAATATTAAAATTGAGAGCCAAATACTGTATTGACCCCCACACCTATAATATTGATGATCTTGCAATAATAGCAAGAGAGGTATTCCAGAACCCCACAGGAGGCGATAAAGCCAATATAAGGCACGGCCTTAACATCTTATCCCAGGCAGCATTGTTGGCACAGGAACAGCACAAAACCATCTCTGAGGTCATTAAAATGGCTATAGAGAGAGTTAGGGTGGACAATTACACTAAACTACTAAAAAAATATAACCGCCATCTAATAATTCTCATAAAATCATTATGTATCCTAAAAAACAAATCTTCCGTAGGAATCTATAAATTTATGAATCCTGACATTAATTATGATGATATTAAATACACATTCTTTAAGCTAATGGAAGAAGAGGGAATGAGATTAATAAGTGAATCCCAGTTTAGAAAATATATAGAACAGATGGTAAATGAAAATTTGTTGCTAAGAATTAACAGGGCAAAATATAGTTTTTTAGATGATTCTGATAATATATTGGCAGCCATAAATGTGATATTTTGAGGAAAATAATGGACCCGGTAGAACAAATAAAGAGATTTCAGGAATTTATTGAGCTAAATTATTACCCCACACTTTTAGAAAACATTAGAAAAGGCAAAGAATATCTCATTTTGGATTTCTCAGAACTTTCTAAGTTTGATCCGGACATCGCCACAGAGTTATTGAGCCTTCCCGAAGAAACAATAAAAGCAGCAGAAACTGCCTGTAAGCAATTTGATATTGGAGAAATCCCAAAGATAAGGGTGAGAATTAAAAATCTCCCAAAATCTGTCAAATATATGCTAGGGGATATAAGATCCAATCTTCTTGGAAAATTTATTACAATTGAAGGTTTTTTATTAAGAAAAAGTGAGGTCAAGCCAAGAGCAACATCCGCCCGATTTGAATGTCCTGGCTGCGGTAATATTATGAATGTTCTCCAGTTGGGAGATGTGTTTAAAGAGCCCACAAAATGTGGATGCGGAAGAAAAGGGAAATTTATTATTTTGGATAAAGAACTTGTAGATATTCAAAGTCTTGTTGTTCAGGAAAAGCAGGATGAACTTGAAGGAAATTCCCAGCCCCAAAGAATCCATGTGCTTTTGAAAGAGGATCTTATTCTCCCATATAATGAAAGAAGATTAAATCCCGGGGCAATCGTTCTTATTAATGGAATTACAAAAGAGATCCCCATTCCCTTAAGAAGTGGGGAAATATCCACCAACTATAATATGTTGATAGAGGCAAATTATATTCAGCCGGTAGGAGAAACTTTTGAAGACATCCAAATAAATCCGGAAGAAGAGAAGAAAATCAAAGAAGTATCCCAAAATAATCCTCTCCAGATGCTGGTCGATGCAACAGCCCCTACTATATATGGCAATGAGATTCTCAAGCAATCAACAATCCTCCAGTTATTTGGAGGAGTCAGAAAAATCCTTCAGGACGGAAGGGAGGTTAGAGGTGACAGTCATATTTTAATTATCGGCGATCCGGGCGCTGCCAAGACTGCTTTAATAAAATCTCTCACAAAATTAACCCCCAAATGGCAGTATGTATCGGGAGGGGGAGGTTCCAGTGGGAAAGGCATTGCCGCCGTTGCAGTAAAAGATGAACTTCTCAAGGCATGGACACTGGATGCGGGAGCGGGCGTATTGGCCCACAACGGGGTTCTATTTTTTGATGAACTGGACAAAATGGTTCCCGAGGAAAGGGGTGCACTGCACGAGATAATGGAATCCCAATCCTTTACGGTTCACAAAGCCGGAATCAATGCAACATTATTGGCAAGAGCCACAATCCTTGCCGCTGCAAATCCAAAGTTTGGAAGGTTTGATCCTTATGATGAATTATATAAACAGCTTAATTTGCCCCCTACTTTAATCAATAGATTTGATCTTGTGTTTCCACTCCGAGATATTCCTGAAGAAGTTAAGGATGATAAGATGGCCAGGCACATACTTAAATCTCATAGGAAAAAGCTGGTTCTGGAATCAGAAACCAAAAATCCTTTTCTCGATAAATCATTTGCCAAAAAATATATTGCATATGCGAGGAGGACAATTTTTCCGGAAATTACAGATGCCGCCGAAGAGGTAATACATAAATACTACACTTCTCTCAGGAAGCAGGGTGTATTTGAAGAGGGAAAATCAATGGCAATCCCTATCAATGCGCGTTACCTTGAGGGGCTTATCAGGTTAGCTGAATCTTCAGCAAGAGTGAGATTATCGGCAGACGTAACTAAAGAGGATGCTGAAAGAGCAGTGTTTATTGTTGATAGCTGTCTAAAACAATTTGGTTTTGACCCCCACACCGGTAAAATAGATATTGACAGAATCTCTGGGGTAGCGGTGCCCGCAAGCAAAAAAGATAGGTTTAGAATAATCAAGGAAATCATCAAGAATATCACAGAAACCACAAAAAAGAATGAAGTTAAACTTTCAGATATTGTTTTTGAAGCAGAGAAAAAAGAGATTAAATCTGAGGATACTGAAGAAATAATTGGATTGTTGCTACGCAATGGTGATATATTTGAACCAAGGCCAGGTTTGATAGGGATAATTCCTTCCTAAAGATTTAAATACTTATTATATAAAACTATATATAACTAAATAAAACAAAAATGAGCCTAACAGAAACATACAGGGAAGAGATTTACCATTTTAAGAGGTATGGGATAAGATTCTTAATCTTGGCAGGATTCTTAATACTAATCAACGAAATAGTTGATACCGTCCCAGCGGGTCATGTGGGAGTAATCTACAACAATTTAAGAGGAGGTATCCAGCTCGAGGAATATAATGGTGGAAATGAAGGAATGGGATTTAAGGTTCCATTAATAAATTTTATCACTTTTATTCCTACAACAACCCAGAAACAAAATATTCAACTCACTCCAAAGGATAAAACAGGATTAAGTTTTCAAGCATCCTTCAATATTAATTACCATATCAACCCAGACCAAGCGGCAGAAATCCTTAAATTTAAGGGAAAAAATTATCAGGATACTATATTCTCAGGAATGTCCTCAGAAGGAATACAACTATTCAGCCAGTATCCCCAGCAAAATATAACTTCCCAGTCCTCTCATTTCGGAGAAATATTAAAAGATAGAGTACAAAAAAGAATAAACGACGAAACAACATCTCCCCTCAAGCAAGGGTATATAATCATTGAATCTATAAATTTGGTTTCTATTCATTACACTCCGTATATAGACTCTAACCTAATGAATGAAGAAAATCGCAAGGAATCCATAGCTCAGCAGAGATATGACCTTGAAATGGTAGAACTTGCTAAAAACAAATCAGAGACAGAAGCAAGGGCCACAGCAATGCTCGAGAAAATTAAAGTTGATGCCTCAAACTATGCAATCCAGCAGGAAGCCCTAACCAAAGCAGAAGCAATCAAGAAGATTGCCGAGGCATATAGAAATGTGCCTCCTTCATATATTTTGGCAAAAGCATACGAATCAATTCAGCCGACTGACAAAATAATCATCGGAATTGACTCCATAACCAACCCAAATCAGATGGGAATCATCGGAAATTTAGTGAAACCAATATTACCAGAGTTACCAAAAGATGCAGAAATTACTATTGAATAAGAAAGGTAGAATCACTCCCGGGCAAATAGTTCTAGGATTAGTTATATTATACCTTCTTTCTCCAACATTTGAAGGATTTGTGGATAATATGGCTAAAGATATCAGAGGGATAACTCCTTCAATAGAGGGTTCAGATGGAGCAACAACTATTTCAGATAGTGAAGTGGTGTCATCACAAAACTCTCCCGGCATAGCTATCCCTACTTCTTTCCAGCAGAATTGCAGGGAGTTTATTGAGATTGTTATTGATACAGATAATATTGATGAGCTGGAATTTTTTTATAAAAATCAAATCAAGAAAATTTATCAACCAAAAAAAAAAGATATCTTCTTGATTGATTCAAAAAAGGATTATCCTATAACTATATACAGAAGAGATGGTTATACATATGAATATTATATTGATGGATGTGAATATACCCAATATCAATATTCTTTGAGTATAGGTGATAAAGGAATAACTTTAACCCCTACAAAAATAATAGAAGCCACCACAATAAACACAGGAAATATTGATAACACACTCAGTTTGACGAGGATGTCTATATGAACAAAGAAGTAAGTGGTTATAATCCAAAATCCGAATCTACAAGGACAATAGAAATCTTCCGAAAAGGAACTAATGAGGGAGAAACTGGCATATCTTCAGAAGCAAAGGAGATTAAAGAAGAAATCAACCACAAGGATAAGGGAATCGCATGGATATCCTTAGGGATTCTTATAGGGATAATCTTTTTTCTATTAATCTCTTTATGGATGTTTATTCCCACTCCTTTTGATGGTTTGGAAGATGAAGTAGTTCCTTCCTCTCTCTCAATATATACACCATCTTTTTTTGGAATTGTAGTAACAACAATATTTATATTTATAATAGTAACAACAATATTTATAATAAGTGTAACTAGCAATAATAGGGGGTAAAATGGTATTAAAACAATTTCAAATAATCAACAAACATCATAAACTAATAATTATAGCAACTATGATGGTAGGGGCACTCTACCCATTTTTCATAGATACCCAAATCCCAGTTGTAACCGATTCCAAATATGTGTCAATAGGTCTCCTTGTAATTGGGATGGTACTTTTTTGGGAGATGTATGGAGAAACCTCAAAAATAAGTGAGGTGCAGGATATAGAACAAAACTTTTCAAAGCTTAGACCTAATTATCCTTCCCAATACCCACCTTATCCACAGCAATATCCATACCCTCCATCCATGGCTCCCCAACAACCCCAACCACCTTATAATTTTCAGGAACCCGTTATACAGAGGAATCCTCAACAGCCTTCCTATCCATTTCAAGAAAGCCCAGGGCAGTATCAGGAAAAACCTCTTCCAAAAATATCTGATGTTATTGAGGGAAGGGCTCAGGTTCCGGATTCACTTCCCTTCCCTGCAGACAGGTTTCCGGCGGATGCCACCCCCTTAAAACCTTCCCAAAAACCAAGATCATCATTCAATAAATTTGGATATTGAGGTATTAAAATGAAAAAACCAGAAAAACTGAAAGAGAAGAAATCAAATCGACTTGAAAAATTATTCAAGTTTTTTGATAAAATTTCTAATCTTTGCATTCGGAGGAGTATTTTAGGGTTTTTTGTGGGTTTGATAATCCTTACAGTTCTTTCTATTATCATTCTTTTTGGATTGTTAATTCTGGGGGTGCTATCTTCACTTCCCAATATTTTAAGGTTTTTAATTGAAACAAAATTGTATATACTTTTCTTAATATTATTTGGTTTACTCTTAATCCATAGATTGGGAAAATTTGCTGATGAACAGATAAGAGAGAATCCTAATGTTAAAAATTATAAAAAATTTTCAAACAAACCCAAATCCAATCTATGATAAAATCAATACAACTCACTGAAACTATAAATGCAGTCCATTTCGAATGTGTGGTTCATAAATGGGTATGCTATCAATGCAAAAATATTAGGGAATATGAAAGAAAGAGGGAAGCATGCCTGGTCTGTGGGAATTCTCATCTTAAATTTGTTGAGGATATAAAACTCGGGCATATCAACAAGCAAGATAATGAGAAATGGGGATGTAGTTGTGTGTGGGGATCATTTTACAAATATTCAGGTTTTTGGTTGAATAATTATCCAGAAACCAAATGCAGACATTATAAAAAAGCATTTAAAAAATGGAAAAACTAAAATAAAAAATAATAAGCTGGCTTCAATCTTACACCTAACATTGATGTTAAGCATGCTTTTTGGATTGATAATAATTACCGGATGCAACAGAAAATTAGAACTAAACACAAATCTCGAAGAATGGAAAGGATGCAGAAAAATTGCTTGGAATAAATGTTTTGGTAGTGATGGTGGAGAAAAACTAAATTTACTTATGAATGATTTATGTGATGGTGAATCTCCTAATATAATACCTTATGAACAATGTGGTTTATTAAATAATATTCATCACAATTGTTGGGATTCACAAGCAAAACTATGCGACCAGCAATTTAATATAGAGAAGTTAGGTTGAACAAAAATAAAAAATGGAGGAAAAATGGAAAAAACAGTTCTTAAAAAGAGTTATATAGGCAGATTATTTGAGATAGACAAAGGAAATATCAAGGATTTCGAATTTTTGCCGGCACATAGAAGATTGAGAGATTCCCAGGTTAACAAAATATTAAAAGCTCTAAAGGGAGGAAACCATTTTGAGAGCCAGATTGTTGTGAATCAGAGGGGAAAGAAGATGAGGATTATAGATGGAGGGCATAGACTGACAGCCATCTCTCTTTTCTTAAAGGAGTTCCCTGAGAAGAGAATCGAGGTCAACCTGGCAATCTATGAAAATTTGAATGAGGATGAAGAATTGGATATATTTGGGATATGGAATAGAGGAATCAATCAAAGCCCCGACGATTACCTCAACTTAAGGAAAGCAGATATCCCTATAATAAAATTGTTGGAGGATGATTTTCCGTGCAAAGTTACAATCTACTCTCCAAAAGAAGGAGTCAAGTTCAAGACATTTATAGCGGCCTATCTGGGTGCACTGCTTCTTCAAAAACCCAACAGCTACGACTCGAGTATTGACAAGATTATAGAAAAGGCCAAAGAATTAACCCATAAAGACCATAAATTTCTAAAATTATTTATGGAGGGATTTATAAATATTTTTGGAATGCCTGGAAAGAAAAACCCGTTTTCTTCGTATACTCTTCTTACGGCGCTTATGAGGGTGTACTATGATAACATCTATGAGCAGGGAGAGACATATTTTTGGGAGAAGGTAAGGTCAGAAATCTATCCAAATCCCATAATAAGGCAATATAGCCTGTCCGGAGCATCGAGGTCCTTAATAGAACCCTGCCTTAATGAGATGCTTACTGCACTCAATAAAGGGAAAAGAAGCAAGCCTTTCATTTTAAGGAGAAAATTTAATTCTCCAGGTCAACAAATCTATAAATAATCAATAAAATAATTAATGAGGTGATTTATGATATCAATTAATAAGTGTCCCGAATGCAGTGGCAACCATATAAATTATAACAGAGAAAGAGGAGAAATTACCTGTTATGGATGCGGACTGGTTATTGATGATAAAGTTGTAAGGATGGAAGTTCCTTTCAAGAATGAAGAAGAGGGAGGAGGGAAAGATGGAGTGGGAAGCCCCTTTTCTTATACTGAAGAAGTGGCTCTCCAAACCAAAGTTGGCAACTTTTCTGACATCTATCAACTTCCTCCAAAATACCGGCGCAAATACAAACGTCTCAGAATCCAGCAATATAGGACCAGTATTTCTATTGAAAGGAATTTTAAGTTCGCTATGCCGGAAATAAAAAGGATAGTATCACAATTATCTTTACCCCAAAGAATTGAAGAGGAAGCTGCCCGGCTATACAGAGAAATAGCTTTTCACGGTATCACCAAGGGAAGAAGTATAGAGGGAGTAGTTGCAGCTATTGTTTATGCCTCATGCAGGATTCAGGATATTCCAGTATC
>ERZ1292623.3624-Hain-H51-01um-R1-3624-length-13090-cov-10_pt1 | contig 13090 bp, 12 predicted proteins | sample MGYA00564398_ERZ1292623 | MGnify/ENA primary metagenome ERZ1292623 (study PRJEB36523, sample SAMEA6512633) | groundwater metagenome | collected 2019-01-07 | study: AquaDiva: Metagenomics assemblies of 32 groundwater samples | reverse complement strand
TGAGATAATAAAGGAACAATTAAACAACTTTCCTCAACTGCTCTCGCAAATAGCAACAATAAAGGAAATAACAAAAACAATAATCCGAAATAAAACAAAGGTATGAAAAAATACGCGCTAATTGATAAAATAAAAAATAAAACCATGGAATATAGAACAAATTTCCTGTTCTCCTGTAATTGTCTCAAAAACTCGCGGGAAAATTTCTTAAAGTTAAATAAAACCAATATAAGCGACCATGCAAACACATACAACGAACCTCCTAACAGAAATCCTGCAATAAATAACCCAAAAATTTTCAGATTAATCAACCAGTCAAAACTTAATGGTAAAACAGGCCCTAAAGCAATTAATAATTTCGCATCTCCTCCTGCAAAAACCCGTGAATAATAAAAAACATTTCCCAACACTAGAAAAACAATCAATCCAATAACACCGTTAATAAAAAACCAGTATTCATTGTTATAAATAGAAAACGCAAACCGATATGCTAGTGCAAATCCAATCAAAGAAAAATTCCATATATTGTCAACTTCCCGTCGTCGCAGATCCTGCAAGATAGCGCCGATAGTCCAGATAAACGCAATAATTAACAAGAATAAATACTCGATAGCTATCATTGTTAACAACGCAGAGAAGAGCACTTTAATTCATAGCCATCCTCAAGTTCCTTGCAGGTTTTCACGAGCTCTTCCTTCCCCTCGATAATACGGCGCGATAGCGTGCAGTAATCATACTGATTGTTCGCAGTGCATGCAATCTCACACGCATCAAGCACAGACTGCACATTATTTTTTCCTCCCGAAAATCCTGTTATTTTGTCAAAAAAAACATCCCAGCCATACATAAATCCATAGATAAGAACAGCAAGAACTAACATGCCAAGAATAATCACAATTAATGCTCCAATCGTAAATTCAAATCCTCTTTTGTTCATTGTATAATAAGTTAAGGATAATTTATAAATTTAAGCCCAGTTTGAGCTGTCAATTATAAGACAGGTAATTTATAGTGAAAGACATATATTTTTCACCATTTTTATATGTCTTTCCCTTGACTGAGAAATTACGCAGTAATTTCTAAGCCGTCAAGAATGCAATTATCCGCATTCTTGAGGTAGCAAAGGCGCAACTGGTCAAAAATCAGCGTCCTTTGCTATAGAGAGAAGTTTTACTATTTTGATTTACAACTTCAAATTTATCTACTATAGTCAAGGACGCTGATATTTCCTCATTTGCGCCTTGACTTATTAGGAAAAACAGAAATTTTCGAGGAAAAATTTCTGTCTTTTACTATAGAGGACTTTGAATATAGTAAACCAACTTAATTCTTCGGTTTAAAATTGTTGGTTTACTATTTAGCGGAGCAATTAAAACTCCGAAAAACTTAATTGGTCTGCTATAACCTCTATTTCCGAAGGAAATCTCTTCAAAGACTTCAAAATCCCTGATTTTGAATGTATCAGAGAACTTGTTCTCTGAGTCCTTCTTAGAGAGTTTTGAATTTGAGGTTTTTCAAAACTCCCTATAACTCGATATCTGCATATTTTTTTTATTAGAATTTTTGGGTTAATACCCTGCAGCTTGCGAGCAATTCCATTTTTGAAAATAAAAAATAACAACAAAATGGAATTGCGAGTTGCGTCGTAAAAATTCTAATTATAGTCAAGGACGCTGATATTTCCTCGTTTGCGCCTTGACTTATTAGGAAAAGCAGAAATTTTCGAGGAAAAATTTCTGTCTTTTACTATAGAAAATCGTGAATCAGAAATTTCCGAATACCACGGAGCTTGCTCCGGTTCGGTAGGAAATTTCAACGATTTTCTTTATTCTGTTAACAGTTCGGTTGATATAGCAGACCAATTAAGTTTTTCGGAGTTTTAATTGCTCCGCTAAATAGTAAACCAACAATTTTAAACAGAAGAATTAAGTTGGTTTACTATATAAAAAGATTTATAAATTATTCTATACTCTTCCTACAAAAGATGGCAAAGAAATCAAAAAGAAATTCTCAAAGAAGAAATCTAATTAATCTCACAAATATTATCTTATTTATACTTTTGGTGTTGGCGGTTGTATGGATATTTAGTTCTTCTTCAATGAAAAAATCTTCTAATTTGAAGGGGGAGTTGGGAACTTATGGGCCTGATACCTTGCCTGAACTGGTTGTTATTAGTGAAGTAACTATTTGTGATACTGATGATGATTGTCCTGAGGAACAACCTTTTTGTGATGATAGTGAAGGTATATGTGTTGAATGTATCTGGAATGGAAATTGTCCTGCAGGAAAATTATGCGGTGAAGAAGGGACTTGCGAAGAATGTATTACTGATGAAGACTGCAACAAAAATTTTCCTGATTGTACTCCTTTAAAAGATGAAGACGGAACTATCCGGAGACAATGCACAAAAAGAGATATGGCTTAGTTTTTTGCCGGTTTTTTCTTTTATCCTTCATAACCATAATTCTTATAAAGAAAAGGAAATTACTTTTTTATATAAATAAAGAGTTTTTGGTTTAAATATAAAAGAAGTGAACATGGAGAATTATTTTCGGTTAGTGCAGTTTATTGCTGATAATGCCGGCATTTCACGAGAGGAAATTGAGCGGAAAATCGAAGCAAAACAGGCAAAACTTTCAGGACTTATTAGTAAGGAAGGAGCTGCGCAAGTTATTGCTGCTGAGCTTAATATTAATTTTGACAAACAGCTGTTGAAAATCGCGCATATTGTTCCCGGCATGAGAAAAATAAATGTTATCGGAAAAATTATTGAACTTGTTCCTGTTAGAGAATACAACAAAAATGGGAGAAGCGGAAGAATCGGAAGTTTTGTGTTAGCAGATGATACCAGCAACATACGAACAGTGTTATGGGATGAGCATCATATTGAGTTAATTGTTGCAGGAGAAATTAGAGAAGATAGTGTTGTTGAGATAACAAATGCAAGTGTTCGGAATGGTGAATTACATTTGGGAAGTTTCTCAGAAATAAAAATTTCTGATAAGAAAATTAATGATGTTGTTGTTGAAAAGCCAGTAGTGAGGAAAGATATTTATCATTTTATGCCTAATGATACAGTTAGTGCAAGAGCATTTATTGTGCAGTTATTTGAGCCAAAATTTTTTGAGATTTGTTCTGTTTGCAGGAAAAAAGTAAATGAATTAAAAGAATGTTTGGAGCATGGAAAAGTTATTCCTGAAAGAAGAGCATTGATAGGATTAGTTATTGATGATGGCAGTGATTCTATCCGGGGAACTTTGTTTCACGAGACTATTGAAAATATAATGCCTTATCATGAATTGGAAAATGCAGAAATTTTTTCTTTGAAAAAAAAGGAATTGTTAGGCAAAGAAGTTTTGATAACAGGAACTGTCAAGAGAAATGCGTTTTTTGATTCAAATGATTTTATTGTTAATGATATAAAGGACATTGATGTTGATGAGTTGATTGAAGAGTTGGAGGCATGATTTTTTAGTGGAGGCAGGGACATAATATTTATAAATCCCCTTTATCTTATTATCAAAAGAAAGAGTGTGTGATGGCAAAGAAAAAATCAGGAAAAATTTCTCAGAAAAGAAATCTAATTAATCTCACAAATATTATCTTATTTATACTTTTGGTGTTGGCTGTTGTATGGATATTTAGCTATTCTTCAATGAAAAAATCTTCTAATTTGAAAGGGGAGTTGGGGACGTGGGGACCTGGTGAGATAAGAGAGAGAATAATTTATTATTGTAATGGTGATATGCTTGAATATGATGGGGAAATAGTTAGCGATTGTTCATTACAGAGCGGGTCAGATGGCAATCCATGTATATGTAAAGACAGCGACTGTGTAGAATCTGATGGAATCACTATTTGTTTGGAAGAATGTATTGATGATATTGATTGCCAAACTGGTGTTTGTGTTTCTGGCAGTGACTCTGGATGTTATAATAGCAGGCATTGCGAAGAATGCGGTAACGATGGAGATTGTCCGTCAGGGCAAGAATGTGTTGCATGTAAATGCGAGGTTCCTGATTCAGGATTATAATTTTTCACCTTTTCCAAAACTTTTATTAACTCTTTTTTTCTTTTTCTTATTATAAATCAATAAATAATTAAAAGAGGTTATCATGCTTGTCCGAACTCATGTTGTATTTGCCATTTTTTTTATCCTGATATTTTTTCAGTATGTGAGCAATAGCTGGATTTTTGTCATCATGACGATGATTGCAACGATCATTCCGGATCTGGACAGCAAGTTTTCAAGTTATGGTAGGCATTTAATTTTCCGACCATTGCAATTTTTTGTGAAACATCGTGGCATCGTCCATAGTTTTACGACAGCGTGCCTACTTTCCTTACTTGTCGCGGCGTTTTATCCTGTTGCAAGCCTGGGATTTTTTTTAGGGTATGGCGTGCATTTATTGTGTGATTCATTCACCAAAGAAGGTATTCAGCCATTTTGGCCGCTGAAAATGAAAAGCTGCGGGCCCATAACGTCGGGAGGAAGATTTGATGAAACGCTTTTCATCACAATGATTTTTGTTGATATTTTAGTTTTTGCGGTGTTGTTTGTGTTTTGATGTTTTTTTGTTAATCAATATAGGAAAGAATTGATAATTGTATTTTTTTCTGCCCAAAAACTCTTTCAATGACATATAAAATTTTTGAAATTATAGTCAAGGACGCTAATATTTCCTCATTTGCGCCTTGACTTATAGCAGACCAATTAAGTTTTTTGGAGTTTTAATTGCTCCGCTAAATAGTAAACCAACAATTTTAAATCGAAGAATTAAGTTGGTTTACTATATTAGGAAAAACAGAAATTTTCGAGGAAAAATTTCTGTCTTTTACTATAGAGGACTTTGAATAACCCATATTTCCGAAGGAAATCGCATCAAAGACTTCAAAATCCCTGATTTTGAATGTATCAGAGAACTTGTTCTCTGAGTCCTTCTTAGAGAGTTTTGAATTTGAGGTTTTTCAAAACTCTCTATAGTAACTCATTTGCCATTTTGACGATGAGAATCTTTCAATGGGTTTAGTTTCTCTCATATGTATCGTGATTATTACCTACTTTTAGTTCTACTCATGCAAATATTTAATTATAACTCCTTCACCATATAAATTCCCCCGCTATCCAAGGCATATCCTAATTTTCTATAATATTCTCGTACTCCTATTCCTGAGAGGACTACAATTCTTTTATAGCCATTATTTTTTGCAATTGCTTCAGCCTCTTTCATTAATCTTTTTCCAATGCCGGTATGCTGTCCTTTTTTTCCCCTTTCTCCAATTTTCAATGACTGGCCGTAAACATGCAGCTCGCGTATAATTGCCGCGCGTTTTAATGAGTTTATTGTCGGTTGAAATGGAAATCGCATTCTCAATAATCCAAATAAAATATTGTCTTTATTCACAAACTGCAGAAACCATTCTTTTCCATGACTTGCTTCATATTCCATGACTTTTAATTTTATATTTTCGTCGATAATTTTATAAAACTGGCTACTGAATCCTAATTCTCTCATCCTGATCTCTTTTACAGGAATTTTTCTCTTTCTTAAATTTTTCTCAACTTCTCTTCTGATGTCAATTCTTGTTATACCTTTTACTAATCGTTCAGGAGGAATTTCCCGCATAATTCTCATTGTTCTGCAATATTCAGGAATAAGTAAGGTCATTTCCTCAAGAATTTCTTGTGTTTCTGGTTCATTGTACGGAACAAAATTAATCCGTTCATGCATTTTTGCCAACGGAGAATCTTCAATAACCTGACAGGGATAAATTTTTAATTGTTCGGGTCTAAAATCAGGATTATCAAAAATTTCTTTAAACAATTGAATATCTTTTTCCCTGCTGCTGTAGGGCAGACCAGGCATAATATGATAACCGAGTTTAAAACCAGCATCACGTAGTTTTTGCGAGGCATCAATAACATCTTGCACTGTATGACCTCGATTTGTTTTTTTATAGGATTCATCGTCAGGCATTTGAACACCTAATTCAACTCTTGTTGTGCCATAAAAAAGCATTTGTTTTATTTCATCATCAGAACAGTTATCCGGCCTGTTCTCAATGCACAATGCAACGCATCTGTGTTTAGCAGTTTCGTTAATTTTTTTTGCCTCCTCTAAATTTTTAGATGAACATTCATTTAGTCCATCGTAACACGCTTTAATGAATTTATCCCTATATTTTTTTGGATATTGCATGAATGTTCCTCCCAGAATTATTAATTCGATTTTGTCAGTGGGGTGATGCATTGCACTGAATGCCTTGAGGCGTACGGTGACTTGCTGATGTGGATCGTAGTCGAGCATTAATGCACGCATGACTGCCGGACTTTTGTCAGTATAACTTTGCGGAACTTTTTTTCCTCCCGGACAATAAATACAAGTGCCGTGATCACATTTTCGTGGTTTCACTACTACAGTGATCGGCGTAACTCCAGCAAGTGTTTTTGCAGGCTTTCTCACTTCGTGAGCTAATGGAGATTTCATATAAAAGCAAGAAAATAGAGGCTTATAAATTCAACTGTCTTTTCAGTGTTTACATATAGTGGAAGACATATATTTTTTACCATTTTCATATGTCTTTTCCTTGACTGAGAAATTACGCGGTAATTTCTAAGCCATCAAGAATGCAATTATCCGCATTCTTGAGGTAGCAAAGGCGTACTGGTCAAAAATCAACGTCCTTTGCTATAAATAAAATTAAAAATAAGTAATAATCATAAAAACCAACTAGAGAATATCAACAATTAAGAGATTTTATCATGAAAGACGATAATCAGTAATTATTAATACAGAAATTTTAATTAAATTTTTAGAATCTTTGTGAAATTCCTGTCCCAAAAATCTCTTTTTGTTATAAGAAATTTTTGATAATTATAGTGGATGTAATAAATAGAGCCTAAGGTATATTCCAATTATCAAAATCAAGACTACATATCTTTAAATACAATTTTTTCTTTTTCAAATAATGGAATATAAAAATCTTGTTATACATTGGTTGGGGCATGCAGGATTTAAAATAATCTCTCGGGAAAAGATGATTTTTATAGATCCGTTTCAACTCTCTGAAAAGAGCAGCAATGAAAAGGTAGATGTTATTTTTATTACTCATAGTCATTATGATCATTGCTCAATTGAAGATATCAAAAAAATCATCAAAACTGAAACCATTGTTGTTGCGACTAGTGACGTGCAGAGTAAACTGGGAAAAGTTGCGCCTCATGTGAGTGCATTTATTGTCGAGCCAGGAATGTCATATAATGTTGGTAAGATATTATTTCAGACAGTTCCTGCTTATAATATTAACAAGAATTTTCATCCCAAAAATAATTATTGGACGGGTTATTTAATTAATTTTGATGGAATAAAAATATATCATAGTGGAGATACTGATTTAATTCCTGAAATGAAAAATGTAAAAACAGATATTGCTTTGATTCCCGTCGGTGGAACGTATACGATGAATGCAGAAGAAGCAGTTCGTACCGTTGAGATTATTAAACCTTCACTGGCAATTCCGATGCATTATGGCTCGATTGTTGGTAGCAGGGAAGATGCAGAGAGATTTGTTGATGGATGCAGAGAGAAAGGGATAAAGGCGGAGATTTTGGAGAAGGAATGATTATGAACTTGCGGGATAAACTCCAATAGTAACATAATTTCCATTAAATACTCTTTGAGCTACTCGTGAAATATCTTTTTCAGTTACCTCATCCCATATCTCAACTATTCTCTCAAGCGAATAGGGGATACCTTTTCCTTCTCTTAAATCAATATTTTCTGTCTGACTTCCTAACCCTTGAAGATTATTTTGCCAAAATTTTTTAAGATAGCTCTGTTTATTGATACGCAAAAGCTCCTGATCTATTTCTCCTTCTTTTAATCTATCTAATTCATTTTTTATTAAACTAACGAGTTTATTATAATTGTCTTCATCAAATCGTTGTACGATAATCGACCATATATCTGGGTTCATTAATTCAGTTCCACTATGCATTGATACACTATATACCATTCCCTCTTTTTCTCGCAATACATTTGTTAGTCGAGCACTTAAACCTCCCGCTAAATATTCTCTCATAATAAATAAAAACACTGTGTCTTCTTCCATCATTCCTGGAGTCTGAAACATCATATTTAATGTTTGATACGGCACTCCAGGAAACCTTTTTTGTTCTTCCAATGAAATAGGTACCGGAACATTACTTTGCAAAATTTTATTTTTTTGTCCTGAAGGGATATTACCAAAATAATGTTCTAACTGATCTATTAAATTAGTTTTATCAAAACCTCCTACTGCGGTTAAAGTTATGTTTGATGCGTTTATTCTCTCACGTTTATACTCGTCGATATCTTTTGGAGTCAGTCTAGATACTTCATCGGTACTCCCTGAAGGAGTTAATCCAAGAATATGGTTTGGATATAGATTATTTCTTCTCAATCCAAGAGAATAATGCAAAATATTTCCTTCTATTTCTTCAGGAGCTATTTCACTTAACACAATCTTTTTTTCTGTTTGGAATCCTTCATCGCTATATTCAGTTCTTTTTACTGCATCTGACCACACATTCAAAAATCCAGTAAAATCCTGATAAGGCATGCGAGCTGAAAAAACCATTTGCTCGGGATGTGTATGAGCATCAGGAACATCTCTCCCCGTTATTTCAAATAAAGTTCTTTTCAAATTAGATCCATCTGTAGTTCTATAAAAAAGATGTTCAATTAAATGCAATATTCCTCTTTTACCTTCTGGCTCATGTATACTTCCTTCATTAACTCTTGTTGTAAAAACAACATCAGGAGTATCTAATTGTCTATAAGATACTTTTAATCCATTGCTCAGTTTGGCAACTTCATAATCTAACCTGTATTCTAAGTTTGTCATGCTAGCCACATCTTTTGTTTATTTATAAATCTTTGGTAGTTCAACGATAGAAGAATAATTTTTAAACGTACACTCATTAGACTAGTATGGCAACATATGTCATAGAAAAAAAATTGAGGCATCACGTTATCGAATGGACTGCAACTGTTTTCAGTCTTATTGGAACATTGCTTATTTCTTTACAGCATTTTCAGGGATATTATGTGTGGATCGTCGGCAATGTTTTGTGGGCATTTTTTTCATTCAAGCACAAGCACTATGGACTTTTATTTTTGTCATTAAGTTATTTAGTGATTAACACGATTGGGATAGTCAGGTGGCAGTTTTTTTGAAAGAAATTATTTTTTCTCATATATAACATACTGAACCAACGTAATTCCCCACATAATAAAACCAACTGAAAAAGAGAAGAGTGGTAAATAGTTACTGGTAACATAAAATAAAGCAATCTGTGATAAATAAAAACCAAGTGCTATCAATATTGTTACTAATGGCTGTCCAGATCTTTTTTCCTTATAATTTTTCTTTATTTGAGCTGGAATTCCTATTATTACTAAAACAAGTGAGAATATACTTACTAGAACGCTAAGAATGAATACCAAATCCATATTCATATATAATTTGATGATTTATAAATTTGTGTAAAGTTTTTCTATTGAGATATTTGATGATGAGTCAAAAAATTATAAAGCCCCTAATGCTTTAAAAATGATATAAACAGCTACAATAATTCCTGCAATTTGAATTATCCTAATCAATACTTCAATTAAATCAACATTACCTTTTTTTTTCATATTATACAAGATATCTATTTTGGCTCTCAATTCAGAAATATCTTTGTATATATTAATCTTTTCATTAAGTTTTCTTTATTTGAGCAGGTATTCCTATTAATACTAAAACAAGCGAGAATATGCTTACTAAAATGCTGAGAATGAACACAAGATCCAGATTAATATATAATTTGAGAATTTATAAATTTGAGTGAGATTTTTCTATTGATAATGGTCAAGATAATAAAAATCTGAAGATAAATCCAAAACCCTCTTAAATATTATTTTTGAGATAAGTATTTATATTACTTCTATATTTTGTGATAATATGAAGGTTTTAATTGTAAAAAACATAACGAGAGAAGGTCCGGGATTATTGGAAGAAATATTAAAGTCTCATAATATCAGTTATGATATTGTTGATTTATATAAGGGAGAAAGTTTTCCTGATATAACGGGATATTCTGCTGTTTTTGTAATGGGTGGTCCAGATTCTGCAAATGATACTACGCCAAAAATGCAAAAAGAGCTTAAAATAATTAAAGAGGTAACTGATGCTGGAATTCCCTATCTGGGATCTTGTTTGGGAATGCAAACATTAGTAAAAGCAAACGGTGGAGAAATTTACAAAAATGATGTTAAAGAGGTTGGATGGAGAGATTCAGAAGGAAATTATTTTGTAGTAGACTTAACAGAAGAAGGAAAATCAGATCCACTATTTGCTAGAGTGAGTTTTCCATTAAATATTTTCCATCTTCATGGAGAAACAGTAAATTTAACTGACGGAATGAAGCTATTGGCAACAGGAAAATATTGTAAAAACCAAATTGTTAAAATTGGAGACAATGCTTATGGAATTCAGGGACATTTTGAATTAACCCCCGAAATGTTTGACGAATGGAGAACACAAGATCCAGATTTAATTTCATTGAACCAAGAAGCATTACAATCAGATTATGCAAAATTAAGAACTAAATATGAAGCGACGGGAAAACAAATCTTGATAAATTTCTTGAGAGTAGCTAAGCTGATTGATTAAATTCTCAAGCCACCTAAAAATAGCCGCAACTCAAATTGAAATTATAAATTGGCTTGAAAATGGGAAAAATTTAAAACACCTCACTATTTATAGTTTTCATGTCATTCAAACAACAACTACGGGGAAAATTGAAAAATAAAATTCCAGAAAAGGAACTTGCTTTTTTGCCGTCAGGTTTCCAGAAAATCGGTGATATTATTATTTTAAATTTGCCTGAAAACTTGCAGAATTATAAAAAAGAAATTGCAACAGCCGTTTTGGAATTATTTCCTACTATTCGAGTGGTGTGCAACAAAGTTGGAGCAGTTCACGGGCAATTTCGGGAACCGCAAGTTGAATATCTTGCTGGTGATACAAACACTGTTACTGTTCATACAGAATCTAATTGTAAATACACTTTTGATGTAACAAAAATTATGTTTGCGAAAGGAAATCTATCTGAAAGAACAAGAATTCCAAAGCAAGTGAAAAAAAATGAGATTATTGTCGATATGTTTGCTGGCATTGGTTATTTTAGTATTCCTCTTGCTAAATTATCCAAACAAAAACCAAAAAAAATTTATTCTATTGAGTTAAATCCTGTTTCTTTTCATTTTTTAGAGGAAAATATTTTATTGAATAAAATAGATAATATTAAAGCTATTCAGGGAGATAATCGTGCAGTAATTGAGGGACTTGTCAAGAAAGGAGTTAAGGCTGATAGAATTATTATGGGATATTTGCCCCCTCCCAAGGAATTTTTGCCATCGGCATTCGAAATTATAAAAAAAGGCGGCATGATCCATTATGAAGATATTGTTTCGACTGATACTAAGGATGAAGAAATTAAGGGGATTATGAATGAGATAAACAGCGTCGCTGAAAAATATGGCTTTACGGCTCGATTAGTACTTGCAAAATGTATTAAGAGTTATGGACCGAAGGTTGATCATTATGTGTTTGATGTCAGGGTTGCGTGATTGCCATAAAAATTCTAAAAATAGGAGATTATTTCCTCTTTTATTCTATCTACAATAAACTTATCCTTCAATACCGTTACCTCAATTTCTATATTTTGTTTAAAAATAAAATCATCTTTTTTCTTATTTCTCTATCACAACCTTCGGCTTATCATATGAAATTTCCCATGCCAAATTATAGCAATACGCACCTACGTTTTCTATTCTTATGAGATCTCCTTCTTCGAGATGACCGTGAAATTTTCCGAGAATGTCGTTGTTGAATAGCAAGGGACCTGCCAGCAGATATTCTTTTGGTTTTACCGGCGACTTTGTTTTTTTATCTTTTATTTTTGAGAAAGTAAACTGTGAAAGCGCAATTTTTGGCAGGAGGTTAATGCCTGCATCAAGTATGGCATAGGTTGTGTCAAAATTTTCTTTGATGACTTGTACTCGGGTTATTAATTCACATGCGTCTGAGGTGAGGTATCGCCCTGGCTCGAGTATAATTGTTTTATAATTATTTTTTAGCCTCCCAATTGTTTGAGTGATTGCCTGCAGGTATTCCTCTAATGAATGGGCGAGGTTTTTCAGTTTAACACCGTCGGGAAAACCGCCTCCCAGGTCAATATACTCAAGAGGAATTTTGTATGTTTCAAAAAATCTTTTTAAAAATTCATATGCTTGCGATAGAAATTTTTCATAATCTGCGAGTGTTTGCTGTGTGCCGGGATGAACGTGCAGGCCTTGAATCGTAATATTATTCTTTTTCGCGTACATGATTACGTCTTTCAGTTGTGATTCGTCAAAGCCAAATTTTGATTCTTTGATGGAAACTCTCAAGCCAACTTCATACGGTTTTCCTTTAAGCAATGAAATTATTTTTTCTATTTCTGACTTGCTGTCAACATTTATTAAAACGTTGTTTTTGATTGCTTTTTCTAATTCTTCTTCGGTTTTACAGGGGCTGTTGAATATTATTTTTTTCCCTAATTTCTCAACTGCCTCTAATTCATTTAATGACGCTATCTCAAAATTGCTTCTCAATTCCTCGAGTTTTTTTAATAATGGCTGAAACGAATTTGTTTTGACGGAATAGGCAATGAGATAGTTTTTGAGATGCCTTTTACATAGGGCATCAAGATTTTTGAAATTTTTTTCGAGAGCTTCTGGCTTGAAGATGAAATAGGGAGTTTGTTTATCCATTGTTTAAGAAAAAGATGGAGGTTTAAAAATATGTATGCTGCAGCTGGCTTGACTATAATAAATATTATTATAAATGGTCGGAAGATAATAACACTTTAAAAGGTTTGATTATTAATTGTACTATGAATTATCTTTATCATGATGTTCCAAAAGTTTTAAAAGGAAATACACTCTTGCCGCAGGATGTTTTAAAGATACAACATCCGGAAATATACGAGGATGAAGTAAAAAAATACAAAGGAAGAGAG
>ERZ1292623.3623-Hain-H51-01um-R1-3623-length-13091-cov-7_pt1 | contig 13091 bp, 11 predicted proteins | sample MGYA00564398_ERZ1292623 | MGnify/ENA primary metagenome ERZ1292623 (study PRJEB36523, sample SAMEA6512633) | groundwater metagenome | collected 2019-01-07 | study: AquaDiva: Metagenomics assemblies of 32 groundwater samples | reverse complement strand
TCTTGGCCGCGGTTACACTGACGGGTCGGTGGGGGTTGTAAAACGGTGGATAAAAAAGAAGAAAGAGAAGCAATGAAAACGATTTTGATAAGTATTTTGCAAGGTATTGAAGCCAAAAATATTCTAAGAACTAAAATCTGTGAAACATTACTGAAAGAGCCGGATATCCGGCTTGTGTTTTTGGTGGGCAGCCAAGAAAAACTGCATTATTACAGCCGAGAGTTTCGCCATGCCAGAATGTTTTATGAACTTATGCCCCCGTTTAAGCTTTCCGGCCCAGCCCGGTTTTTTAGTTTTTTAAAATTTAAGCTGATCAATACGGAAACCATGGACTTAAGAAGAAAAATGGCCGCCCAAAATAGTTGGGTAAATAAACTTTCATATTCTTTTACTTTTTTGTTCAACCGAGTTTTCGCTCGCAAGACCTTTAGAAGAATTGTTAGGTGGTTGGATTACTATTTGGTTTTTAACAATGTTTTCTCGGGTCTTTTTGAGAAATATAAACCCGAGGCCGTGTTGCTGGCCCATCTTTTTGACGATGGGGAGGCGGCCTTATTGAGTGAAGCCAAGAGACGAAAGATTTTGGGTGTGGGGCTGATAAATTCCTGGGACAAATTGACGGCTCGCTGTATGCTAAGAACATTGCCGGATAAACTTTTGGTTTACAACAATGTCGTCAAAGAGGAAGCCATAAAATATGCCGACCTGACCGAGAGTGATATTATTGCGGTGGGCGTGCCCCACTACGATCAATATTTTACCGGTAAGCCCAGAACCAAAGAGGAGTTCTATCAACGAGTTAACATTGATCCCCAAAAAAGGATAATCCTGTATTCGCCCGTCGGTAAATATTTTAGTGATTCAGATTGGGATATAATTGATTTGCTTAAAAGCTATGTTGATCACGAGCTCAAATCTTATAATGTGGAGTTATTAGTGAGATTCCAACCCAATGATTTTGTGGACGAAAACGAGATTAAAAACAGATCGTGGTTGAGATACGACTTGCCGGGCATTAGGTTTTCCCGTAAACGAGGGGTTGACTGGGACATGAGTTTTAATGAGCTGGATCATCTGTTTGATACTTTATATTATTGTTCCGTTTTGGTTTGCTATGCGGCCAGTATAAGCGTTGACGCCGCTGTTTTAGACAGGCCAGTAATAAATGTGAATTTTGAGCTTAAAAGCAAGCAAAAAATGTCGCAAACCCCCACTTATTTTTATCAAATGGACCATTATCGCCGGGCTTTGGCCACGGGGGGCATACATTTGGTTAACAGTAAATCAGAACTGATAGAATGGCTAAAAAAGTATCTGGACCAGCCCGGCCTTGACGCTGAAGGTCGATCACGGCTTGTGGATCAGCAGTGCGAGAAAAAAGACGGCCGGGCTGGTGAACGAGCGGCCGATTTTTTGATAAACGTCCTCTGTCAGCGCGGCTAATTCCTTTAGTTCTATGTTGGTTAGGATCTATCGCGAAGCTGATTTTAGTAAATTTTCCAAGTATATAGAGCTGGCTTTTAATTGTAATTATATACTCGGTTGCAAAAAATATCTGGACTGGCAATACGGCGGCTCTTTATATATTCTTGAAGCCGGAGATAAAATCATTGGACACTTTGGTTTCAAGGACATTCCGTACAAAATACGGGACGAGGTCAAACCTGTTCGTGTTCTTATGAATTTGTTCGTTTTACCCCCATTTAGGGTCTTGGGCGGGGGAGTGGCATTGATGCGGGCGATTTTTAACACCAAGGGCCCCATTCTTGTTTCGGGATACAATCCGGCCTTCCAAAAGCTTTGTTCCCGCTTAAATAAGAACTGGCGGGCCCAGGGCAATCTTTCTAGGTTTATGACTATCTTGAAAAACTATCATCCCCTCTTGGCCGATTACGAAGTGCCGGCAAAATTATTATTTAAATCAAGGCAAAATGATATTTTTTCCATTGAGGTTGACACTAAGGACCCTAAACTCTTGGAACAGGTCTGGTTGAGGTTTCGGTCTCATTATCGGGTAACGGTTGAGCGCAGCAGCGATTATATCCGCTGGCGTTTCCTGGACCATCCTTTTATAAAATATTCGGTTCTGGTTTGTCGCCGGGCCGGACTGGCTTGCGGCTATTTGATCGGCAAGATGGAAACGGATCAGGGTTTTAAAATTGCCAGAATTATTGATCTTATTGGTCCCGCCGAAGCGGCGTCTAGTTTGATAAGTGAGTTTGTGGCGATATCTTTCCGTCAGGATGTTGATGCGGTTGATTTTATGTTTTCTGGCCGGCTATATTACAAACCCCTGTTTGAAGCCGGGTTTTTTGATGTAGCCGGCACCGATTTTGAGAGTTTCCCCATACTCTTTAACCCCATCTCTACCAAGAAGACATTTATTAACATTGCCTCCAACAATATGGATTTTAGATCAGGGGATTGTTACTTGACTAAAGCCGAAGGTGATCAAGATAGACCCAATACCTATTAATTTTATGAGTAAAAGCAAATCAAGTATTTCGGTTTTTTTTCCGGCCTATAACGAGGCGGGGAGTATAGGCGACTTGATAGCCGAAACCTACCGGTACCTTGATCAGAGATTTGATGATTTTGAGATTTTGGTTGTCAGTGAGGGCAGTACGGATAACACCAATGAGATTGTTAAGTTGCTGGAGAAACATATTCCCCGCCTTAGATTGGTAAGCCGGCCAGAAAATTTTGGTTACGCCGGTGCCTTGAGAACCGGTTTTAAAAATTCCACCAAGGAGCTCATTTTTTACACCGATGGCGATGGACAGTTTGACATTAGAGAGTTGGATAAGCTTTTGTCTCTATTAGAGGAAAATGATATTGTCACTGGTTACAAGATTAAGAGGCACGACCCGCTGATGCGTATTTGGACCTCTTGGCTTTACAACAAAACTATGAGATTATTATTCGGTCTTAAGTTGAAAGATATTAATTGTGCCTTCAAACTTTACCGGCGTCAGGTGATTGATTCCGTGGATTTTTTAACGGATTTGGTTCATGGCGTTATAAATGCGGAAATATATCTATCGGCCCTTAAAAAGGGCTATAGCATAGGAGAGGTGGGGGTGCATCATTACCCCCGGCTTAAAGGGGATAGCGGAGCTGAATTCGGTAGACACGGCAAAGTTGTGGCGTGGATAAAACCCAAGGTGGTCTGGGGTTTCTTAATAGATACATTAAGACTTTGGAAAAAATTTCATTAATTCCATGAAAGCACTCGTTACCGGCGGAGCCGGTTTCATCGGTTCCAATCTAGTTAAATTTTTATGCGATCGTGGCCACAAGGTTACTGTCATTGATGATTTATCTGCCGGTTTTTTGGCTTTGGTGGACAAACGTTGTAAGTTTTACCGGGGTTCTATAACTAATGTAAAGCTTCTGGATCAGGTTCTGCCGGGCAATGATGTGGTTTTTCACTTGGCGGCTACAGCCACCATCACCTACTCCGTTAAGAATCCAAAGGTGTATTTTAGAAATAATTTTATGAAGGGCATCGTTCTGCTCGAGGGCATGAGACGAGCTGGGGTTAGAAAAATAATCTATTCCTCCAGCGGCGCCGGGTACGGCCAGCCGGACAAGGTTGTTGTTGATGAGAACACCCCCATCCAACCCATAAATCCTTACGGCGCTTCTAAGGTGGCTTTTGAGCACGCTCTTAGCGCTTATTATCACTCTTTTGGAATTGAAAGCGTTTCTTTGCGGTATTTTAATGTCTATGGTCCCCGGGATGAGCAGAAGTTCAGCACTCGGGCTCTTTCCCGTTGGATCAAATCGGCCTTGAAAAATCAGCCGCTCATTCTTTATTGGGGTGGTCGGCAAATCAGGGATTATGTCTATGTGGAAGATGTGGCTAGGGCCAATCTTTTAGCGGTCCAAAAGGGAAAAGGTCTTAAGATTTACAATGTCGGTGCCGGTCGGGGAATCATGATGAAAGAAATCGTTAAAAAACTGGGGCATATTTTCGGTCGCAATTTTAGAACCAAGGATTTAGGTGAAAGGCCGGGTGATCCGCGAGCGGTTGTAGCTGACATTGGTCGTATCGGCAAAGAGCTGGGTTGGCGACCTCAAGTAGATTTTGATCGTGGCCTTGAGGCCATGGTGGACTATTACCGTTACCGCAGAATAAGAATCTAATCATGAAAGCACTCGTTACCGGCGGAGCCGGTTTCATCGGTTCCAATCTAGTTAAATTTTTATGCGATCGTGGCCATAAAGTGACGGCCTTGGATGACTTTTCTTCCAGTGGCCGTAAAAATATTGATCCGCGAGCCAGGTTGGTCAGGGGTTCTATTGGTGATGCAGACCTCTTAAAAAAGTTGGTAAAAGGACAGGAGGTTGTTTTTCACTTGGCTGCCACTGGCATCATTAAACGATCCTTGGAAAATCCGACCCTATATTTTAGGAATAACTTTATCAATGGGGTAAAGCTTTTAGATGTCATGAGAGAGTTTGGCGTCAGAAAGATGATCTACTCCTCTACGGCGGCTGTTTACGGCGAACCCAAAAGGGTTCCTGTAAAAGAGAGTGATGTTAAACAACCAGTGAATCCTTACGGTGCGGCCAAGTATGCTTTTGAAAATGTTTTAAGTTCTTATTGTCATGCTTATGGAATAGAAAGTGTCTCATTAAGATATTTCAATGTCTACGGCCCCGGCGATGAACAGCGGCCAGCCACGCGGGCCGTACCTAACTGGATTAAGGCGGCTCTTAGAAACGATCCTTTGATATTGTATTGGGGAGGTAAGCAGGTTAAGGACTATATCTTTGTAGGTGATGTTATCAGAGCCAACCTCCTGGCTGCCCAAAAGGGTAGGGGTTGTTCTGTCTACAATGTTGGTGGAGGTGTGGGAAGAAAAATGTTAGCTGTGACCAGAATCTTGGAGAAAGTTTTTGGTCGAAAGTTGGCCATCAAGGAAATGGGTGATCGCGCCGGTGATCCTAATATCCTGATCGCTGATATTGGCAAGATCAAAAGGGAATTGGGCTGGAAACCAAGAGTCAGTTTTGAAGAAGGTTTAAGGAGAACCATTGAATATTATGACGAAAATCTTCACTAGATCTGTAGGCTGGGTGGTGTTGGGGGCACTTTTAACGGGTTTACTGTATGCGTCTCCTCAACTTTTGATTTGGCGCAAACTCTATTCTTTGGACAAGCCCTTTCTTATTATGCAGTTGAATCATCATGCCGACGAAGCCTACGGCACCATATCCAGGGCCAGAGAGATTGTTGACGGTCATTTTCCTCCCAGTGACTTGTATTTTGATAGCCAGGGGCCGACCTTGTTTGGGCCATTCCCTTTCGGTATTACTCTGACCGCTGGTTTTTTGGGTCTCTTGGGCGGCCGGACCACCAATTTGGCTTACATCGTGCAGTTATTTGTTTGTTCTTCGGTTCTGTTTGTTCTTTTTTATTGGCTCGGTTGGGCCGTGCTAAAAAAGAAAGCAGTGGGTCTTTTTTTTGCTTGGGTGGGCGTAATGACGCCGATTTTTTATTATGTTCCTTATGCTTTTAAGAGTGTGGATAATTTTTTAAATGTTGTTCTTAAAAACTTCTTCCCGGCCGTAAAAACAATATTGCCCGCTCTGTTTTTATCCAGAACCGAGTTTCCTTTGTTGGTTTCTTTGGTGTTACTACCTGCTATGACGGCCATAATTCTGTTTTGGAATAAACCCAGTATTGGGAGAGCGATAAGCAGCGGATTTCTTATTGGGCTTATGTTCTATACCTATTTCCATTATTGGGTTTACTTGGTGGTACTGAATGGCTTGATGGTTTTAGCGGCCGCTTTAAATGTAGGTCGGGACAAATCAACCCTCAAGTACACCTTGATAATGGGTGCGGTCGCAGCGATTGTCTCGGTACCCTACTGGGTTAACTTTTTTGAGTTTAGAAGTTGGTCAGCCGCCGCCGATGTCACTAAAAGAATTGGAATTGATTACGGCAGATATGTTCACTTATGGGCACCGTTTCCTTTGATTTTTGATTACTTGTTTTATGCGGCAGTGGCCGGGATTGTGTATTGGCTGTTTTATAGGCAAGGAGAACATAAAACCGCTTGTCTGTATTGGATTTTTCTGGCGGCTATGGCAGTGGTTTGGAATGTTCAGTTGGTGACAGGATATGTGCCGCATCCCGACCATTGGTTTCGCACAGTTAGCCCTTTTCTTTTTGTTGTTTTGTTTCATTCATTGTATAGAATACTTAGCTGTTATAGACACACGCTCCCGGTGTTAGTGGTGCTGATCGGCTTGTTGGTATCAAAAAAAATTGTTAATATCAATCACTTTATTGAGCCCCGCCCCGATGTCTTGGCCGCTTATACTTTTGACAGAAATGTAATGGATACTTGGCCGTGGATAACAAGAAACATTGAGGGCGAGCCCGGCATTGTTTCTTCCTCGTTCTATACCTCTTTGCACCTCAACAATGAAACCAGCGCTAGGCCATATCTGGCTACTTCTTTTAACACCTTGGTCGCTAATGAGATTTTGGAAGAGAGGTTTTTAAAGACCAGCCGGGCTTTTGGTTTAAGCAGTGAGGTGGTTAGCCGGATGTTTAGAGGTGATCCCCAAGAAGCTTGTCTTTGGGGCAGCTGTGTCGGCAACAAGTATGCCGTTGGTAATTTTGTGGATACGGCTGGCAATCTTTATGGTAATTATTATAGAGACGATCCTGGTAGGAACAGTCGGTCTTTTTATAAAGATATGCCGGAAGAACAGGCTGTTAAACTGCTAGATGACTATGGAAAATTAAGGACTGATTGGCACGATCTGGAGAGCGACTATGTATATTATGGCCCTTGGGAGAAACAGTTTAGTCATCTGGATTTAAGCCGTGAGTCCCAGTTGCGGCTAGTGTATAAAAATCCAGATGTGGCCATATTGGCTATCAGCCGGAAGTAATTTTTTGGAATATATGATAATTTTAGGCATATCTTACGAGACCCTTCATGAAAGCGGTGTGGTTTCCTTGCATTATTGATTAATTTGCTTCTTTGCACCGGGGTACCGCAATTTTTTTATTTTTATCTTTTTAGACGACTTAAAATCGGCCGCGCGCTGAAAGGTTTTAGGGGTAGAGTAAAATATGTATCGCACCACGATTGTCATGCGGCTTCGGCTTGCTTTCTCTCTGGCTTTGATGAGGCCTTGTCGGTTGTTATTGAGGGCTATGATTGGGAATCCTCGGTGGTTATAGAGGAATTCCGCAACGGTAAGTTAAAGCCAATCGCTAAAACCCCGTGGCCTCATTCACCGGGGTCATTTTATCATCTGGTGACGACTATTTTAGGCTTTAACTATCGCCGCCATGCGGGTAAAATTACAGGCCTCGCCGCTTTTGGGAATCCAGCCATATTTTACGATAAGGTTTCAGAATTAATGTGGTCGGAGGGGCTGAACTCGCTTGTACTGAGGAGATGAAAAGAAAATGCCCGGCGGCGGTCCATATTGACGGGACTGCTCGGCCAAACTTTGTGAGGTTGGAAGCTAATCTCAGTTACTACAAAATTATTAAGGTCTATCAAGAACTGACCGGAATTGGCGCCATATTAAACACCAGTTTTAATATGCATGAGGAGCCGATAATATGTACGCCTAGTGATGCCGTAAGATCTTTCCAAAGCGGTTCTTTGGATTTTTTGGCCCTGGGAAATTATCTAGTATCAAGAGATTAAACATGTCTTTCATAATGAACATATTAAAAGACGGCTGGTTGTTGTTCGGCTTATCCGCCCAATTTTTGTTCTTTTTAAGGTTTGTGGTTCAATGGTGGTTCTCGGAGAAAAAAAGGAGAGCTATTTGCCCATACATTTTTGGTATTTAAGCATCGCGGGAGGCGTCATGATTCTGGTATATTCAATCCATATTGGCGACATTGTTTTTATCCTGGGCCAATTTTTAGCGTTGCTGATTTATTTTAGAAATTTGCAATTATTGTTAAAGAATCGGCCCAAGCTTTTTTGATCTATTTTTTCTACCAAGGAAATAAACAATGGCTGCCACTTCAATAGAGCTGGGAAAGAGATAGAAAATTAGATCGAAAATCCTAAGAGGCGTCAGAAAAATCATCACGGCATAGGTGGCAAATTGGTATAAACTTTTGGATATTAGAGATAACGGCAGAGGAATAAAAAACATAATGAAGGTTATTAACGCTGACACCGGGCCGCCTCTCATCCCGATTTTTTTAACTTCAAACTCGGAGAAATTGAATTTCAAACCCTCGGCGCTTAAACGGCCATAATCACTCGGTGAGGGGTGGAAGGGCATTAGAAAGGGAATGCTGACATATATATAACCTCCTGGTTTTATGACTCTGGCCATTTCTCTCATGGCTCGGTGAGAATCGGGAATGTGTTCCAGGGTTGATTCTGTTATGATCATGTCGACCGAGTTGTCTTTCAAGGGCAGTTTGGTGGCGTCACTTACAATGTCGACATTTTTGAACGGGAAAACATCAACATTGATAACTTCCGAGTGGATTTTCTCCGTTCCCGAGCCGATATTTAGGATTATTTTATCTTTTAGTTCGTTGGCAGAGGGGTAAATTTTTTTGATGGCTTTTCTGGAGGATAGACCGAAATAGGAGACGCTGCCGATGGCATAAGTGAGAAATTGAAAGAGGCCGGGCGATTTTTTTATCAGCCCTTTAAATCTGTTTATAGGCAGACGCGCTTTTTCCTGATATTTTATATATTGCTCTTTAAGTTCTTGATCCAAGAGAAAAATGGCTGAATTTTCTATGGGATAGTTGTGGTCGCACGCATCGCACTTTAGCCCATAGCCGGCTCGGCTAAGGCCGTCTTTCCCACAGTTAGGGCAACGCAATATATTGATAAACCTTTGGTCGTTTGTCCGCATGTGTCTCAATAAACAATTTCACCATGTTATCATGTGACGGTAAAATAATAAAGAGGTTGTTTTTTAAATCATTTGTGTTAGAATTTACTTTCCTTAAGCAAAAAAGCAAAAAGGAAAAGTGGAGTTCGTTCTTTTAAAACAACGAAACAGGGAGGCATGAACCATGTTAGCACCAAAGATTCTTCTTATTTATCCCCCGCCCCAGTTTATGCCGCAGGAAACAGCGCGTCCGGACGGCGGTTTGGGGTTGCTGTATTTGGCCGGCGCGCTGGAGGATGCGGGTATGGAAGTGGATGTGCTTGATGCGGCCTTGGGCGACGAGAGCCACGATCTTAAGACCTCTTTTTATCGTAGGGTGGAGCAGGAGAATGGCTTGATACGGCTTGGCCTATCTTTTGAGGAGATCGCCTCCATGGTAGCCCGTAAGGGCTATAATGTGGTGGGTATTCATTCTAATTTTACTCCCCAGACCAGAATGGCTTTGGAGACGGCTAGAGCAGTCAAAAAAATATCCAAGGATATTCTGGTGATTGTTGGCGGGGTGAATGCCAGAAATCTGATTGAATATTTTCTCCGTTCCGGAGATGTGGATTTTGTGGCCACAACAGAATCGGAGAAAACCCTGGTTAGATTGGTACGGCAGTGGTCGTTGGGTTTGGACCCGGGAGACATAGATGGGATGGCTTTTTTGGAGGAGGGAACACTGGTGGTCCGGCCGCCGTCGGGGGAAAGTGTCTCAACCGATCTTGATGACTTGCCTCTGCCGCGCTGGCACAAACTGCCGCTGACCAAGTATGCCCGTGTTTCTGGTCCGCATGGAGACACCTCATTGGTCAAAGGGAGAATATATGCCCCCATAATGACTTCACGAGGATGCCCTTTCAAATGCTCTTATTGCCACATTTCCGTGGAGAAGGAGGATCCGCAGAGCAGTGGGGGTATTGGGGCGTTACGGTTGAAGTCAGTAGACAGAGTGATTGAGGAGGTAATAATTCTAAAACACTTAGGCGTGAGTCGTCTCTATTTTGAAGACGACAGTTTGCTGGCTCGTAAGGAACGGGTGAAACAAATCTTTGGCCGCGTAGCCGGTTTGGGTTTGAGCATAGCCGATGTCAATGGCGTTAATCTGGTGCACTTCTTGAGGAGAGACAAAAATACCGGCAAGTTGGAACCGGATCGGGAATACTTTGAGATACTTAAGGCAGCCGGCTTTGATCATATTGTCTTTCCGGTGGAATCGGGTTCTCAAAGAATTCTGGATAAATACGCCACGGCTAAGCTTAAACTTGAAATCATGGATGTGGTGGCCTTGGTAAAGACGGCGGTGGAGGTGGGGATTGCTTGTCCAGTCAATATGATGATCGGGTTTCCCGATGAGACCGAAGCCGAGATTAACCAGAGTATAGAATTGGCTAAAAAGCTGATTGGAGCCGGTGCCGAGCGGTGCGCCTTTTTCATACCCATACCGTTTCCCGGTAGCCAGCTTTTTAACTTGGCCAGGGCCGAGGGTTATCTGGATCTCTGTTTTGATCCGGACAAGTTCAATATCCACCGTGTTTGCATGAAAAATACCATGGTGTCGCCGGAACGTTTGCTGGAGCTTAAAGAGGAGGCCTGGCGGACGGTCAATCCCGTCAATCAAATCCAAGAGCGGCTTAGGCTTAGCGTTGGAGCCGAAGTCGCGGTTGGGCGATGAACTTTTCTAAAGCCAAACGGGCGAGATCGTACGCGATCTCGCCCGTTAATTCGTTACTGTAAGCCGCTTGTTTTCTTGGGGAATTTGGGATATCGTCATAACAGCGCTCTTAGTTCTTTTTGTGAAAACTATTTAACCAAAAGAGGAGGCCCTATGCTGATTTCCAGAACGCCTTTCAGGATTTCTTTGGGCGGCGGTTCCACCGATTTGCCGTCTTATTGTTCTAGGTATGGGGGTTTTATCTTCGGCGTGGCCATAGATATGCACCTGGATATATTTGTGCGCCGGCCAGTGATTTATGACCGAGTTGACCTCCAGTATTTGAGTTTTGAGTCGGTAGAGCATGTTGATGAGGTGCAACATCCCATTGGCAGAGAAGCTCTGCGTCTGACGGAGGTAAACCACAGCATCAGCATCTATTTTAAAGCTGATACCCCTATGGGTACCGGTCTGGGATCTTCTGGCAGTTGTGCGGTAGGGCTTCTGAATGCCTTGTGGTATTTTAAAGGCATAAAGAAGACACCGGCAGAGTTGGCGGAGGAGGCCTTTCGGATTACCCAGCGGTTGGGTCTTCCTGACGGCAAGCAAGATCCTTACCTTACGGCGCTGGGTGGGTTTACGGTTTTAGAGATTGACATGGACCAGTCGGTCAAGTGGTGCCATGCCTCAATTGAACCTCAAACAGTGAAACAGTTTGTCTCTCGCTCACTGTTTTTCTATACGGGAGTTAGGCGGGAGAGTGTGGATGTGTTGCGTGACCAAGAACATCACAAGGCGCTCGAACTGAAACACAGGACTAAGGCGATTGGACGCCAGATCCTGAAAGCTTTTATAAGCGGCAATTTGGACGACTTCGGTTGTTTAATGAACGAACACTGGCGGATAAAAAAGGAAATATCGGCTAGAATTAGCTCGCCGGAGTTTGATTTTATCTATGACCTGGCCTTGAAGCACGGCGCATTGGGGGGTAAACTTATCGGCGCCGGTGGAGGCGGGTATTTCCTATTTTATTGCCGTGATGCTGAAGCGGGCGAGCGCTTGGCTCGGGTTATGGTTGCCAGAGGTTTTAGGCAGATTCCTTTAGGGGTGGATTATAAGGGTACCCGAGTGGCGGAAGTGGAAATCTAGCGGGGGATTTTGAGTCACGGTTCCACTGTGTTTTAGAAAACAACCACAAAAAAGGCGCTTGGGTATAAAAACCAAGCGCCTTTTCAAATGAACTGCCGCACCAAACTAAAACCATGTCCGTTTTAGATTTGGAGTAGCTGGACATAAAACACAACCTGGTCTTTAATGGTTTAATTAACAGAAGGTTCTTTGGTTCTTTCAAATAAATGTAGTTTTGAATTCGGAGGAGTCGGATCTTATGCAAACTATTATTCTGGCGGCGGGAGAGGGTCTAAGAATGAGGCCGTTAACCTTAACTGTCCCCAAAACCTTAATTGAGATCAAGGGTAAGCCGATCATTAGTTATATTATGGAGACCCTACCCCACGAGGTTGATGAGGTTATCGTAGTGGTTCGTTACCACAGTGAGAAGATAAGGGACTATTTGGGTTTTAGTTTTGGCGGCCGGGGGATTGTTTATGTTGAGGGGTCCGGGCGGGGCACTGCGGCAGATTTTCTGCTCACCCAGCCGTATGTCGAATCGGATCGTTTTTTACTGGTCTACGGTGATGAGTTACCAAGATCGGATGATGTAGGCAACTGTCTGAAACATGAATTTAGTGTATTGGTTTTTAGATCAAATAACCCCACTGCTCATGGCATAGTTATACTTAGCGATGATGGTCTAGTGGAGGGTATAGTAGAAAAACCTGAAGACCCGCCTTCTGAAATCGCTATAGACGGTGTAATGGTTTTGGGGCGGAAGATGTTTGAATATAAACCGGTTTCGGGCCGGGGAGGAGAATTTTATCTCACTTCTTTGGTGGATCGGTTTGTAAAAGACCATATTGTTCATCCGGTGATGTCAGTTGGTTTTTTAGGTGATATAACAACCCCCGCTGACATTGCTAGGATTGAAAGATTGTTGTAGTTTTATCGTTGTTCCTTAAATGTTAAGGAGGTAGTATGAATGTCCCCGAAATTGATTGGGGTGCTGGTCGGTCTTTGGCGGGTTATCTTGCCGCTGTGGCTGAAGTCGCGGCCGAGCTTGCCCACAGTCAAGAAGCACAAATAGCCCGGATGGTGGAAGTGCTTTTTGAATCGTGGCAGAAAAACCGTTGGGTATTTGTTGTAGGTAACGGCGGTTCGGCCGGGACGGCCACACATTTTGCGGCCGATTTGGTTAAGACCACGATAGACAGTCCCAGTCACAGGGGCCTGCGGGCTCTATCTTTGGTTGACAATGTGCCGCTTGTTAGCGCGACCACTAATGACTGGGGTTGGGACCACGCCTACGATGTCACACTGGGTCCGTATTGGGAGCCGGACAGCGTTTTGATGGCGTTTAGCGTGCATGGCGGAGCAGGCAGGGACAGGGCCGGGGCTTGGTCGCAGAATCTCCTGAAGGCGA
>ERZ1292623.3622-Hain-H51-01um-R1-3622-length-13094-cov-5_pt1 | contig 13094 bp, 15 predicted proteins | sample MGYA00564398_ERZ1292623 | MGnify/ENA primary metagenome ERZ1292623 (study PRJEB36523, sample SAMEA6512633) | groundwater metagenome | collected 2019-01-07 | study: AquaDiva: Metagenomics assemblies of 32 groundwater samples | reverse complement strand
AGCTAAATGTAGTTACTAAAATTTATATTTGCGTACTAAAAAGGTAAAGTCAGGATTCAGCAAATAAATTTGCTATAATTAAACTATGATTATTACAAAAACTGAACCGTTTACAAAAAACGAGATTGAAAAACTTCAAGAGCAATTTGGAACATATATAAAAACTGTAATCGATGTAGAAAATAAAGTTTGTTCTGCTGGAGCTGATCGTCACTTTGAATCTGAAAAAATACTTTTAGATCAAGGATCAAAACAAAGTAATCTCTGGGGCGGGGGAATAGACGTTAATTCAAAAGTAGTTGATTACAACTCATTTATTAATATTCGTCCAAACGACAACAACAATAGTAACGAAATACAATCTGAGAAGATTAGAAATATTTATAGAGAGTTCACAGAATTCTTTTTTAGTGAAATATATGTCAAATAATTATATTGCTATTAGTTCGCTGGCTATGGATTTAAAAAGAATCGCGCTTGCATATCATAATGGTTCAGATGAAACTGCAGAAATATTTATTATTGAAGCAAATAAAAGAAAGGCTGAGATTGACAAGAAACTAGTTAAGCCATATTTATTAACTCACATAGATTCACTAGACAAAGTGTTTGGAAGAAGTGATAAATTGCATCTGGCAGAAGATGCTTTAACATATAGCCAAATCTTTCAAAACTACGCACTAGCATTTGAAAATTAATCACTTTCCTCTTCCATGAAATGTTTCATGGATGTCATGAAGTTGTTTGTTTGTAACATGAGTATAAATTTGAGTTGTAGATATGTTTTTATGCCCCAACATCTCTTGAACTGATCTTATATCAGCTCCTGCAACTAATAAATCTGTAGCATAACTATGCCTCATCGTGTGTGGTGTAGCCTCAACTGGCAGTTTCATTTTGTGAACATATTTTTTAACTAAACGTTCAACCGACCTTACACTTAGTCTCATCTTTTCATCTGGTGTTGTTGGGTCAGTCTTACCTTTGTGTCTAATAAACAGTGGTTTAAAATGATCTTTTCTTTCATCTAAATATTTTTTTAGGTATTCAGAAGCACGAGAAGATAAGAATACAACCCTTGCTCTTCCACCTTTTCCTGTAATACCAAATTCACGTCTTTCAAAATCAATTTTATCTATATTAAGTCCCGTTAGTTCTGAAACACGAAGTCCTGTAGAAAATAAGACTTCTAGAATGGCTTTGTCTCGAATACCCTGTATGTCTGACATCGTTGGCGCATTTAATAGTCTATCCACCTGTTCACCGTTTAAAAATTTAACTTGCCTGTCAGGAATTTTTGGAAGTTCAATTTTATCAGGTGCCATAACTTGGTAGTCATTTCTAATTAGCCACTTTAAAAACGATCGTAGTGCGATTGCATGGTATCCTTGAGTTTTCTTTCCTAAACCAAGTTTAGCTAGGTATGCTCTGAAGTCATGAATAATATCTTGATTAATAGATTTAATATCGGTATGTTTGTGATTTGTAATTAACCATTCCAGAAGCCTTGTTAAATAGTGTTTGTAATTTCTAATTGTAAGAGGGGAGCACCCTTTCTCAACAGATAAATAATCTAAAAATTCATCTATTTTCTTTGATATTTCGCTATTTTTTGTTTGACTGGGCATCGTCTACAAATAAGTCTACACGTAAGCGATGTGAAGTGTCAATCACATTGTGCGACGACATAGCAAGATAACAAGGACAGCAAGGTTACACCTTACCATACTATAGTTTTGTGAGGTAAGCCCTTGCAAGTTTTAGAAGCTCTTTAACTGGTTTTAATTTCGGCTTGAAAGTTTTTCTATCAACCCACTCGAGGATACTTCCTTTATCTAAAACCTTTTCTGGAATCTGCCCCCCCCATGAAGTTACTAAATATGGATAAAGCATAAATCCACCAATGCCAATGACAGCAGGGATCAATTTTACATACTCAAGAATATCTACTCCAAGCTCTTCTTTAGCTTCGCGAATCAATGTTATTGTTAAATCATCTAATTCATTCTGCTCAACTTTGCCTCCGGGAAATGACTTTTCGCCAGCCAAAAATTGATCTTTAGTTCTATTTTCAACAAGAAATTTGTCAGTATTTTTATCATAGAAAATATAAACTACAGCCTTCTTTGCCATTTGAAATTATTATACACCTTGTAATTTGTCAAAAGTTTTCACGGGTGAAAAGAAAAAGAGGGAAGAGGGACTCCCCGCTCGGTGGGGAAAATTAATATTTCTCATTTCTCAATTTTCATTGATTTAACATAAAAAAACAATTTTAAAACAGAAAATAAAAAATATAATTATAAAAATTTATTAACTAAAATCTTTTGCATATAGATAAACAAATATCATTGCGAACTTTAATGAAGCAATCTAGTATTTAAGATTGCCACGTCGCTAATAGCTCCTCGCAATGACACTAACTGTAATCGATTTTAAGCCCTGTCTAGACCGAAAGATGTATAATTCACCATCTAACTTTATTGTCGTATTTTCGGAGTAATACATCACTTCTCTAATTTTTAAAATTTAGGGGACTTAAAAGTATATTAGAGGCTCAAATGATTAAATCCATATAGAAAGATAAATATACGAGAAAACACACTAAAACAATAATTCAGTAACTCAATAAATCAATGACGACAATAAAATTAACTGCATATGCAAACAACTACACTACTCTCGGCCATATTCTTTACGTCGTAAAAGTATTATTGTACGACATAGTATTTGAAGGCATCTTTTAAAATAGGAGTATTAAGACAATAGTTTGTTATACACACATAAGATAAGACAAACAAAGACAACTCATATTACATGCATAGGGATGTTGCAGTACTCCTCTAAAGCATAAATTTAGTTATCCACACAAGTAGTTCAAACTATATCATTTCGTGAAAACACTCACTGGCCCGTGAAAACAATATATAATATTATGGGGTATTTTGAAGACTACTCCTCTACTTCCCCCATTGGGTGGCAAAGAACATTCCAATAAGTACAATTAACCCTACAGTTATGTACTCTCGAATTGCGCTTGGAAATAATCTTTCTTCAAGTTTGGTTTGTCCAAGTCCAAGTAGCATGTATACCCCACTGGTTAAAAAAAGTGATCCTACAACCACAGTAACTGGCCAAAAAAATATTAAGACTGATAATTCAGTAACTATAATACTTGAAATAAAAGACATTGACATTATAACCGTCTCTATTTTCTTTTCTAATTCTATTGACCAAAATCCTTGTATAAATAGTAAAAAGGAAGTTATAAAAACCAAACTAGATGAGATAAATATATTTTGTCTTATTGACAAAATTGCATCAAATAAAAGAAAAGACGTAACAAGTGTCAAAACAAATCCAACACCCCTTGCAGCACGAAGAAGAGCAATTGTCTTTGAGGACGAAACAGTATAAATATTCATCGTAGAAAAAAGAACATAAACACCCACAGTAAAGAAAACTATAATTGGAATCCTAGTATACAAATTTGATGGAATCAAAAACCAAAACATACCCACTCCAAGTGTATAAAGCATGGGTAAAATAATTGATGCTAACGTCATATTTTTACCGAGTCCTTCGTAAAAAGACCATATTGAAAAAAGCCCAGTAATTACAACTAATAGGGCAATAGCGGGAAATTTATAACTTTCCTCTAAAAATTGAATTCCTATAAAACCAAAAAGCAAAACTAAAGAAGAAATTAAATATCTTACTCTTTTTGAAATAATTAACATTTTTTAAAAATTACTGTACACTTTCTGTACATCGTCGTGATCTTCAAGTTCTTCTAAAAACTTCACTATCTTTTCTTGTTTTTCAGGGTCGGTAATCTCAATATATGTTTTTGGAACCATTCTAAGCTCTGCAATGCGCACTATAAAACCTGCTTCTTCAGCTTTTTTCTTTTCAATATTCAGTTCTTCAGGATTAACAAAGTCCTCCAATTCTTCATCTGAATCTTCCATTTTAATTAATAGATATCCTTTATGATCAAACATATATGAAACTGCCCCAGGGCCTGCAATATTTCCACCAGCCTTCTCAAAAATATTTTTGAATTCCTGAGCAGATCTGTTTTTATTATCTGTTACCACTTCTACAAGGACTCCTATGCCATAAGGACCAAAACCTTCATATGTAATTTCCTCTATATTCTCCATCTTACTTTCTGCAGATTTTAAAATTCTATCAATATTGTCCTTAGGCATATTAAATTCTTTAGCTTTATCAATTGCGATACGAAGCTTAAAATTCATATCGGGATTTACTCCCCCACCAGATTTTATTGCTATAGAGATGTTTTTGGAAAGTTTACCAAAAACATTACCTTTGGCCGCATCCTTTAAACCTTTTTGTCTTTTAATTGTTGCAAAATGTGAATGTCCTGACATACTATATATCAATTATACCTTATCTATCTATGGATGAAAACCTAGCCCAAAAAGCAATCGCTGCAGCATTAAATTCTGATTGGCACCAAGCAATTACAATTAATAAATTAATCATTAATGAAGATAACGAAGATATTGATGCCCTAAATCGATTAGCACATGCATATTTTGAAAATAGAGATGTATCAAAAGACACAAAAACATCTAAAACAGTATTAAAACTAGATTCTGATAATAATATTGCTAAAAAATCACTTGAACGATATAAAAAAAATGGTCCACTAGGTAAGCAAAGAAAACTTGATGCATCATCTTTTATGAGATACAAAGGCATGGCCTTTATTGAAGAACCAGGAAAAACTAAATTAACAGCTCTTATAAATTTAGGTTCTGAAAAGATATATTCATGCCTAAATACTGGGGATGAAGTATTTTTTAATACTCATGCACACAAAATTTCTGTAACCACAATCAATAATAAATATATTGGTAAACTAACTGATGATTTATCAGCAAGGCTTAGACTACTTATTAAGGATGGCAATAAGTATCAAATAACTATTAAATCAGTTAACAAAAATATTGTTAAGGTCTTCATTAAAGGGGATGTTCTGTCTTTTCCACTTGATATGTCAGAATCTCTCGGAGAATTTAGCTCCTAAGCGAATCTTTAAATCAGTTGTTAATGTTGTGTCTACTTTTTTATCACAACTAAAAATATTTGAGAAAATATTTATTATTTCAATTTTTTTGCCATAAATTTCACAGTCAAGGTCCGCATCATACCCTTTAGAGTTAGACGTTATTTTTCCACCAGCCACTTCAATTATTTTTGATACCTTGTTTAATGTATTTAAACTATTTGTCAAATCTTCAACTTCAATTTTAGGTATTACCTCTTCAAACTCAGGATTGACAAATTGAATCAGGATTGAATTTGGTAATTTAGTAGAATTAATTTCTGAAACTATATTTTTATCCTTTTTGCTAAAAAGGACACTAATTTTTTGATAAATATTCAAATTACTTTTCGTTTTATTTTTCCAATATGAAACTGGTAAAAAGTAATTTTTTGCAATTGTTTCAGGGACTAATCTACCATTGTTATCTTTTTCACTTAAACTCCATAAACTTGATATTTTATATTCGCCATAACCCCTTGTTGAATTTAGCTTAGTGTCAGCAGGTATTTTGTATTTAAAAGTATTACCAATAATTTCCGCATCCCCTACTTCAGTCTTATTTACATATATAAATTCATCTACGGTGATAACCTTGAAAATAATAAACGACAAAAATACAAACACTAAAAGTGTAAATATAATAAACCAACTCTTTTTTTTGTGCTTTTTAGATCTTCGCATGTGATAATCGTAAACTTTTGATAGATTTATTTATACTTTCTTTATCTTTACCCATAGTAACCAAAATATTTTTAATAATAGAAGTTGCTGCTTCAAACTCTGGTTGGACTAATTTATCAACTCTTAAGCTTTTAAGCTTTTCATAATCTTCATCCAAATGGACCCTAGATATAATTCTTGTATTTGGTGCAAGTGTTTGAATATGAGCTATAACAGATTCTTGAGAAATGCGATCTGGTATTGCTATTACAACAGCCTTTGCTTCACTAACTCCAGCAATTTTTAAGACTTCTTTTTCTATTGGATCACCATGAATTGCTATTATTCCTTTTTCTCTGCATTCTTGAATTACTTTCGGATCTAAATCAATAACAACAAAGCTAATTCCGCTATCACTTAGGGCCTTACCAACCCAACCCCCTACTCTACCAAAACCACAAATAATAATATGATTTGTCAAACCATAAATTTCTTTTTGATTTCTGTCTACAGAAGATAAAAAAATAAACTTTGAACTTAAAAGTCTCCAGACTGGAATTGCTAATCTATAAATAAATGGCGTTGCAATCAATGTAACTAAACTTACCGCAATTCCTAAAGAAGCTGTTTCCTGCGGAATTAATTTTAAAATATTAGCTGCAGAAAAAAGAATAAAGGAAAATTCCCCTACTTGAGATAAACCAAACGCAGAAATCACAATTGTCTTTCCTTTGAATTTCAAAAATATATTAATTACGGCAACTATTAGAATTTTAGAAATCAAAACAAAAACTGAAAGTAAAATTATTAAACCAAAATTATTAAAAATGTCAGAAAAGCTTACAAAAAATCCTAATGTTACAAAGAACAATGCTACAAATAAATCGCGTAAGGGGCGAGTTTCAGCAAAGACAGCATGATTTTCCTGTGATTCTGATATGACAAAACCTGCTATAAATGCGCCTAAACTTGCTGAGATTCCAAACATAGAAACTGCGACTGCTGTACCAACTGCAAAGGCTACAGAGGTTAAAACCATTAATTCTCTTGAATTTAAAATTGCTACTTTATGAATAATATATGGAACTACATGTTTTCCTAAGACGACTGAAAAAATGATTATTAATACTGCTTTAAGTGTGGCAACAATTCCTAAAACTAGTGCTCCACTCTGATTATTAGCAAGAATCGGCAAGATAATCATCATTGGAATTACTGCCAAATCTTGTACCAATAGCCAACCAATCATTAATTTACCATGTATTGTTTCTATCTCTCCCTTATCCATTAAAGTTTTAACAACAACGGCGGTCGAACTAAGTGAGAAACCAAGACCTAAAATAAGTGCCGAGATGTTAGTAAGCCCAAAGAATTTCAAAACAAAATACATAAGAAGACTTACTAAAATCATCTGAAGCGATGCAGCAAATATAATTCTTTTAAATGCTCCACCATATTTTCGTATAGAAAGCTCAAGACCTATCGAAAATAAAAGTAAGATTGAACCTAATTCTGCTAATTTTTCGATTCCAAGATTATCTATTGGAAAAAATGTTCTAGTTGTAACTCCTGCAACAATATAGCCAATTATTGGTTGCAGTTTTAACCTTTTAGCTATATAGCCTCCAACAAGAGCTACTATCAACACAACGAATAATTGCATTCTTTAATATTAAGATATTTTCACGAGGTTTGCTAGTGCTTCACGAAGATCTTCCGGTAAATCTGATGTAAAGCTAATCTCTTTTCGGGTGATAGGATGTAAAAATTTTACTTCACTTGAGTGAAGAAATAGTCTTTTACACCATTTTCTGTCATGCCTTGCCGTTTTCCTGCCAGCGTAGAATTCATCGGCAACTATCGGATGATTTATGTGTTTTAAATGAATTCTAATTTGATGGGTTCTGCCTGTTTTTGGTTTTAGTTCGAGTAAGCTATAGACTGTAGACTGTAGACTGTAGACATTAATAACTTTATATAAAGTTATTGCATCCCTCCCGTCTGGTAAAACTCCAAATCTATCTCTTCTCCATGGAAGTCTGCCTACTGGTTCATTGATAACTCCCTCTTTTTCTTCAACTTCACCGTGGACTAAGGCAATGTACGTTTTATGGACCAATCGCTCTTTAAATTGACGTTGTAGTTCTTCAAATACCTCTTTTGTTTTAGCAACAAGAAGTATTCCTGAAGTCTCTTTATCAAGTCTATGTACTATACCGTTTCTGAATTCTAAATTGTTAATCTCAAACTCAAAATTATTTTTTATCCATTCTTGAATTACTGGCTGATTTGAAGTTGTATTTGAAGAATCAGTAATCCATCCAGAAGGTTTATCCACAACAAAAAAACTGTCATCTTCATAAATTAATTTCGGGTTCATAATTAATTTTGTGTTATTAATTATCTTTGGATTCATTTCTCTCTTTTTTTCTCACACTTAATACATTTCGTAGCTTCTGGAAAAACTGCCAATCTATCTGTATCAATCATTTTTCCACAATCCTCACATATTCCATATTTTCCTTTTTTAACCTTACCAAGTGCTTTTTTAATTTGTTTAGCCTTATTATTTAATTCAGCTTTAATAGCAGTAACTCTAGCATGACCATATTGCTCTTCTGCTTCAGTATCAGTTGCAGCACTATCCAAGTCTCTTGTTTTATCATTAAAAGGATCCTCTGTAGAAATCTTCTTTCTATTAATGCGAAGCATAGCTAATTTATTCTTTAAAAAATCTCCTACAGGTTTTAATAAATTTTTTGGAAATTGTAAATCAGTCATTTTTATTTATTGACAGTTTATATAGTACCAGAAAAAGTATAAATGCAACAGATCCTGATAAATATGGCTCATGATTACTTACTGACATGGTCAGAAAGAAAATAGCGCTAGTTAACACTCCGGCAAAGCCTACTCTACCTGACTTATACCAAGTAAAACTTCTATAGTATGATTTAAAAAAGAAAAATAAGGCAATACAAATTGAACTAAGCCAAAAAGAAATGAATGAAGATAAACTTGATTTGTTAATTGAATTGGTGAGATAAACTATACTAATCCATGGCAATAATCCAATAACTAAAGCTTCAAAAGATTCATAAAGTTTCATTTTCTGTCTTTTGATTGCAATTGCAAAACCTATTAATATTCCAGATAAAGATAGCCAAAACCAATAATCATTTAATACATAGACTGATAAAGTAGATCCTGCTATAAACCCAAACAATATTAAAAATGCTAAATTAAAAATCTTTTCATATTGGTAATCATCCTTTAACGTTCTCCATAGAAAGTAAAAAAGAATAAAAATTCCCAAAATATTTGCAATTATCATATCAAGATAATATCATATATGGGCAATGCTAGAAACACCACACGTAGCCTTAGGAGCGGCAATAGCTGTAGCAATTCCAAATCCCCTAATTTCAATTCCACTAGCCTTTGCAAGCCACTTTCTTCTAGACATGACACCCCATTGGAACCCTCATTTAAACACAGAGATGAAAAAACATGGTCATTTAACACAACAAACATTATTTATAATTGGTTTGGATTTAGCCTGTGCAGTATTATTAACTATATTTATAGCCAGAAGTGATGTTAATATATATTTAGCTGCTTTTGCGGCTATACTACCTGATATCGCTGAAGGCCCGTATTTTTTATTTGGATGGAGAAATAAATATCTAGACCCAATCTTGAGATTTCAAAAATCAATACAAGCAAATGCAAATATCTTCTGGGGACTTTTAACACAAGTTCTAGTTCTCCTTGGCTCGCTCTACATAATCTCCTGACCTTGTATCAACTCTAATAATTTCGCCTATTTTAATAAAAAGTGGGACCTTAACTGTCAAACCATTTTCCATGGTTGCAGACTTTAAATAATTACTTGCAGTATTTCCTTTTACTCCAGGGTCACAGTCAACAACTTTTAGATTTATTTTTGGAGGTAAATCAACGGACATTGCCCGTTCTTCCCAGAATAATATATCGCATTCTCCACCCTCTTTAATATAATTAACATCAGCTCCTAAAATTGCAACTGGTACCTCAATTTGTTCATAATTATCATTATTCATGAAATAAGCAACTTTTCCATCTTTGTATAAATATTGAAGTTTCTTTTTGTTTAGAACAATAAGTTCAAAAGAAAGATTTGAAGAAAAAGCATGTTCTACATTTGCAAAGGTTTCAAGATTAAGACAATTTACACGAACAGTAGCCCCACCTCTACCCATTTTGATAAGTTGATATTTCGTTACTTTAAATGGCTTTCCTTCATACAGAAAGGCTATTCCCGCTCTTAAATCTGTTGCATTAACATTTGCCATACTGTGGCTATTGTATCAAATTAAACCTAATTTGCGTAGACAAAGTTTTGAAGTTCTTTAATTTCTTCTGAATGAATTGCAATTCTTCCTGATTGCATAGTCTCTTCTTCATCAAATTTTTTAACTAAACCTGCAGTTGAATCAAGCTGTTCCATCATTTTGTTAAATCTTTTTTCTGCTAATTCTTCAACTTTATCAAATCTTTTTTCAATTCTTTTTTCAGAATCACCAACAACACGATATACAAAGTCTTCAGTAGCTACTTTAGTTTTTGATGGAATTGCCATATTTTTACTATATTCTTTGAAATGAAATGTGTCAATGATACAATATGTGTCAAGTTAATGGCTGAGTGGTGGAATGGTATACACGCACGACTCAAAATCGTGTGACTAAAAATCATGAGAGTTCGAATCTCTCCTCAGCCACAAACTATGAGATACAGCTTCGCTATAGGTTATTTGGTATGTTTTGAGTCCCTTGAGAAGAATTTTATTCTATCCCCTTTGAAGAATAGTGGAACTGAGGCTAGTGCACCATTTCTATGTTTTGCAATTTCAAGCATTATATTTTCATTATTTTCATCATCTTCTTTCCATAAAAACATGACAACGTCAGCGTCCTGTTCTATACTGTTATGAACTATAATGTCATTTGCTACAAAGTTTGAATTTTTAGGCACTGTGGCATCGTAAACTTCATTTATACCTACATATTCTATTGACTTAATTTTGTCCCAATATATATCTGATTCAGCATATTTCTTTAATTTTATATCTTTTAAAACATTAAATATTTTTAAAAGCCTCACTCTACTTATTCCATTTCCATATCTTTGTGTACCACTATAAGCCCAACCCATCTTTTTATGAAATTCACGGGTTGTAATATTTTTATCCAATAAGATCTCTTTTATATTGTTCCATATTTCTTTCGGAATAACGTCATTATTAGGATTTTCTGAAATGCCTTTTAAAAACTGTTGGGCTTTTTCAACCTGTTTTTCTTTTTCTCCAACACATCCTACTATCTTCAAAAATCTAGTTTGTTCAACCTTACCCATGATATTAACGTTCCACATATCTTCATATCCTTTTTTTGAGCTACTTGAAACAGAAGATATAATCCCCAAACGTAAAAGTAGATGTTGAACTTGATTCACCAATTCATGATTTCCTGAAGCATAATATATGTTAACTTTAGATTTTGTTCCTATCTGTGTTGTTATAGATCCATCTGTTGCCCATAAATGCTTCAAAAATAATCTTATTTTGTCGTTATTTAACTCAAAGATTTGATTTGGAATTACTTTTTCTCTTGAATGTTGACCATATATCCCTAATTCTTCATCTAACCATTTTACAATTGGATTTCTAATTCCTCTTGCAAGTTTTTGCTTCGAAGAAAGATACAAATGATACCAATTTTCCTGTTTTACTATTTTTGTCTTAATAGCAAATTCATTTGTTGCTGAATCTTGAACTATACTAATTAGTTTCATATCTGAATTCGTATAATGCAAAGGTTGTCTTTTTACATAACATCCATCACCTATCATATGAGCCAAAACAATTAATTTGTCATCTGAAATATTTAGATTTCCAAATATTGGCATTGCTCTTGGTATTGCAACCCTGTCTCCATCTTTTAATTTATCCAATCTAGTCCAATCATCTAATTTTAAGAATTTGTGATTTACTGATGCTATGATTTCTCGTCCACTTTTCAAAGTTAATTTATATGTCTTTTTCTTTCCACTTGAGAAAACGCTACTAACTAGTGACGGCTCTAATTTTAGATTAGAATTTAAGGCAAAAACCTTGAAGTCTTTTTTATTAATCAATGAATCAATCCTTACTCTCACCCCAGAGGGGTATAAAGTAATTAAACTATCACCCAAAAGGCAACCAGATTCACGAAGATCAGAAAGTTGTGGCTTTTTGATGTTTCTAGATTCAACACCACGAGATAACTGGGAAAGTGCTAAAACTGGAACCTTCAACTCTCTTGCTAGGTTTTTAAGTCCTTGTGAAATTTCACCTACCTCTTGTACTCTATTTTCCAAATTACGACTTCTTGCAAGTTGCAAATAATCAACAACAATTAAATCAAGCCCATGTTCAACTTGAAGCCGTCTTGCTTTTGTTCTCATCTCGAGTATCGAGAGAGCTGGAGTATCGTCAATAAAGATAGACGTCTCAGCCAAAACTCCCATTGCATTACTAAGTTTTGTAAAATCTTCTTCAGTAAGTTTCCCTGTCTTAAGTCTCCAAGCATCTATATCTGCCTCGTTAACAAGAAGTCTATCTACAAGTTCTTCTTTGCTCATTTCTAGCGAAAAGTAACCAACACTCTTTTTGTTAGTTATTGCTGCATATTGTGAGATATTTAAGGCAAGGGCGGATTTACCGACACCAGGTCTAGCTGCCAAAATTATTAAATTGCTTTTTTGAAAACCTGCAGTTGCATTATCAAGATCAATAAAACCTGTAGCGATACCTCTCAAGCCTCCTTCTGTTTTATGTAGCTCATCTAATCTATCAAAACTTTCAGCCAGTGTATCTCGAATCGATACAAATTCCTTTTTAACATTTTTTTGAGAAAGCGAAAAAACTTCAGATTCTGCTTTGTCTAATAAATCAGCGGATGACATCCCTTCATCAAGTGAAAACTCAACTAAACGGCTTGCAGCCTTCATTAAAGCTCTTTTAACAGCCTGATCTTTAACAATCTTGCCATAGTGCTCAACATGTGCAGCTGTTGGAACTTTATTGGCAATATCTGTTAAATATGACGCCCCACCAACACGCTTTAAATCCTTTTGTTTCTTGAGTTTTTCAGCGACTGTTAAAACATCAACTGGAACTCTCTCTTCGTAAAGTGAAAGAATTGCTTCATATATGTCTTTGTGTCTTTCGTCATAAAAATCATCAGGCAATAAAAATTCTGCTACTGCAATAATTGCATCTTTATCAAGAAGAAGAGCGCCAAGTACGCTTGCCTCTGCCTCAGCTGAGTGG
>ERZ1292623.3620-Hain-H51-01um-R1-3620-length-13105-cov-9_pt1 | contig 13105 bp, 16 predicted proteins | sample MGYA00564398_ERZ1292623 | MGnify/ENA primary metagenome ERZ1292623 (study PRJEB36523, sample SAMEA6512633) | groundwater metagenome | collected 2019-01-07 | study: AquaDiva: Metagenomics assemblies of 32 groundwater samples | reverse complement strand
CCTAAGTAGATTTCCTCGATCATGGGTCAGATCTTCGAACACGAAGTGGTCATCGTGGGCGCCGGCCCGGCGGGAATGTGCGCCGCGATGTACACCGGCCGCGCGATGCTCGACGCTGTCGTCCTTGAGCGCGGGTTCCCCGGCGGCGAGCTCCTCAATACGGAATTGGTGGAGGATTATCCCGGCTTCGAGACCATCCTCGGCTCCGAACTGGCCCAGAAATTCCAGGAGCACGCGGTCAAGTTCGGGGCACAGTTCAAGACGGGTGTTACGGTCGACGCCGTGCGCAAGCGAGCCGACGGCATGTTCGAGGTGACCACCGACGCCGGCGATACGTACGTCTCCCCGACCGTGATCATCACGGCGGGTGGTACTCCGGTGAAGCTCGGTGTCCCCGGCGAACTCGAGTACGCGGGGAAGGGCGTTTCGTATTGCGCTATTTGCGATGGCGCGTTCTTCCGGAACCACACCATCGCCGTCGTGGGCGGGGGCGACGCGGCGGCCGAGGAAGCCGACTTTCTAACACGCTACGCGAGCAAGGTCTACCTGATTCACCGGCGCGGTGAATTGCGCGCGTCGAAGATTCTGCAGCAGCGCTTGTTCGCCAACCCCAGGATCGAGCCGATCTGGGACACGGTGGTCGAACGCATCGAAGGCGATGGCCAGGGGCTCATGCGGTCGCTCACGCTGCGCCACGTGAAGACCAACGCAGTGCGTGCGCTGGAGGCCACCGGCCTGTTCGTGTTCATTGGGTTCAAGCCCAACTCCGGGATCATCCAGGGTCACGTTGATCACGATGAGATGGGCTACCTCAGGACCGACGCCAACATGCAGACGAACATCCCGGGTCTGTTCGCGGCCGGCGACCTTCGCGCGCAGCTCACGCGTCAGGTGACCACGGCGGTTGGCGATGCGACAACGGCGGCCATCGCCGCCGAGAAATACCTCAAGGCCCGCAAGGATCACGCGGTGCGCGACGGGGGAGTGGCGGCGTGAAGATCGACTGGGTCACGGTAGGCCCATTTCAGGAAAACAGTTACCTGATCGTCGACGAGCAGTCACGCCGGGCCGTCCTCGTGGATCCGGGCGATGAAGCGCCGCGCATTATCGGCATGCTGCGCGATGCGGGCGTGACGCCGGATGCCATTTGGTTGACACACGGGCACTTGGACCACGTTGGCGCGATTGCCGCCATCAAGCGCGAATGGAAGCTCCCGGTCTTCCTCCACAACGACGACCTGGTGATCTATCGGCGCGCTTCGCAATCGGCGGTGCGATACGGATTCACCATGGAGCAACCGCCCGAGCCGGACCACTCCCTCGCCGACGGTGATGCGCTGAACGTCGGCGCTCTGCGCTTCACCGTGCGGCACACGCCCGGCCATGCGCCCGGACATGTGGTGTTTCACGGTGAGGGGGCCATGTTCGGCGGCGATCTGCTGTTCGCCGGTTCCATCGGGAGAACCGACCTGCCGCTTTCGAATCCCGACGACATGGAAACGTCCCTCGCCCTCGTCGCGACGTTCGACCGGGATACCGTCGTCTATCCGGGCCACGGGCCGCCGACGAGCATTGGCAACGAACTGATGACCAATCCGTTCCTCGCGGACGTGGTCGAGCGTACCTGAGCGCGCGACACGCGCACCGAGACAACCCATGACATCCGGCTTCAGAACAGAAAAGGATCCCCTCGGCGAGAAACAGGTTCCCGCCGACGCGCTGTATGGCGTGCAGACGCTGCGCGCGATGGAGAACTTCCCGATCAGCGGCATGCGTCCGCTGGAGCCGTTCGTGGTGGCGCAGGTGTGGATCAAGAAGGCCGCCGCGCTGACGCACAAGAAGACGGGCCGGCTAGACGCCAAACTGGCAGAGGCGATCATCAAGGCGGCCGATGAAGTCCTCGCAGGCCAGCACCGCGAGCATTTCGTGGTGGATCCATATCAGGCGGGCGCCGGCACGTCGCACAACATGAACGTCAATGAGGTGTTGGCGAACCGCGCCAACGAGCTCCTCGGGGGAGCGCGCGGCACCTACACGCCGGTGCATCCGAACGACCACGTGAACATGGCGCAGAGCACCAACGACACGATCCCGACGAACATTCGGCTGGCGTGTCTGGCGCAGCTGGGCGCTTTCGAGAAAGCGTTCGAGACTCTGGCGGCCGCCCTCGCGGAGAAGGGTGTCGCGTTTGACGATATCGTCAAGGCCGGTCGTACGCACTTGCAGGACGCGATGCCCATCCGGCTGGGCCAGGAGTTCACGGCGTACGCCGGGTCGATCCGTCGCGGCGCCAAACGCGTGCACGACGCGGCCGATTATCTCCGCGACCTCGGCATTGGTGGCAGCGCGGTTGGAACCGGCGTCACGGTGGAGAAGGAATATCCCGCTCTGATGAATCAGTTCCTGCGCGACATCACCAAGCTCGACCTTCGTGTCGGCGAGGACCGCGTACAGTTGATGCAGAGCATGGGCGACGTCGCAGGGTTCAGCGCGGCCATTCGTGTGCTGGCGCTCGACCTGAGCAAGATCGCCAGCGACCTGCGGCTCATGGCCATGGGTCCGCGCACCGGAATCGACGAGATCAGATTGCCCGCCGTGCAGCCCGGGTCATCCATCATGCCGGGGAAGGTGAATCCATCCATCCCGGAAATGGTGAATCAGGTGTGTTTCCAGGTCGTCGGGTGCGACACGACGGTGTCGATTTCCGCCGAGCACGGGCAGCTGGAGCTCAATGTCATGATGCCCGTGATCGCGTTCAACGTGCTGCTGTCGATGCAGATTCTCACGAACGCGGCCACGGTGCTCGCCGAGAAATGCGTGCGCGGCATCGAGGCCAACCGCGAAATGAACGCGTACTGGGTGGAGCGGTCGGCGGCGCTGGCGACCGCCCTGGCGCCCCAGATCGGCTACGCCAAGGCAGCCGAGATCAGCAAGCGCTCGGTGAAGGAGGGCATGCTCATTCGGGACCTCGTGAAGAAGGAAGGCTTGCTGCCGGCGAACGAGATCGACGAAGTGCTCGATCTGAAAAAGATGACTGAGATCGGCGTTCCCGGCGGCAAGCACAACGTGTCGGCTGGCGGCTAGCAACGCTTCGGCCTATCCTCCAATTGTGCGCATAACCACACTTGCGGAGTACGGCGTCATCTGCGCGCTGCACCTCGCCAAGCGCGTCGGCGAAGGTCCGATCACCGGACGCGATATTGCTGAGCGGGAACGTCTGCCGGTGGACTACGTCGAGCAGATCCTGCTGCGCATGCGCCGCGCCGGAATTGTGAAAAGCACCCGGGGCGCCCACGGCGGGTACGCGCTGGCCCGCACCGCCGAAGACGTGTCCGTGCGCGATGTCATCGCGGCGTCAGAGCTGCAGACGTTCGACCTGCATTGCGTCACGCATCCAGTCGAGGAAGAGCGCTGTTCGTCAGCCCACACGTGCAGTATCCGGCCGGTGTGGATGTTGCTGCAGCAGAAGATCGACAATGTACTGGACGGCGTTCGTCTCTCCGACCTGCTGCACGAGGAGAGCGTGGTCCGCGAACGCGTGGGCCTGGACCGTGATTCGGGTGACAAGGCGCGCGGCCTGCCGGTCCTTCAGGTCAACTAAGGCACGACGCGCCGTGGTGCTCTTCGCTCATTGGCGCAAGTCGCGCGAACTCCAGCGCAAGGCCGCCGAGTTCGTGGCCGACCTGTTGCGCGAACCGGCGCCCGAAGACGTGAATTGGCTGGCGACGGTGGCGACCAAGGGCGACGAGGACCACGCCCGATGGGAGCTGCGCTACGCACGGCGTGCGATCGGGCTGCTGGTGGCGCAGCGCGACGCGCTTGATGACCGGACTGCTTCGTCGGTTGCTCAGGCGCTGACGTCCGCATTTGAAACGGACGATCACATCGATCGTGACCGCTTTGGCCTAGTCGAGCGGCAGTTCAATGCACGACTCAGCGCGTATCGCGACGCCCTCGGTGCGCGAGGCACGGACGCCTCCACGCGCCTTGGTCAAACCCTGCTGGCGTTTTCCGGCGGTTCGTTCCGCGATGTGGACGACAAGGTGCGTCGCGCCGCGGACACCGTCGCGGCCTTCGAGCGCGAAGCCAACGACGCTCTACGATCGGCATTCGGCGCCGCGGTCTTGCCGGAGTACGTTCCGCCGTCAGCGGCAGCAGGGACCTCGAACTGACACTGGCGCGCGGGCCGCGGCGCCTGCAGGACGGAGTGCCGAAGGTGGGACTCGAACCCACACGGGCTTGCGCCCACTGGCTCCTGAAGCCAGCGCGTCTACCAGTTCCACCACTTCGGCGCGAGAGGCAACGTAGGTTTCGCTGGACCTAAAGTCAACGCAGACAGCGACTTTGAAGCCCTCCGACAGCCACAAAAAAGAAGAAGAGCGCATTTCCGTTGCGCGAAACAAACGCGCGCGCTTCGACTATCACCTGCTGGACACGTTCGAGGCCGGCGTGGCGCTCAAGGGCACGGAGGTGAAGGCGTTGCGCGCGGGGAAGGCCAACATCACGGACGCGTACGGTGTGGTGCGGGACGGCGAGGTGTTCCTGCTCAACGCGCATATCTCGCCTTACGAGCGCGGCGGGTACGTAAACCACGAGCCCACGCGGCTGCGGAAACTGTTGCTTCACCGCAGGGAAATCCGTCGTTTGATCGGAGCCGTGGAGCGGGAAGGCCTCACCCTCGTTCCACTCGAGTTGTACTTCAAGAAGGGAGTCGCGAAGGTGGCCTTGGCGTTGGCGAAGGGAAAGAAGCTGCACGACAAGCGTGATACCGAGCGGAAGCGTGACGCGGAGCGCGAAATGGCGCGCGCCCAACAGGCCCGCGGCCGTCGATGATTCTCGCAATCCTGGTGTCCGCGGCGCTGCAGGCGCCGCCGCCTCAAGCGCGGCCGCCGCAACGTCGTCCCGCACCGAAGCCGGTGGCGAGGGTCGTGGCCCCGGCCGCCAAACCCAAGGCGTTTGGGCGCGTCGTGGTGGACGCCGGTCACGGTGGCGTCGACCCCGGCGCGCCGATGCAGACCAAAGCCGGCCTGCGGGAAAAAGACATCACGCTTCAACTGGCTTTGCGGCTCGGCGAGGCGCTCAAGCTGCGAGGCATTGAGGTTGTCTTCACGCGAAAGAAGGACACCCTCATCGCGCTGGCGGATCGTGGCCGGATCGCGAATCAGGCCGGGGGCGACGTGTTCATCTCTATCCACGTCAACGCCGCCAACAAACACTGGCGGAATCCCGGTGCGGCGCGCGGATTTGAAACCTACTTCCTCGCCGAAGCCAAGACTGAGGACGCACGGCGCGTGGAGGCCATGGAAAACGAGGCGCTCCGATTCGAGGGACCCAGGCACATCGATTCCAGTGATCCCCTCGGGTTCATCCTGAAGGATATGGAGCAGAACCAGTATCTGCGCGAGTCCTCGGAGTTTGCCGGAATCGTGCAGCGCCGCCTTGCGCAGGTGCACCCGGGCCCGGACCGTGGCGTGAAGCAAGCGGGCTTCCACGTGCTCGTCACGGCGCTCATGCCGGCCATCCTCGTCGAAGTCGGTTTTGGCACGAATTCCGGCGAAGCGGCCTATCTTTCGAGCACCGTGAGACAACAGGCCTTGGCGCGCGTGATCGCGGACGCCACCAACGAATACCTCGATCGGTACCAGCGCCGGGTGGGCAACAGCGGGCTCACGGGCTCGCATGACTGACGGCGTTCTTGCCGTCAGTGTAGCGAACCTCGAATTCCGCAATCCCATCGTCCTCGCCGCCGGAACAGCGGGCTACGGCGTGGAGCTCGAAGGGGTCGTTGATCTTGATGCGCTCGGAGGGTTCGTCACCAAGGCGGTGAGCGCGGAGCCGCGGCTGGGAGCCGCCGCGCCACGCGTCGCCGAGTTCGAAGGCGGCATGATCAACGCCGTGGGTTTGGCCAATCCGGGACTGGCCGAGGTGGCGCGGACCCATGTGCCCTGGCTTGCGAATCATCACCGCGGCACGCGCCGTTTCGCGAATGTGGTGGGATTCACGGAGGACGAGTTCGCGACGGTGATTCGCGGTCTGGAAGACTCCGTGGCGAAGAACCCGGGCGCATTGGACGGGTACGAGCTCAATGTGAGCTGCCCCAACGTCAGGCAGGGCGGCGCGGAGTTCGGGTCGGATCCGGCGTCCCTCCGTGCGGTAGTCGGGCTGGCGCGAGCCGAGACCAAGCGGCCGCTCTTCGTGAAACTCGCGCCGACGCTGCCTGACATCGCGGCGGCTGCGAAGGCGGCGGTGGACGCGGGTGCAGATGGCATCACCGTCGTGAACACGGTTCCCGGCCTCGTGGTGGATCTCGAACGTCGCCGCCCGGTGCTCGGCTTCGGAAGTGGCGGTGTGAGTGGCGCCGCCATTCTGCCGGTCGGTGTCCTGGCGACGTGGAGAGTGTCGCGCGCCGTGCGGGTGCCAGTCATCGGACTGGGTGGCGTGGCCTCGGGTGCGGATGCGCTTCAATACATCGTGGCCGGGGCGAACCTGGTCGGGGTCGGGACGGCAGCACTCCGGGATCCGCGCGCCCCAGCGCGCATCGTCAAGGAGATGCGCGCATGGTGCGAGAGGCATTCTGTGCGGTCGCTTGGGTCGCTACGCGGGTCACTGGAATGGCCGACATGACACGGCGAGTCGCGCCGATCGTTGCCTTGGATGTCCCCACTGCCTCGGCGGCCATGGCCCTTGTCGACGAACTCGGGGACCTGTGCCGTTTCTACAAGATTGGGAGCGAACTGTTCGCGGCCGAGGGACCTTCGGTGATTCGCGCCGTGCAGGCGCGCGGCGCGGACGTCTTTCTCGACCTCAAGTTCCACGACATTCCCAACACCGTGCGTGGGGCCGTTCGCAGCGCCGCCGGACTCGGCGTCCGGTTGGTGACAGTGCATGCCTCGGGTGGTTCCGCGATGCTTGGCGCCGCGGTCGCCGGGGCGCGCGAGGCCGCTGGCTCGTGTGAGATTCTGGCGGTGACCGTTCTGACCTCGCTCGACGCGGACACGCTCGGCAGCTCCTGGGGTCGCCGGATCAGCGACATGGAGGCCGAGGTCTTGCGGTTGGCCGGTCTCGCCAGTGCCGAAGGGCTGCACGGCGTGGTCTGCAGCGGGCGCGAGTCGGCCGCGATCATCAGGCAATACCCGGATCTGGCGACCCTCGTGCCAGGCGTGCGTCTGGCCGGTGGCGCAACCCAGGACCAGGCCCGCGTGGTGACGCCGCGAGAGGCGGCGGTCGCCGGGGCGTCGTACATCGTGCTCGGGCGGGCGGTGTCGGCAGCCGAGTCGCCAGCGAAGGCCATGAAGATGGTGCTAGCGGACTTGCCTTAAGTCACGACCGGGACTATTCTTAACGACTGTCCAAGAAAGTCTGTCGTTCGTACCGGTTCGGAGACCTTTCGTGAAAGTTCGCACCAGCGTGAAGCCGATCTGCGAGCACTGCAAAGTCGTGAAGCGCAATGGCGTGACTCGCGTGATCTGCACGCGCAATCCCAAGCACAAGCAGCGTCAGGGCTGATTTCATGGCACGTATCTCTGGCGTGGATCTTCCGCGCGAAAAGAAAGTTGAAGTTGGTCTGACGTACATCTTCGGCATCGGCCGCTTCACGGCCGCCGACCTCATGCAGAAGGCGAACATCGATCCCACGCTGCGCGTGCGCGATCTGTCGGACGCCGACGTCACTCGCCTGCGTCAGGTGATCGAGCGCGACTACAAGGTGGAAGGCGCGCTCCGCACTGAAGTGGCGATGAACATCAAGCGCTTGATGGACATCGGTTCTTATCGCGGCACGCGTCATCGGCGCAATCTCCCGGTTCGCGGCCAGCGGACCCACACGAACGCGCGCACCAAGAAGGGTCCGCGCCGTGCCATCGCGGGCAAGAAGAAGGTGACCAAGTAATGGCTATCGGAAAAAAGGTGAAGCGCGTTGTGGATGCCGAGGGCATCGCACACGTCAGCGCCACGTTCAACAACACGACCGTGACCATCACGGACACCCACGGCAACACGATCGCATGGGGTTCGTCGGGCAAGGCCGGGTTCAAGGGATCAAAGAAGAGCACGCCGTTCGCGGCGACCGTGGCGGCCGAGCAGGCCGCGCGTGAGGCGCTGAGCGCGGGCGTGAAGCGGGTCCATGTGCGGGTGCAGGGTCCTGGCAGCGGCCGCGAGTCCGCCATTCAGGCGCTGGCGTCAGCCGGCCTGCAGGTGAGGTCCATCAAGGACGTCACACCGCTCCCGCACAATGGATGTAGACCGCCGAAACGTCGGCGGGTGTAATCGGTTGCAGTTCCGTTTGGTCGGGGCCTTCACCCCTATTCGAGCCTGCCGCGCGTGAAGGGCGGGGCAGGGCGATGCCGGGCAGCCGGCAAGACCCAATTCAAAACATGCCAACAATCGATCTCCGCGGGCTTGTTCGCCCGCACCTCGTAGAGTCCACCAAGCGCGACGACAATCCCAATGTCGCGGAGTTTCGCCTCCAGCCGCTGGAGCGTGGTTTCGGCCACACCCTCGGCAATTCGATCCGCCGCATGCTGCTGTCGTCGCTGCGTGGCTCGGCCGTCTGGGCGTTCCGCGTCGACGGCGTGGTGCACGAGCACCAGACCATCGACGGCGTCGTGGAAGACGTCCACCAGATCATCGGCAACCTCAAGGCGCTGACGCTGACGCTGGACGATGGCGTCGAGGAAGTCGTGATGCGCGTGACCAAGGATGAAGCCGGCGCTGTGACGGCCGCCGACATCAATGAGGCCGCGGGCGCCCGGGCGCTCAACCCGGCACAACACTTGTTCACGCTCCAGGATGATCGCGAGATCACCATGGAGCTGTACGTGAACAAGGGTCGCGGATACGTCGAAGCCGACCAGCATCCCCTCGACCGCGGTTTGCCCGTGGACCTGGTGCGTGTCGACTCGATCTACAACCCGGTGCGCCGCGTCAACTTCTCGGTTGCGGAAACGCGCGTTGGGCAGCGCACGGACTACGATCGCCTGACCCTCATTGTCGAAACGAACGGCACGATTTCGCCGGACGAAGCGGTGTCCTACGCCGCGGCATTGGCGCAGACGCACTTCCAGTACTTCGTCGAGTTCGGTTCGCATGCATCGGCCCCGCTGGGGATGGCGCTCGAGTCCACGGACGGGGACGCCGGCAAGCTGGCGGCCAAACTCCGCACACCGATCGACGATCTCGAACTCTCGGTTCGCTCCGTGAACTCGCTCAAGAACTCGAGCATCCGGACGTTGGGCGACCTCGTGCGCCAGACCGAGAGCCAGATACTGCAGGTGAAGAACTTCGGCAAGAAGTCGCTCCAGGAGATCGCCGATCTGCTCGAGCGTGAACGTCTCAACTTCGGGATGCGTTTTGAGGAAGCCGACGGCGGTTTGCGTGTGCTCGATTGGGGCACGCAGCCGAGCCAGGCCGCCGCTGCCGCGCCCGACGATATGGAGGATTAGGACCCATGCGTCATCGCAAGGCGGGGCGTCAGCTTCGCCGCACGACCGAGCAGAAGATCGCGTTGATGCGTGGCCTCGCGTCGTCCCTCATTGAGCACGGCGCCGTGGAGACCACCGAGGCGAAAGCCAAGGAACTCCGGCCGTTCATCGAAAAGCTGATCACCAAGGCCCGCGCCGGCACGCTGCACGCGCGTCGTCAGGCAATTCGTCATATTCACAAGCGCGCCACGGCCGACAAGCTGTTCAAGGAAATCGGTCCGCGGTTCGCCAAGCGGCACGGCGGGTACACCCGGATTCTCAAGACCGGCCACCGCAAGGGCGACGGCGCCGAGATGGCGCGCATCGAGCTGGTGGAGGAGTAACCATGGCAATCAATCGCAGTCGCTGCTACGTGTGCGACAAGGGCGTGACGTTTGGCAACAACGTGTCGCATGCCAATAACAAGACGCGCCGCACGTGGAAACCGAATCTCCAGGTCGCCCGCATCGTCGGGCCGGCAGGCAAGATCATCAAGGTGAAGGTCTGCACGGGGTGCCTCAACGCAGGTAAGATCAAGCGAGCGCCGCGGGGTGCCGCGGCGTGATCGTCGTCCGGAGCATCCGTCCCATTGAACAGGGGAGCTTCGGGCTCCCCTTTTTCATACCGATATGCCAACCGCACTAGTTACCGGAATCACGGGCCAGGACGGCTCGTACCTCGCCGAGTTTCTGCTCGCCAAAGGCTACAAGGTGATCGGGGTGGTGCGGCGCAGTTCAACAACACCGTATGAGCGTATCGGCCACTTGGTGGACAAGGTGGAGTTGGTGTCCGCCGATCTGCTGGACCAGACGTCGCTGACCGACGCCGTGCACGACGCCCAACCGGACGAGATCTACAATCTCGCGGCGCAGAGCTTCGTGCAGGCGTCATGGACGCAACCGGTGCTGACGGGCGAGTTCACGGCACTCGGTGTCACGCGGATGCTCGAGGCGATGAAGAAGGCCGCGCCAAAGGCGCGCTTCTATCAGGCGAGTTCGAGCGAAATGTTCGGCAAGGTGCACGAATCGCCACAGAAGGAGAGTACGCCGTTCTATCCGCGCAGTCCTTACGGCGTTGCCAAGGTGTATGGGCACTGGATCACCGTGAACTACCGCGAGAGCTTCGGGCTCTACGCCGTCTCGGGGATTCTCTTCAACCATGAGAGTCCCCGTCGCGGGCTGGAGTTCGTGACGCGCAAAGTCACCGACGCTGTCGCGCGCATCAAGTTGGGCCGCGCCGACAAGGTGTCGCTCGGCAATCTCGAGGCGCGCCGCGACTGGGGGTTTGCCGGCGACTACGTCGACGCCATGTGGCGCATGCTTCAGCCACCCGAGCCTGATGACTACGTCATCAGCACCGGGCATACGTGGACGGTCCGCGAGCTGTGTGAGGCGGCCTTCAAGCACGCGGGCCTCGACTATCGCAAACATGTAGTCCAGGACCCGAAGTACTTCAGGCCCGCGGAGGTGGACCTCCTCGTAGGTGATCCTTCGAAGGCGGCCAGCAAGCTGGGTTGGAAACCGAAGGTCGCCTTCCATGAACTCGTGGCGATGATGGTCGACGCCGATCTTGAGCGGCATCGCTTGCCTCGGTAAGGGCCGGACTCACTGATGTCCTCGCCACGAATCCTGATCACCGGCGGATCCGGATTCGTCGGCCAATGGATGTGCCGGCACTACCTCGCTGAGGGGTTTACCGTCTCCGCCGGCACGGTGGGCCAGGCGACGGGGCCCGCGGTGCTCACCAACGAACAGCGGCTGGCGGTGCAGTGGTTGCCGATGGATACCACATCCGACGAGCAGATTGCACGCGCTGTGGACACCGCGGCACCGGATTTGGTGGCGCACCTGGCCGCCATGGCGTTTTCGCCAGACGCGACCGAATCACCGGCAAGGGCATTCGAGGTCAACGCGCTTGGCGCCCTTCGCCTGCTTTCCCGCCTGGCTACGGTCGGCGCCAAGCAGGTGCGCGTGCTCATCGTCGGCAGCGCCGAGCAGTACGGGGCCAATTCGGCGCAGGTGTCGCCAGTGCCGGAAACCGTCGCTCTCGCGCCGCTCACTGTGTACGCTGCGTCCAAGGCCACGCAGGAGCTGGTGGCGATGCAAGTGGCTCGTGGTCAAGTCGTGCACGTGGTCTGCACTCGCAGTTTCAATCACTCGGGTTTTGGGCACGGGCCGCAGTACCTTTTCCCATCGGTGGTAGAGCGAGCCAGGAGTCTCCCCAAACACGGCGGGACGTTGCGGCTTGGCAACGGAGCACCGATCCGGGATTATCTCCACGTGGCCGACGTTGTTTCCGCCTACGCTGCGCTGCTGGCGTGCGGCGTTTCGGGCGAGGCCTACAATGTGTCCAGCGGGACCGGCATTTCCGTTCAGGATCTTGCCGAGCGCGTCTTGATGCGCCTCCGTACCGCCGCCGAGATTACGACAGATGCGGCGCTCACCAGGCGCATTGATGTCCCGGTTTTGGTGGGCGACAACGGGAAGCTCAGGACGGCGACGGGCTGGAAACCACGCTTCACCGTTGACGACATCATCGACGATTTGATTCATGGGACGACGCGCTGACCTGCATCGCATTCTCATCATCGGTTCCGGCCCGATCGTCATCGGGCAGGCAGCCGAGTTTGACTATTCCGGAACCCAGGCCGCCCGAGCGCTCCGCGAGGAAGGCTACGAAGTCATCCTCGTGAACTCGAATCCGGCGACGATCATGACGGATCCGGAAGTCGCCGACCGGACGTACATCGAGCCGGTGACGCCCGAGTTCGTCGAGCTGATCATCGAGAAGGAGAAGCCCGACGCGCTGCTACCGACGGTCGGCGGACAAACGGCCCTGAACGTCGCCATGGCGTTGTCGGTGTCCGGCGCGCTGGAGCGGCACGGGGTTGAGCTCATCGGCGCCAACGCCAAGGCGATTGCCATCGCCGAAGACCGCAAGCTGTTCGCGGAAGCGATGGTTCGCATCGGCCTGACCGTGGCCGAGGGGGGGATTGCGACGACCCTGGCTGAGGCTGAGCACATCCTGGAGCGCACCGGTTATCCCGCCATCATTCGTCCCTCGTTCACTCTCGGCGGCAGCGGCGGCGGTGTGGCGTACAACCGTGAAGAGTTCGAGGACATCGTTCAGCGCGGGCTGGACGAATCTCCCAACACGCAGGTGCTCATCGAGCGCAGCGTTCTCGGTTGGAAGGAGTTCGAACTCGAGGTGATGCGCGACCATGACGATAACGTCGTGATCGTCTGCTCGATCGAGAACCTGGATCCCATGGGCGTGCACACGGGCGATTCGATCACCGTTGCGCCGGCCATGACGCTGACGGATCGCGAGTATCAGAAGATGCGCGACGCGGCGTGCGCGGTGATCCGCGAAGTGGGCGTGGCGGCGGGGGGCTGCAATATCCAGTTCGCGGTGAATCCTGTCGACGGTGAGATGATCGTGATCGAGATGAACCCGCGCGTGTCGCGGTCCTCGGCGCTGGCGTCCAAGGCGACGGGATTCCCGATTGCGCGCATTGGTGCCAAGCTGGCCGTCGGCTATCGGCTCGATGAGATCCCGAACGACATTACGAAGACGACGCCGGCGTCGTTCGAGCCGGTCCTCGACTATGTCGTGGTCAAGGTGCCGCGGTTCGCGTTCGAGAAATT
>ERZ1292623.3619-Hain-H51-01um-R1-3619-length-13106-cov-3_pt1 | contig 13106 bp, 15 predicted proteins | sample MGYA00564398_ERZ1292623 | MGnify/ENA primary metagenome ERZ1292623 (study PRJEB36523, sample SAMEA6512633) | groundwater metagenome | collected 2019-01-07 | study: AquaDiva: Metagenomics assemblies of 32 groundwater samples | reverse complement strand
GAACAGCTAAGAGCGGCCACGTCGATAAAAGTTATTTTTCACGGGCCCGATTCTTACATCTCACCTGCTTGGTATATTGAAAGCAAAGATAACGTTCCTACATGGAATTACTCTGTCGTTCACTGCTCTGGAGATTTCGAGATAATCAGCGAGCCCAAAGCAGCGCTTAAAGATATGCAAGCTGTAATCGCAGAGTTTGAGCAGCGCTATGGTACAAATTGGTCATTAGCTACTGCTGATGAGAATGATCGTCCAAACGTAGACTCCAGCTCTGTACATAAAGATGTCACAGCTATGCTTCCGCACATCGTGGTGTTTCGTTTTAAAAATCTAAAGTTAGATGCAAAATTTAAACTGAGTCAGAAGCTAGATAAAGTAAGCCGTGAAACGACAATTGCGGAGCTTAAAGCTCTCGGCGAAGAGAAAACTGACAGTACACTTTTTGATTTAGCTGAATATATGGAGTTAACAAGAAGCTAATTACTTCGTCACTTTTTTCTTAAGCTCAGCTTCGGCTTTATCATCCATCACCACAAGATCACCGGCTTTAATACCTGTGCGCTCATAAACTGAACCCTTAGCCACTGATCCTACAACCATCACGTTTTTGCCCGTCGCTGGGTCGACAGCCGGAGCCAATGAAATATCAGTAAGAAGCTTACCTAAGTTACTTTTCTCTTTAGCTGTAGCTTTCGCCACTGAATCTGAAAGGTTCTTAATTGCGGCCGGTGCTGGTGCCGATAAACCCACTAAAAGTGCTGGGACCATAAGAGCCACAGGCAAAACGATTTTAAGAAATTTCATAGATCCTCCAAAAGGCCAAAAGCAAAACGGCATCCCGTAGAATGCCGTTTATTATTACCACATTTGGAGTCGTTCTTAAAGAGTGCTTGTCTCTAGAACCCGTGTCCAGATGTCGCTTGAGCAGAAGAATAAGAGCGTAAACAGTAGGAATATCGCGGTGATAAAGATGCCGAGGTTGAGTCGGTTATCATACTTTAAACCCATAAAAATCGCTAAAACTAAGCCGGCTTTCACGCTGGCAATAGCAAAGGCGATGATTGTTGAAAAGAATCCAAGGTGTAAGCCAGATACTGGCGGAGCAAAAGCCACCGTAGCAACTGTCAAAATCAGAAGGATAATTAGGATATTCCGATAAGTCGAAATAGGTGTGATGTGGTGATGACCACTTCCGCCTGAATGATCGGCTTTGTCTGTAGGGAATTGTGATTGATTTGCCATGTTGTACCTCAGCCCACCAAATAAAGAAGTGGGAATAAAAAGATCCAGATCAAATCGACTAAGTGCCAAAAGAGTCCAGTGCCTTCAACGAATGTATAGTGTTGAGAATCAAAATCTCCACGCTTCGTGCGGTACATTGACCATCCGATTAAACCCATTCCTACTAATACGTGCGATCCGTGAAGACCTGTCATTAAGAAGTAGAAAGAGAAATAAAGGGCCAGGTTACTCGCTTGTCCGCCGTCGAATGCAAATAGGTCACCCGGCTTTAAACCTAAGTGAAATTTGTGAGTGTATTCAAAGTACTTCACAACCATGAAGATAAATCCGCAGAAAATCGTAACAGCCATCATGTTAAATGATTTCTTCGGCTGATTCGTTTGTGCGTACTGAATCGAAATGGCCATTGTGAAAGAACTCACGAGAAGAACGATGGTGTTGAACGCCCCCATCTTCCAATCTAAGTATTTTGCGCCTTCAGCAAACATCTCTGGGTAGAGATTGTGAAAAATTAGATAGCCAACGAATAAGCCACCGAACATTAAAATTTCGGTTGCTAGAAATAACCAAACGCCAAGTTTACCAGCCTCAAACTGCTGATCGAGCGTTCTAAAGTGGTGAGCTAAATGAGGGTGATGTGCCCCAGCACCATGATTAGCGGTACTCATATGGTCCTTCCGTTACTGTCGGTTCGTGATCGAAGTTAAAGTGAGTTGGTGGAGAGTTAGCTGTCCACTCAAGAGTTTTTGCACCCCAAGGATTCATTGGAGCTTTTTTGCCAGCCATCATGCCTTGAATAATAACATAAAGAGCAATCAAGAAGCCGATGGCGATCGTGTAAGCTCCAAAAGTTGAGATTCTATTGAGAGAGGTATACTCAGGTAAATAGTCATAATAACGGCGAGGCATGCCCATCGCCCCCAAAATAAATTGCGGGAAAAATGTGACGTTGAAACCTACGAAGATCAAAACGAACGTGAGACGCGCAAGTGATTCATTGTACATCTTTCCGAAAATTTTTGGGAACCAGTAATAGCTACCCGCCATGATAGCCATTAATGTTCCACCCACCATAACGTAGTGGAAGTGAGCCACGACGAAATATGTATCATGAAAGTGAACGTCAATTGCTACGACAGCTAAAAAGATTCCCGTTACGCCACCGATAGTGAATAAGAACAAGAACCCCATGGCAAAGAGCATTGGGCTCTGGAATGAAATCGAACCTTTATAAAGAGTCGCCACCCAGTTGAAAACTTTAATGGCGGTCGGAACACCAACAAGCATGGTAATGAACGAAAACAAAATACCGGCCACTTCAGACTGACCGCTCACGAACATATGGTGACCCCAAACGAAGAACGAAACGGCCGCGATACCAACAGATGAAAGAGCAATCGCTTTGTAACCGAAGATCGTCTTGCGAGAAAAACATGTGATGACTTCACTCACCACGCCCATGGCAGGTAAGATCATGATGTAAACCGCTGGATGCGACTAGCACCAGAAGAAATGCTGGAACAGAACCGGATCGCCACCGAGTTTCGGATCGAAAATACCAACACCCATTAAGCGTTCAGCCGCGAGCAACAATAATGTAATGGCAAGAACTGGTGTTGCTAAAACTTGAAGAACAGCAGTTGAGTAAAGAGCCCATACGAAGAGTGGCATCCTCCAGAACGTCATGCCCGGAGCGCGAAGTTTGTGAGTTGTTACAATGAAGTTAAGGCCCGTCAAAATTGACGAGAAACCCATAACGAAAGCACCGAGAACAACCAAGATTGTACCGTTACCCGTCTTAATTGAATAAGGCGTGTAGAATGTCCAGCCTGTATCAGCGCCGTGATAAATTAAAGAGAAAAAAGAAATCGCTGCGCCGATCATCAAGCAGTACCAGCTGAGCAAGTTGAGTCGTGGGAAAGCTACGTCTTTCGCGCCGATATGAAGCGGAAGAATAAAGTTACCCAAGAATGCCGGAATACCTGGAATGATCACCATGAAAACCATGATCGCACCATGGAAGGTCATCGATTGGTTGTAGTGAGCCGCGCTCATGATCGTTTGACCCGGGGCAATCAATTCTGTGCGAAGTAACATCGCAAAGATACCGCCAAGAAAGAAGAACGTCAGAACCGAGATCATATAAAGGATCCCGATACGTTTATGGTCTAGAGTTGAGAGCCATGACCAGAGGCCCTTTTCACAATTGATGTAATTCTCATCCGCCGAAGCGACATGATTTGCAGCCATTTTGTCTCCTACTTAGAAGCTTTAATATATTCAATAACGCCAAGTAACTCTTGTTCCGAAATCTGACCCTGGAATGGCGTCATTGCATTTGGAAACCCTGCTACGATCTGTGATGCCGGATCTAAAATCGATTTTCTGATGTAGTTCTCGTCAGCTGTTACTTTCGTTCCATCTGCCAGAGCTACTTCGTGACCAAAAATTCCGCCAAGTCCCGGGCCAATTTTCTTCTCAGTCGACATATTGTGACAAGCGACACATTTCTGATCGAAAACTTTTTTACCAATATCCGCAACGCTCAATCCTTTATATGGATCATTCTGAAGCCATTCTTCATAGGCTTCTTTTGAAAGCACATGAACTTTAGCTAGCATGGCCGAGTGACCATCACCGCAGTACTCAGTACAGAACATTTGAAATGTTCCTTCTTTAGTTGCTGTGAAGTGAAGAGCTGTATAACGACCCGGCACCGCATCTTGTTTCACACGGAAGCTCGGTACGAACACGCTGTGAAGAACGTCGCGTGAAGAAATAATCAATTTAACTGGCTCGTTAACAGGAACATAGAATTCGCCAGAAGTTTTACGACCGCTCTTATATAAGAAGTCCCAGTACCATTTCTGACCAACAACGTGCACTTCATACGCATTCTCAGGCATTTTGCGCATATCGTAGTAAATTTTGAAACCCCAACCGAATACAATCATGAAGATCACAAACGGAATAAAGCTCCACAAAAATTCAAGCATAGCATTATGAGAAATGTAGGCCGTCTTATCGTTTGCAGTTTTACGTTTATACTTCATCGCGAAATAAATCATTCCACCAATAACGAGCACACATGAAATAAAGCTCGTGATGATCAAAAATTTATAGAGGCTGTCGACTCCAGCCGCAAACTCTGAAGCCTGCGGTGGCATAAATGAAGAGGCATACGCCTGGTTCAACCAGAAAATCATCCCAAGTCTCCTTTGACGGACAATGATGTACGATCTGCAAGGCGGCGCTCACGTCTCCAATAAGGGACTAAGAACGCTGCCAGAAGCAATGCTGTTAAAGCTCCACCCAAGCGCATGACATTGAATGCAGCGAGCGTGTATTTGTTCTTTGACGGATTGAACTGAAAACAGAATAGAACAATTTGATCTATAATGTTTCCGATTTTGCCTTGCGAGGCCTCAATTAATGAAAGACGTAAAGTTTGTGGTGGAAATTCGATACCGTAGAGGTAACGAGAAATAACACCCTGTGGAGTTAAAACATAAGCTACAGCGGCGTGAGCGTATTGCTGGCCCGCTTCGTTCCACTTAAATCTGAAACCTAATTCACCTGCGAGCTTTAAAACATTCTCTTCAGTACCAACTAAGAAGTGCCAACCTTTTTCTGCGCCCGGCTGGTTGAGCTCTTTTAAGTAGTTTATTTTTTTCTTCGCAGCTAATTCAGGTGTTTCGTTGTGATTCATGCTTACAGCCACAAGATCAAAATCTTTACCTACGGTCATTTTAGCTTTATGAAACACATCAAGTAGACCATTTAAGTGATAGTTACATAGGCTTGGGCAATTGTAATAAACCATGGTGAACAAAACTGGTTTTTGGCCATTGAAATACTGACCAAGGGTCACTTTTTTGCCCGCATCATCTGTGAACTCAAGAGAGTTTGAAAGCTTCTGACTTAAGTGTTCAGTCACACCCACATCAGCTAATTCTTCAGGAGTTGCATGAGAATCGGTGCCCGCTTTTTCAGCTTGCGTAGGCGGAGTATAGGCTACAGCTGTGTGTAGTGCGCCTAGAGATAAAATAAGAGCGAAAGCCAATTCTCGAAGATGCATATTTAGTCGGCTGCTGCTGAAGTTGCGAAGGCTTCAACTGCTGCTGGATCTTCCTTTGGTTTGTCTTGAGTGATTGAGTGAATAAACTGAACAAGGGCCCAACGATCCGCTTTAGCTAAGTGCTTGAAAGAAACCATCGATGTGCCTGGAATACCAGTTTGTAGAGTTTTATATTGAGAGATTGAATCGCCGCCCTGTTTCCATGGACCAGTAACTAAGTTACGTGGTTTTGGATTCAAGGCCGCGCCGCCAGGACCATCGCCTTTACCTTCTGGTCCGTGACAAACGGCACAGTTGTTAGCGAAAACTTTCTTCCCGTGAGCGATAACACCTTCGTTGTGCTCCCATGGCTTTTTTACGTCAGCAATTTTGAATACTGGAGTGCCATCAGCTGGCGCTTCAGAGACTTCTTTAAGATCGATACCAGGATGAACAAATGAGATATAAATGAAAAAGCCAAAGCAGAAGACCATTGAGAACACAAATGCAATAAGGCCACCCTTATTGTATTGGTCGCTATTGTTATCCATAGAGCACTTCCAAAGCTGAAAAGGTATTGAGAATTTTGTACTATCAAAAACTATCACCCCGAACTTTTCGTGTCACGCGCTCTAGAACATGGCCTTAGAGCCGGTTCGATATTTCCGCACCGCACAAATCATCGCGCTAGGGACACGAATGACCGACACTATTGAGAACAGGAGATTCATGTCATGTTTATAAAACAAAACGCCATTCGTGCTTTAGTAACAACTGTTTTCTTAGTGCTGGCGGCTTGCTCGAGCCCCGAAAAGAAGGCTGAACACAAGGTTCAGATCGGTATGGACAAGGCTGCCGTGCTTGATGCTCTCGGAACTCCTAAAAAAACAGGGCGCGTTCATGGCTCGGACCGCTGGATGTACGAAACGACTACAAATGGCCAAGTTGAGAAGACAGATGTGTATTTTCAAGAGGGAAAAGTCTCATATGTTGGAGCCCCACGCCCTGAAGATGTGAAGGCGCTCAAATCCGATAAGGGCTTCAAAGATGTGACGGGTTCAGATCCCGCTCCTGCCACTGAACCTAAAAAGTAATAGGCACCAGTTAACTTTTAACATTTCCGGACAGTGACCACTGTCCTAATTAATGATGGGCCGGCTTTTCAGCATGGGCTTCTTTTTTCTCGTCGTGAGCTGAAGGCGATGCTGGGACCACTAAACGAACACGACCCGGATCATCTACGCTCGCTGGAGTCCGCTCCCCGCCTTGCTTTCGCGCAGGCTCTGGCACAACTTCGGCTTTCTTAATCGGATTAAAAACCTGGTATTTTTCTTGGACCTTAATTTTCAAATCTGAAAGCTGACCGTCAAGTCCGAGTTCTCCCTCGATCTCATTTACAGTTTTTGGGCGAAACGGGTGGTACTTACGGCGAATCTCTTGTCCACGACTCGGGAATCGATAGGTCACTTCACGAAGCTCTGAATTATACTTCTCGCGATTATCTAAATACTCTTTATGAGCCTTTGTAATGACATTAAGAATATCTTCTGGCGGCCCTTTTTCACTTTTTACTGTGGCCACACCCATTTTCTTCTGCACGAGAAGCTGCTGAATCTGCTTTTGGCCTTCGTCGATCTTACCGTTCAACTGACTCATTTTATTGATGTGCTTATTATATTCAGCAAAGTCTTGGTTACTAGCTTTTTGCTCAGCACTCGGACCGCCCGCAGCCTCTGCGCCTTCTTTTGGTGCTTCAGCACCCTCTTCTGCACGTGCAAAGTTCAAAGCCATGAGCACTAGCCACACTCCAAATAAAATCGCTAACTTTTGCATCAGTTGATTAGGCTTGATGAATTGCATACTGCTCCCACTTAATATCGACCGGCAAAGTTTTAAGACGCTGAACAATCAGCGCCGACTTCACGGCAGAAAGATCATTGAGTTGTAAAACACCCTGATCGATTTTTCCGAGCAGAGATTCGAGATCCCACAAGAAGCGGGCATCGGTTAATGCATCTTTCACTTCTTGACGAATATCAGAAGAATCGATTCCGTAAATTGAAAGATTAAAACGATAGCCACCTTCGCGGGCGAGTGAGGCATCAGAATTTCCGAAAGCTGCCACTTCACGCATATCTGGATTTTCTTTTCTCACTTCAGTTCTCGCTGCCGCCACAATGGCCTGCGGCACTACAACTGGTTCATCTGATGAAGACAGACCAAAAAAATTATTCTCATCGTTGTTTGAGAAATCATCTGAGCTTTCACCGCTCACAGATTCACCAGAAGAATCATTCGCAGAAAAATTAACTGGCGCCGATAAATCTTCCATTAAAATATTGCTCAGCTGATCAGAAACTTGAGACGCAAAAGTTCCTGCTTTGGGAGCAGAACTCTCCGCGACCGGCGCAGCATCTGCCGCTCGTGCACTGCCATCAATTTCAATGAAGAAGGCGCGACCACAAGAAACGCAACTCACTAAGCCGAAATCGGCATCATTTTCTGTTTGGCAATTTGGACATGCGGTCATTCTTGTATTCTAATCGAGATATTGGTCAACGACTTCATGTTGGATAAATTTTGGGACTTAAGTTGTAGAAATGAATACTTGGAATAGATTTACGACTTTTATCTAGCCCTCTTGTTCTCGCCTAAAGGCTGGGACTTTCCTATTACATTGTTAACAACAAGGTGCTTATAAATAATAAAATAATGTCCACACACACTCGATCGCTGTTTCTAGCCGCCCTGCTAGTTTCGAATTCATGTTACGCATTTTTCGAAGGTAGTCGCATGTACACCTCGCTGGGGATCATGAATGAGAATTTAACCCGCACAACTGATAAGCCCAACGGAAAAGCCGGCTTTTTGGGTTCAGCCTTAGATTATCCAATTTTTTTTGGACTTGAGCTACCAGCAGTAGCGGATGCCACTGCTGGAGGTGAGGCGGTCTGGGCCCCAAGAATTGGATATACTTTTCTCCCGCGCAAGACAGCTGATAATGCCGCCAAAGTTGAATATTTAATTTTAAGCCTGCCCTACATTAAAAAACTTGGCTCTATGGGTTTCGACTACATGATTGGCACAAGTTACTTTCGCCAGACATATAAAGGTACAGGGGGCACAGTTTCTAGCTCTAACGGAGGCAGCGCAGCCACATATTATCAAGGTGACTACGATCAAGTCGCCTCTTACATGACCGTCGACTTCGGCTTAGGTTATAATTTTGCTCCTTACAAAGTTTCTAGTGAGTTGTTTGTGCTCAGCCCTCTGTCTGATAAGCGATCGTATAATCTATTGATAAATTTCACATATTTTTGGGAGTCTACTTCTTTATGATGAAGTGTTTATTAACTTTAATTATTCTTTTTGTGAGTTTAACAAGTTCGGCATTTACACTCACTCAGAACAATCTACGCGGCTTTCGTGATAAAAAACTGAGAGTGAGTTTAAACCCAGCCAACTGTATAACATCTATTGAGTCTGAACTCGATTTTGCAATTGAGCTTTGGAATAACGTACCCGGAAGCCGTTTAGAACTTATCAAAGAATCACAAAACTCTGTGGCTACAAGCTCTTACTCAAGCTTCGGCTTCGTTCAAACTATTCTGATTGGTTGCTCAACTAATTTTTCAAGCGATGCTGGTGGCGCCGGCCTTACTACTATTGGTGTTGGCAGTTCAACTATGCAAGGCACGGGTCGCCTCGTAAAAGGTTTTCTAATTCTGAACGAAGAAGGTGGAGCAGGTCAGTACTCAACTCAATCACAAGCCGTAAGACGATTTACGATGGCTCATGAATTAGGGCATGTTTTAGGTTTAGGCCACTCCTCTGTGTCCGAAGGACTGATGTATCCAAGCGTCAGCTCAAAAGCAGATACAAATCTCCATCAAGATGACATGGATGGAATCATTTATCTGTATCCCCTCGACGAAATGGATGAGGGGCTTTACGGATGTGGTCGAATTGAATCTGGAGGGCCATTGCTTCCAGGCCCTAAGAACTTAACTCTGCTCTTTGTTTTTCTACTGCTTCCGCTATTTTTATGGGCACGGTTAAAAAAATCTACCGGCCTTTCTTTCTCTTTTCCATTTCGCGGCGCTGAGCACGATTCATTTTGGGCCCGTCGTCCGGAGAATAACCCTCTGGCGGAAAGCCATTAGCAAATCCTGGTGGTGGACCCGGCTGACGTACCGGTTGCTTGAGTGCTCCTGCATTTTCAGAAGCTTCACTGCCCTGATATTGCAATTTTTGCGGACGACGTTGAACTTGCTGCTCAAGTAATTCTTCTGCAGCATCTTCATTTTGCATCACACGCACTTTGAGCATTTTCTCTACAACTTCGGCGCGAATCGTTTCATTCATTTTCTGGAAGGCTTCGAAACCTTCTTTTTTGTACTCAATCAAAGGATCTTTCTGCGCATAACCACGCAAATGAATACCTTCTTTTAAGTGATCGATGATTTGTAAATGTTCTTTCCAGCGCTGATCGATAGTTTGCAAGAGAAGCATTTTCTGAAGCTGCGTGAAGAACTCCCCAACACTCGCTTTTTGCTCGTCGTAAACTTTTTTAACTTCAGCTTTAATAGTCTCGATAATTTGATCTGCGCTCATCTCAGTCAAAGATGTAATCGGAATGTTTGTATTAAACTGCTTCTGAAGGGCCAATACCAATCCTTCAAGATTCCAGTTATGTTCTTTCGAACCTTCTGGAATGAAAGCATCGAGAGTATCCGAGAGAGAATCACTGAGCATATCAAGAGCGATGCGCTCAATATCATCACCTTTAAGAACGTCTTTACGTAAACCGTAAATCGCCATTCTCTGTTTGTTCATCACATCGTCGTACTCAAGAAGGTGTTTACGAATATCAAAGTTATGGCCTTCAACTTTACGTTGCGCACCTTCAATGGCATTTGAAACCATCTTGTGTGACATCGCTTCGTCATCCGGAACATTCATAAACGCCATAATTTTCTGAACGCGCTCACCGTTAAATTTACGCATCAAATCGTCTTCTAAAGATAAATAGAAACGTGATTCACCTGGGTCACCTTGACGACCCGAACGACCACGAAGCTGATTATCAATGCGACGCGATTCATGGCGTTCTGTGCCGATAATGTAAAGACCGCCGGCATTCACCACGAGTTCTTTTTCTTCAGCAGTTTGCTTTTTATATTTTTTAATTAATTGCTCATACAGATTTTCATCCGTGCTCACGCCATATTCAGCTTTCGCTAAAAATTCTGCGTTACCACCAAGAACAATATCCGTACCACGACCGGCCATATTCGTTGCGATTGTTACGGCACCTTTACGGCCCGCTTGCGCGACGATTTCAGCTTCACGTTCGTGATGTTTAGCATTGAGAACGTTGTGCGTGATGCCTTCGTTACGAAGCATGCGGCTGAGACGCTCAGATCTTTCAATTGAAACTGTACCAACAAGAACAGGCTGGTTTTTTTCAAAACGGGCCTTGATGTCAGTAGCAATCGCTTTGAATTTTGCAGCTTCAGTTTTATAAACAACATCTTGTTCATCCATACGCTGAATCGGACGATTCGTCGGAATCACAACCACATCAAGGTTATAAATCTTCTTGAATTCCACCGCTTCAGTTTCGGCAGTACCCGTCATGCCAGAGAGCTTCGGATACATTCTGAAATAATTCTGGAAAGTAATAGTCGCGAGAGTTTGATTCTCACTCTTAACGTCTACGCCCTCTTTAGCTTCAACAGCTTGGTGGAGACCATCGCTCCAGCGACGACCCGTCATCAAACGGCCCGTGAACTCATCAACGATGACCACTTCACCATTTTGGATCATGTAATCCACATCAAGTTTGTAAAGATGGTGGGCCTTCAAGCCCTGATAAATGTGGTGGAGCAGTTCAAGATTGCGAGCATCAAATAAATTCTCGAGACCCAAAAGCTCTTCAACTTTTGTGTTACCTTCTTCGGTCAAAGAGGCCGTGCGAGATTTTTCTTCCATTGTGAAATGGACGTCACGCTTAAGATGCGGAATGATTTTATTAATTTCATAGTACTTATCTGTGGCATCATCTGACGGACCAGAAATAATCAGCGGCGTACGTGCTTCATCGATCAAAATAGAATCGCACTCATCGACAATGGCGTAATTGAATGGACGCTGAACATAATCATCAAGATCAAATTTCATATTGTCGCGAAGATAATCGAAACCGAATTCGTTGTTTGTACCGTAAGTGATATCAGCGCCGTAAGCCTTCTTACGATCTGCATCTGTGCGTTCGTGAACAATTGTTCCTGTAGAAAGACCCAGCCAGTTATAAAGCTGACCCATCCATTCGCAGTCACGTTTCGCGAGATAATCATTCACCGTTACAAGGTGAGCGCCTTTTCCCGTCAAAGCATTTAAATAAACAGGAAGTGTGGCAACGAGAGTTTTACCTTCACCCGTTCTCATCTCAGTGATGCCTCCGCGATTGAGAACAATTCCGCCGATCATCTGCACGTCGTAATGGCGCATTCCTAAAACGCGCTTCGAAGCTTCACGGCAAACCGCAAATGCTTCTGGCAAAATATCATCGACCTTTTGCCCACGGCTCAGTCGCTCTTTGAAGTCGACTGTCTTCGCTTTAAGCTGATCATTTGATAGCCCAAGAAGACCTGCTTCGAGTTGATTGATTTGTACGATCAATGGCTGAATTCGCTTCATTTCACGATCGTGACTAGTGCCGATTACTTTGGTGATTAATTTCGTAAGCATAGGGGAAAAGAATACGCCCAAAACGCTCAGGCTGTCTAGACGAGCTTAGATGTGATCTGGCCACTTGCGTGAAGCTGCCTGAATCCCTCGCACATGACCATGGCTACGGTGTTGGCGAGATTAAAGCTGCGAATTTCCCCCGGAAATGGAATCTCATAAATACGATCACGATGATCGGCCAGGATATCCTGACTGATCCCCTTCGTTTCTTTACCGAAAATCAAATAATCATTAGGTAAAAACTGAGCGTCGAAGAGGGTTTTTGTACCCCCCGTTTCAAAGAAAAATAAACGTGCATCACTTGGGAGTGCATTTATAAAACCAGACCAGTTCTTGTGATATTGAAGTTCGAGGTGTTGCCAGTAATCTAAACCGGCTCGTTTCAGCTGTTTATCGTCGATAGAAAAGCCAAGAGGACCAACCAAATGGAGCTTAGACCACAACCCAACGCAGGTACGCCCGACATTACCGGTATTATTCGGAATTTCGGGCTCAACTAAAACAACATTGAACAAACGCTGCGGATATAAACTCATTCTGGTGAAACTACTAACTGAGATATTTAGCTAAGATATTTAAATACATCTTTACCTAACTTGGTTAATGCAAGGCGACGACCTTTATCAACAATGAGTTCGAGCTTCATAAGTTCGCGATACAAACCCAAATCAATGGGAACGATTTCTCGGCCCGTTGAAGCCCCTAAACGACGAACATATGTCACTTGTGCATCTGAAAGCTGGTGCGTCATGGCTGGATAGCTTTGTAAAGACTTCCGCCAGTCGCCATCTTCAAGATGAATCGATTGGGGTGGGAGCTTAGCTGGATTCACAAAATATGTCAGAGCCTCTTTAGTGCTGCCATCTTCAAATTCAATAGTGATCGGTTTTTTGAAAAACAAACTCTTCTCGAGTTGAACTGGGTTGAACCCATGAAATTCATCAAGAATTTTGAAAACAACATCGCGAGCTTCAATTTCAAGTAATTGACCATAAACACGTGTTGGAACACGGTCAGTTCGACCAGAATCACTCTCCAGCATAACTGGATATCC